>ULRD01047413.1_pt1 | contig 20843 bp, 23 predicted proteins | sample 1955181 | NCBI WGS metagenome assembly ULRD01 (sample SAMEA4835675, study PRJEB28245) | human gut metagenome | biome: gut microbiome; material: fecal sample | place: Denmark | collected 2008
TATGCCATAATTGGACACCTCCATTAAAATTAAAGGCTAAGCCTTAGTAATTATATTTTAGCATATCTGCCGAAAAAATCAAGAGCTTTTTGTTAGTCTGTTCTTACAATTTGTAAGATATATAACTCTGCTGCGTAAGCAGTCTGATAATATTTTTTGAGATTATTATTTCTTTTGTTTTAACTTTTTGGGGGGATCGTTAAGCTCGGTACAGGCAGCACCCGCGCATGCCCAGAAGATCGGAGAAAAAGTAATATTACTGCATCCGATAAAAAATGCCAGTGTTCCGCAGATCGTAAGAAGCCCTGTTGTAAGATCAATTTGTGAACAAATTCCTTTGTTTTTTCTGCGTACGATCAGAAGAACGGAAACAATTACGGTCAGAAGCGCGATAAGGGAGGGGATTCCGCGTGTTGCGGCAGTATAAAGATACTCGTTGTAAACTTTGTCAAATGTACCTGCATTAAGCGCGGCGAAGTCGGACACGGGAGCATCTTCCGCAAAATCTCCTCGTGTGTAGATCTGCGGGTATACAAGCTGCTCGGGACCGGTGCCTGTGATCGGATATTTTTTGATTATCTTGAGCGTTTCACCATTAAGATATGAATAAACGTCAAGCGGATCTTCGATATCGACCCTATTGGTGTTGTAGATCCCGCTTGAGCCTATACGCTGAAATGCGTCGTCAGACCAGAGAATATAGCCGTCATAAAATTTGTAACCGTCTTTTGCGCCGCTTTTTATCGTTGCTCCGATAATAAATGCGGCAATAGCGGAAAGAACTATAACCAGAACGGAAAGCAGCCTCTTTTTTGAAACCTTCCCCTTTATTGCAGTGATAATCATTGCCGCAATACCGAACGCAACTCCAAATGCACCCATTATCGTTCTCGTGAAGATCAACACAAAACTGAAAAGGCAAATACAGAAAATATCAAAAATACGTCGTTTTTTGCTTTCGGTGAGAATACAGTCGGCGGATGCTGCTGTTAGAGAAAGGCTGAGAAGCATAGCCAGAAATATCGGAGACTGCGCAAGACCGGATGCCGCGGGTGTATTGATATACGGTGAAATTTTCAGGTATGCAAAGTAGCTGAGTTTATCGGCAAAAATCTGTATAAGCGACCAGATAGAATTCAGCAGACCTATTCCGATAACTCCTGTTATAAGAACCGAAACAGATTTAGAACGCTTAATTGAAGCGGCTGTTATAAAAAAGCTGAAGTAGTATATCAGCGCCATTATTCCCTCGCCGCGCTGTGGAAAGCCATAGAACGATACGTTAAAATCATAGGAAAATATCATTGAAACCACGCTCCAGAGCAGCATTGCTCCGAAAGCTGCGGCAGGAAGCATGATCCTGCGGCTTATATATTTTTTTACCAATGCGATCAGCGCAAGTATCATGCAAATAACTCCGGAAACAGCCAGTCCTGCGGCGGAAAACGTATAGGTTGCCGTATCGCTGACAGTCGGTAAAATCGTGAAAAGCGACGTTGTAAAGCAGGCTGCAACAAGCCCGACGGAAGCGAGCTTTCCGTACTGCTCTTCGGTCATATTGAGGATAAAATTTGATTTTTCTGACGATTTAAATATTGTTTTTGCCATATTTGACCTTCTTTCCTTGAGTATCTTATCGTGAAATGAGATTAACTCAGAACTTGTGTTCATAGGATATTGCACGCGTCTTTTCGGCAAATTTTACCGATAGCTGCGTTAAAAAAGCTCACCATACGTCAGTATGCTTTCGCTTTTTCGCCTTGCTCTCGATAAAATTATGCTCGAAAATCCACGCACAAATCCTATGAACACAAGTTCTCATATATTTATTGACCTGTGCTTGTCATAATAAAACAAAGTGCGGACGGCTATGCCGTCCGCTTGCTTTTATTTTGCGTAGTCGGTAACCCGGCTTTCACGAATAAGATTTACCTTTATCTGTCCCGGATAATCCATTTCAGACTCGATCTGTTGAGCGATCTGTCTTGCAACGAGGATCATTTTCTCATCGTTGATAACCTCGGGAACGACCATGATTCTGACCTCGCGTCCTGCCTGTACAGCAAAGCATTTATCAACGCCGTCGTAGGAATTGCATATTTCTTCAAGCTTCTGGAGACGCTTGATATAGCTTTCATAGTTCTCGCTTCTTGCCGCAGGTCTTGCAGCGGAAATAGCGTCGGCAGCCTGAACGATACAGGCGATAACGGTTTTGGGTTCAACGTCGTTGTGGTGAGCTTCAACAGCATGGATGATAATGGGGTTTTCGTTATATTTTTTGCAGACATCGACGCCGATCTGTACATGAGAGCCTTCGATCTCAGAAGTAAGAGCCTTGCCTATATCGTGGAGAAGTCCCGCACGTCTTGCAAGATTCGCGTCAACTCCCAATTCTGCCGCAAGAACGCCGCTGAGCTTAGCAACTTCGATGGAGTGATCGAGTACGTTCTGACGGTAGCTTGTACGGAATTTAAGACGTCCGATAAGCTTGATAAGCTCATGATTTATACCGTGAACATTTGTCTCGATAACAGCTCTTTCACCTTCCTGCTTGATACGGTATTCAACCTCTCGGCGAGCCTTATCGACCATTTCTTCAATGCGTGTAGGGTGAATGCGTCCGTCTGCGATAAGCTTTTCAAGAGCGATCCTTGCTACCTCGCGTCGAATTTGGTCGAAGCATGAAAGCGTAATAGCTTCGGGAGTATCGTCGATAATAAGATCGACTCCTGTCAGCGTTTCAAGAGTCCTTATGTTGCGGCCTTCGCGTCCGATAATACGTCCCTTCATTTCATCGTTCGGGAGTGGAACTACTGAAACGGCAGCCTCCGAGACCTGATCTGCGGCTACCTTGGCAATAGCAAGGGAGATATAACTTCTTGCTTTTTCATGGCATTCGTCTTTGACCTGCTGCTCATAAGCTGCGACCTTGACAGCTTTTTCATGGACGAGGTCGTCTTCTAATTTTGAAATTATGTATTCTTTAGCTTGATCCTTTGTGAATTCGGAGATCCTTTCGAGGACGTCAAGCTGACCTTTCTTGATAGTTTCGGCTTCCTTGAGCTTTTCATCGGCAGATTTTATCTTCTGATTGAGGACATCCTCTTTTTTCTCAAGATTATCGGTTTTCTTATCAAGATTTTCTTCTTTTTGCTGCATACGTCTTTCCTGACGAGACAGCTCTGCTCTGCGATCCTTGATTTCCTTATCCGCTTCTGTGCGGAGTTTGTGAATTTCGTCCTTAGCTTCGATAAGCGCGCTTTTCTTTTTATTGTCCGCGTCCCTTTTGGCATCCTCTACAATACGTTCTGCCTGCTGTTCGGCTGAACCTATCATGCCCTCTGCCTGCTGTTTACGTTTTTCAATACCATTATCCACGCCTTTTCCATAAGCGATAAAGCCCGCTGCAACGGCGCCAATCATCAAAGCTGTAATAATAAGAACGATAGCGAGATACAAGTTCATACAGTGCATTACCTCCTTTTCATAGATTTGGTTAAAGCGTACAGAATTACAGAGAATTAAACCTCCTGCAATCCGGCACCCTTAGACTGCTCATTATCCGTGTATACGCAAATTATGGCTGTTAAAAATGTACAATAAGCCGTTTGCGGTAAGATACTGAACAGGTTTTCAGTAATTTGTACTATAAACCTATTACTTAAAGGCGGTAAATGCCGCATTATTTTATTCATTTTTAATATATCGTCAAGAGCCTTTCCGTATTTGGCCGGCTCGCAAAACATGGCGGACAGTCGGGCTGTCCATTATTTGTTCCGTATATCATATCTTAAGGCGGGGCATTGTATTTCTTTACTGTCCGCACTTTAATGATGTAAAACAAAGCTGCATACTGCCATAGTAATATTATGCAAATAAATACAACATATTTATTATAACCTTTTTTTAATTATATGTCAATAGTTTTTTTGTTAAAGCTTCGTTTTTATTGTGCATTATTTATCGGGAGACGGTTTTAAAATGCATAAACAAAAAAGGCTGAGCAATAACCCGGCCTTTTTTATAAATAATGTGAAATGATGATATTTTTTCTGTATTATACGGCTGCGAATATATCTGCGCTTGTTACGGGGATCTTAAATTTCCAGTCCGAAGCTGATAGAAAGAGCAGTATTGACCTTGTTCATGGAGCGGAGGTCAAGCTCTCCCATTTTGTCCTTTAGCCGTTTTTTGTCAATAGTGCGGATCTGTTCAAGAAGCACAATACTGTCTTTGGCAAGACCGCATTTTTCAGCCTGGACTTCAATATGCGTCGGAAGATGCGTTTTGTCTTTTTGACTTGTAATGGCGGCGGCGATGACTGTGGGGCTATGTTTATTCCCAACGTCGTTCTGGACGATAAGTACAGGTCGGATACCGCCTTGTTCCGAGCCTACTACCGGGCTCAGGTCGGCATAATAAATTTCTCCTCTTTTAACCGGCATAATAATGTTCTCCCAAATGTTATTTTCGGCGTTCAAGCCTTTTGCTGCTGTCTATATTATTGCCTCTTTACGGCAAATTTATACGAGCGCATCTTATTATATGATTTTTGGGAAGATTATGTTTTACGGAGGTGCTATAAAATTGTTAGGGTCAGCGTTTTCTAAATTCGGGCAGAGGTGAAAGGCTGCGTGTGAGTATGCCGTTCATATAAGCAATTGCAATTCCGTAGTTGGTAAAGGGAACGCCTTGATTTTCAGCGGATATTCTGCGAGATTCCACTTCCTTTTCACCAAGCATACAGCTTCCGCAGTGAATAATGAGACTGTAGGGAGAAAGATCCTCGGGAAATTCCCGTCCCGATGAAAGGGCGATATTCAGGAGCTTGCCCGTGGTTTTTTTCAGCAGAGCCGGAAGCTTTACGCTGCCTATATCTCCGCATTGCCGATGATGTGTGCAGCCCTCCGATATAAGCACGGTGTCGCCGTCTTTAAGCGAAGAAATAGCGGAAGCTCCGATGACGGCGGATTTAAGAAATCCCTTGTACCGAGCCATTAAAATAGAGAATGATGTCAGCGGTATATCATCCGGGACAAGCTTGCTTACCATGCCGAACACCTGACTGTCCGTAATGACCATTTTTGGCTTATCGCGGAGTTTTTGCAGAGTTTCCGCAAGTTGGGATTCCTTTGTAAATACGGCGTTTGCGTCTGCGTCAAGAATATCGCGGAGGGTCTGAACCTGCGGTAAGATCATCCTGCCTTTCGGTGCAGCTTCGTCGATCGGAGTTACCAGAACCACTATGTCGCCGGCGTCAAGAATATCGCCCACGATGTGTTTTTCTTCGTTCGGACGTATTTGAGAAGCGATCAACTCTTTTAGCTCATGGATATTTTCACCGCTGACAGCCGAGACTGCTATCTCGTTTTTTTCGGTGCATTCGTGAGGAACGGCGTCGGATTTGTTGTATACGATAATATAGGGAATAAGTTTTTCTTTAAAAATTGAAATAAGCTCTCTGTCAGTTTCTGTAATTCCTATAGAGGAATCTATGACAAGCACAGCAATATCGGTTCGGTTCAGAGTCTGCTTGGTTTTTTTTACGCGAAGCTCGCCGAGAGCGCCTTCGTCGTCGAAGCCCGGGGTGTCTATAATTACAACAGGACCCATGGGAAGCAGTTCCATGGCTTTTGTGACAGGGTCGGTAGTCGTTCCCTTTATATCGGAAACTACGGAAAGCTCTTGTCCCGTTACTGCGTTTACAACGCTTGATTTTCCTGCATTTCTGCGGCCAAAAAAGCCTATATGAATCCTGTCTCCCGAGGGCGTTTCGTTTAAGTTCATGATTTGACCTCCAAGTAATGAATTTGTGTTCGCATGGTATATTTAAAAAAATTAAGGCAGCGCCGATCATGAGTTATGCAGCGCTGCCTTAAATGATTTTCAATTTTCTGTTTTGAAACACCGCATTTTGGTGTAAAAATGTCAAATTCAGAATCTTGATATTATGGTCGGACGCCGTAAAAACGGATTGTTCCGTATAATGGATCAGAATTCTATTTGATCGATAACATTTTTCAGAGCGGCGGCGCTTGCCTGAAGCTTAGCGATCTCGCTGTCGGTGAGCTTGGGAGAGACCTCGCGTTCGATACCGTTGCTGCCAAGAACAGCGGGGAGACTGAGGCATATGTCGTTAATGCCATATCTGTCGCGGATAAGGTGTGAAACGGTGATGATATTGTTTGCGTCACGGAGAATCGAATCGCAGATCTTGTTTACTGACATTGCGATAGCGTAAAATGTAGCTCCCTTGCGCTTGATTACTTCGGAGCCGGCTTTGCGGACCTCGTCGATTATCTCGTCTTCGTCAATATCGGCATGATCCTGATCTTCGCAGTATTCCTCCATGGGGATTCCTGCGATATTTGTAAGCGACCACGGAATAAAGGAAGAATCGCCGTGCTCGCCGAAAACGTAGGCATGGATACTGTTGGGGCTGAGACCGACATGATCGGCAATGCTTGAGCGAAGACGGGAGGTATCAAGAGCTGTGCCCGAACCGATAACCTGATTCGGCGAAAGAGTCGTGCATTTAAGAATAGTGTAAGTTAGAATATCTACAGGATTGCTTACTACAACGTAGGCTGCGTCGGGAGCGTATTTAGCTATCTGAGGCATTACTTCTTTAATTATATTTACATTAGCCTGCGCCAGATCAAGACGAGACTGACCGGGTTTTCTGGCAAGACCGAGAGAAACTACAACAATATCTGAGCCGGCTGCGTCTTCATATGTACCGTCGTAAATCTCAACGTTATGACCGAAAGACACGCCCTGACGTATATCCATAGCTTCGCCCTTTGCTTTTGCTTTGTTTATATCAATAAGAACCACGTCTGAGCAGGTTCCCGCAATGGCAAATGTGTAAGCTATCGTTGCGCCTACGCTTCCTGCGCCGAGAATCGTGATCTTTGTTCCATTTTTTAAATTATCACCCATTGTAATAACCTCCAATACAGATTTATGAAGAATAAGGTGTATGGAGCTGCCGTATAAAGCTCCGCATATTAATTATACCATAAATACGGAAAATATCAAGGGGATACGGGGAACTTATGGAAAAATCGGAACTTCGCACAAAACGCGTCTTTAACTAACTTGTTTTTTTATAATTATTAAAAGAATGCAGATAAGCTTTGGCTGCCGAACAAATTTTTTGAACTCCGCTGAATAATTTTAATTATGTGAATAATATGCGGTAAATAATGAATATTTAATACAAAAGTGAATATTTATTCAATACCTCTTGACAATATTTTCTGTTTGAGTATAATATAATCATAATGAAAAATACGCGGGACGCGTTTCTTCAGGAGGTATATTATTATGAACAAAAAGGATATTAAAAAGGTAGTTCTGGCATATTCGGGCGGACTTGATACTTCTATCATTATTCCGTGGCTCAAGGAAAATTACAATAACTGCGAAGTTATCGCTGTTTCCGGCGACGTTGGACAGGGTACTGAGCTTGACGGACTTGAGGAAAAGGCTATCAAGACCGGCGCTTCAAAGCTCTATATTGAAGATTTAAAAGAAGAATTTATTCAGGATTACGTTTATCCTACAGTTCAGGCAGGCGCGATCTATGAAAACAGATATATGCTCGGCACATCCTTTGCACGTCCGATCATCGCAAAAAGAATCGCTGAGATCGCTATCAAAGAAGGCGCAGACGCTATCTGCCACGGCTGCACGGGAAAGGGCAACGATCAGGTTCGTTTTGAGCTTGCTATCAAGGCTTTTGCTCCGGATATGCATATAATAGCTCCCTGGAGAGAATGGGATCTCAAATCGCGCGACCAGGAGATCGACTATGCAGAGGCTCACAATATTCCTCTTAAAATAAACAGAGAGACAAACTACTCCAAGGATAAGAATATCTGGCATCTTTCTCATGAGGGACTCGATCTCGAGGATCCTGCAAACGAGCCGCAGTATGAAAAGAAAGGCTTCCTTGAAATGGGCGTTTCTCCTATCGACGCACCCGATAAGCCTACATATATTACTATACACTTTGAAAAGGGTATTCCTACAATGCTCGACGGCAAGGAAATGAATGGCGTTGAAATGGTTTCCGCACTTAACAAGCTCGGCGGCGAAAACGGTATCGGTCTTGCCGATCTCGTTGAGAACCGTCTCGTTGGAATGAAGTCCAGAGGCGTTTACGAGACTCCCGGCGGCGCAATTCTTTATCACGCTCACGAGGTTCTCGAGACTATCTGCATCGACAAGGAAACTGCACGTATCAAGCAGTATCTTGGAATCAAGTTTGCAGATATCGTTTACAACGGTCAGTGGTATACTCCTCTCCGCGAGGCTATGAGCGCTTTCGTTACCGAAACTCAGAAAACTGTTACCGGCGACGTTAAGCTCAAGCTTTACAAGGGCAATATCATCAACGCAGGCGTAACTTCTCCATATACTCTCTATGATGAAGAAGTCGCTACGTTTGACGAGGACGAGGTTTACGATCAGAAGGATTCCGCAGGATTTATCAACCTCTTTGGACTCCCGATCAAGGTCAAGGCTCAGCTCGATAAGAAGCGCAATAATAAGTAATGGTAAAGCGCAATGCATACATTATTTATGGTGCTGTTCTGGCTTGTTGTTATTTGCGCTTTTAGCGGTATAACGTTTGATCTGGTATGCAATATCATCAAGCTTAGAAAGGTCAGCATAAAAAATTTTGAAGGCGAACCTTTGGAAGTCGATGCAGTGGTCGATGAGCAGACAATGACGCTCATAAAAAACCGTAAGGCTAATTCTGACAACATGGCACAGCAAATCAACATGGTAAGCCTTAGCTATAAGGTTGACGGTATTACGTTTACCAAAGAGGCGGAGCTTGTTGACGTCATGGGAAAACTTAAAGCGGGCGATACCGTAAGGCTTGTTTATGACAGCTATAATTCGGGAAATGCTCTTTTTGCCGACGGCAGCGAGACATTGTCTGTGAAAAACTCTATAAAATGGGATATATGTTATTATTGTATCACATTAATAATTGGTGCGTTACTGTTTTTGAAAATAAACCTTTCAGTAAGCTGATAATGTTGGTGATCGGCAGAATATTATTGCAGGCAGGGGAGCCTTTCTCCTGCCTGTTGCAGTTTTATAAAAGGAGGCAGGCGTGAAAAAGATATTATTTACGCTTCTTGATATTGTAGTTGCACTGCTTGCGGATTGTTGGTGTTTCTGGTTAGTTGTTTATTTTTCTGCAACTATTGACGGAAGTATTATTATTTCGCACCCTTATGCGATATTTGAGCGTAATTACCTTGTTCCTGCGCAGATATTCGGTATTCCGATAATTATTACAATAATTTCTATTGCTTTGTTCCGCGATCTGCGCAAGAAAAAGCTGATCGGAAAGAAGTATATAGCGCTTGTTTTGTTTAATATTATACCTCTTTATGCGATCTCTGTTTTTCAGATCATGAACTTTCATTCCTATTGGAATCAAATATACTGATTTTAGGAGGGTATTGATATGAATATCAGAGTAATGACGGCCGCTGATTATGACGGCATATGCGGTGTGTGGAAAGATCATAACGGAATAAATCCTGTTGACGACAGCTTAGAGGGATTCGCTAAATATCTGAAACGCAATCCTACAACGAGTTTTGTTGCAGAGGATAACGGAAGAATTGTCGGCACGATTCTTGCAGGTCACGACGGCAGACGCGGACTTTTTCACCATGTTGTTGTTCTTCCTGAATACAGAGGTAAAGGAATAGGCAAAATGCTTGCGGAAAGCGCAATGGACGCACTGAAAAAGGAGGGCATAACCAAGGTTCTGCTGGTAGTTTTCAAGGATAATGACATTGGCAACGGCTTTTGGGAGCATATAGGATTTACGGTTCGTGATGATCTTGTTTACAGAAATAAAAACATTTACGACTTAAATAGAATTGATACTTAAAATTGTTTAATAAAATATAAAAGAAAAAATATGGCAGATATAATGTGAGCGAAAAATTTCAAATAATTGGAGAACTGAATGAAGGCTGAGATCAGAAAAGAAATATATTGCAGTTACGATAATATGAAAAAATATCTCCCTCCGCAATATATTGATTTGGTAAATAAAAATTTTTATGGAAAAGTTATTAACATAGTATGTTTTCCGATAGGAACTACTATTGCAAGCGGAAATATAAAGAAAGTATTAAAAAAAATAAATAATTCAGATACCGTAACATTATATTTTGCAAGATGTTTCACATTAGACGCAATTGAAATGATAAGAGAAAATAATGGAGAAGCGTGTGCCGGTATTGAATTTCCGTGGACTGACGAAAGATATAACCGGATTCGGTCAGGGACAAGATAAAGTTGGCAGCGCTTAAATGATAGGAGAAAAATTATGGCAGATATGATGTGGGCAGGAAGATTTTCAAAGCAGGTCGACGAGACAGTGAACGCTTTTAATTCTTCTATCGCCTTTGATGGACGGATGTACCGTCATGATATACAGGGCAGTATCGCTCATGCGGAAATGCTGGGAGACTGCGGAATAATTTCAAAAGAGGACAGTTTGCAGATAATCGCCGGATTAAAAGAGATCCTTGCGGATATAGATTCGGGAAAGCTTGAGCTTGACCCTGCCGCAGAGGATATCCATATGTTCGTGGAAGCTGAGCTGACCAAACGCCTTGGAGCTGTGGGAAAAAGGCTTCATACGGCGCGTTCGAGGAACGATCAGGTAGCCGTTGATCTGCGGCTTTATCTGCGCGATGAAATTGTCGAAATTTCGGAACTTGTGACAAAATTGACAAAAACACTGATAAATATGGCTAAGGAGCATACGGAGACGATAATGCCGGGATATACGCATCTCCAGAGAGCGCAGCCTATCACACTTGCGCATCATCTGATGGCTTATGTGTGGATGCTTCTCCGCGACCTTGACAGGCTTCGCGATACCGCAAAGCGCATGAATTACTGCCCTCTCGGCTGCGGCGCATTGGCAGGTACAACATACAAGACGAACAGACGGCAAACCTCTGAGCTGCTTGGATTTACAGCTCCCATGGCGAACAGTCTTGACGGAGTTTCCGACCGCGATTACTGCGTGGAGCTTAACTGCGCGCTTTCGCTGCTTATGACGCATTTGTCCAGATTTTCCGAGGAGATAATTCTCTGGTGCTCGTGGGAATTTAAATTCATTGAGCTTGACGACGCGTTCGCTACAGGCTCGTCGATTATGCCCCAGAAGAAAAACCCGGATGTTACGGAGCTTATACGCGGTAAGACAGGACGCGTGAACGGCGATCTTATGACGCTGCTCACTATGATGAAAGGGCTGCCGCTTGCGTATAATAAGGATATGCAGGAGGACAAGGAAGCGATTTTTGACGCTGTGGATAATGTTAAGCTCTGCGTCAGAACTTTCACTCCTATGCTTGCAACAATGCGCGTTATTAAGGAAAATATGCGCAATGCGGCTGCGCGCGGATTTATTAACGCTACGGACTGCGCGGATTATCTCGTTAAAAAGGGAATGCCTTTCCGCGACGCGTATAAAATTACGGGAACCCTTGTGGCCCAGTGCATCGAAAAGGGACTTACCCTTGAAACGCTGCCCATCGAGGATTACAAGGCTATGACGGATATTTTTGACAACGACGTATACGAGGCTATAAGTCTTGAAACCTGCGTTCGTGAGAGGAAATCCGAGGGAGGTCCGTCGCCAGATGCAGTAAAGGAGCAGATCATCCTGGCGGAGAAAGCTCTCGGAGCTTTTGAAGCATGAAAAAGAAAGATGTTGTCTTTACAATAGGACTTACGATTTTTATGGGAGTGCTCTGGATAGTCGGCGAGATCGTAATGGGATTGTGGCTCGCCGTAGTTCCTAAGACTCATTTATGGTGGTTTATAGGAATCGTTGCGGCAACTTTGACTATCAGCGTATGGCACAGCATGATCGAGGATGAATCCGATCTGAAAGACCCAAAGCGCGAAAAGTATGACCGTAAGATTAGCAAAAGAAAAAAGAAGCGAAAATAATTTGTATTGCAGAAAGTGAGTTTTAATATGTCAGTTAAGGTTTATATAGACGGTCAAGAGGGTACTACCGGACTGAAAATTCTGGAAAGATTCAAGGATAGGAAAGATATAGAACTGCTTAGAATAAGCGAGGAAAAGCGAAAGGATCCTACAGAAAGAGCGCGCCTCATCAATATGTCGGATTTTACTTTTCTCTGTCTGCCAGACGATGCGGCAAGAGAAGCCGTATCATTTGTAGATAACGAGCACGTCAGAATTATAGACGCTTCGACTGCTCACAGAACAGACCCGAATTGGGCATACGGATTTCCCGAGCTTTCTTCGGAGCACCGCAGAAAAATTGAAACGTCAAGCCGAGTAGCCGTTCCCGGCTGCTATGCAAGCGGCTTTGCTTCAATTGTTTATCCGCTTGTAAAGAACGGTATTATTCCCGATGATTTCCCCGTTTTCGCATATGCTACCTCCGGTTACAGCGGAGCCGGAAAAAAGGCTATTGCCGTTTATGAGAGTGATGATAAGCCGTTTGAATTCAACAGTCCGCGTCAGTATGCGCTTTCTCAGCAGCATAAGCATCTTCCGGAGATGCAGAAGATCTCGGGATTGAAATACAAGCCGATGTTCAATCCTATGGTCTGCGATTATTTCAGCGGAATGGTCGTAAGCGTTCCGATTCAGACGAGGATTCTTGGAAGTTCTGTGACAGCACCGCAGATACACAAGATGTTTTCAGAGCAGTATAATGGCGCAAATATGATCGAGGTAATGCCGCTTATGACGGCAGACGAGCAGAAAAGCTTCTTCCTCGCTTCAAATACTTTGAGCGGACTTAATAAAATGCAGATATTCGTGTTCGGCGACGATGAGCAGATACTTTTGTGTTCACGCCTTGATAATCTCGGAAAGGGAGCAAGCGGCGCGGCTGTTCAGTGTCTGAATATTATGATGGGAATTGACGAAACTACCGGTCTGGTGTAATGAAACGCACTGATTTAGAACATATTAAAAACAGCATCAAAATAAAGAAAAGATGTGAGAATATGGAAAACAGAAAATTAAAAGAATTATACGATTATGATATGATAACCGAGGAGGGCGGTATTGAGATCGCCAATGAATGGTTCAACGTGCTTATGGAAAAAAACGTTTACGATCTTACTTTGGCGGATATTTGCCGTATGCTCAGACAGAAGATATTCTCGGTAGTGGCTATTGACAGGGCTATTGATATTCTGAACGAAGATCTTTTTGCGGGAGATTTTTATGAAGGTCAGCTTCTCGTGAATCTTTGCAATGCAAAGGAAAAGTATCTGTCAAAGCGTTATGATGATGTCGAGCCGCTTCTTGACAAAGCTATAAGGCTTGCATTGTCAAATAACTGGCAGGACGACGAGGTAAAAAAAGATTACATTGAATCGGCAGTCGGTCTGAAAGAAAAAATAAGAAATAGGGTAGGTGTCTGATATGGAACTTAAAGGGATAAACGGTGTAAAATTTATATCGGGAGGAGTTTGCGCTGCAAAGGGATTTAGAGCAAACGGAATCCAGTGCGGTCTTGCTCATAAGCCGCTTACCGATAATGAAAAAAATTCGGCGGAAGGCAGCAACGCGCTTCCGTCCGCAAAAAAGAAAAACGATCTTGCGCTTATTGTATCGGATAAGGAATGCACCGCTGCCGCCGTATATACCACAAACAAGGTAAAGGGCGCTCCTATCCTCGTAACAAAGGAGCATATCAGAAACGGAAAGGCTAAAGCTGTTATTGTAAACTCGGTCAACGCCAATACCTGCAATGCCGACGGCGTTGAAAAGGCAAATAAGATGTGCGAGCTGGCTGCCACGGAGCTTGATATAAATGCAGAAGACGTTATCGTTGCTTCTACGGGAGTAATCGGGCAGATTCTTCCTATCGAGCCTATCGCAGACGGAATGAAGGCTCTTGTCGAGGGACTTACATACGACGGAAATCCGCGTGCTGTCGAAGCTATTATGACTACTGATACGATGCCGAAAGAGGTTGCCGTTCAGTTTGAGATCGGCGGAAAGATCTGCACAATGGGCGGTATGTTAAAAGGCAGCGGCATGATACACCCGAATATGGCAACGACTCTTACGTTTATCACAACGGATGCGGAAATTTCTGCCGAGCTTTTGCAGCTTGCTCTGAGTGATGTCGTTAAGCGCACTCTCAACAGGGTAAGCGTTGACGGCGATACTTCCACGAACGATATGGTCTGCATTTTGGCAAACGGCGAAGCCGGAGCAGCTCCCATAGTTCATGAAAACGGCGATTTTGAGAGCTTTGAGAATGCTCTTTATGCGCTTATGATGAATCTTGCGCGTATGATGGCTCGCGACGGTGAGGGCGCTACTAAGCTTATCGAGTGTGTATGTTCGGGTGCGGATTCCGAAAAAACTGCCGAGATCGTTGCAAAATCAGTCATTACTTCGAGCCTGTTCAAGGCTGCGATGTTCGGTGAGGACGCTAACTGGGGAAGAATCCTTTGTGCCGTGGGTTATGCCGACGCTGATTTCGATATAAACAAGGTCGATGTGAAAATAGCTTCCAAAAGCGGAGAGATCGAGGTTTGTAAAAACGGCGCAGGCGTTGAATTTTCAGAGGAAAAGGCAAAGGAGATACTCAGCGAGGAGGAGATTCTCATAATTATCAGCATAGGCAGCGGCAGTGGATACGCTGTTGCATGGGGCTGCGACCTTACCTATGATTATGTCAAGGTCAACGGAGATTACCGTTCATGAGCATATTTGGAAGAAAAGAAAATTACGATGAATACAACGAAAAGTACAATGCGAAATACGACGATGACTATATACGCGAGGAAAAGGAATACCGCGCGGAATGCGGACATGACCACGGTCAGACTTATAAGAATGAGGAGTACCGCGCGGAATGCGATCACACCCATGGTCAGACATACGAGGAAAAGGAGTACCGTTCGGAATGCGGTCATGACCATGGTCAGACTTATGAGAATTTCAACAGCGAACAGAAGTCTTACGACGAACTGAGCGAACTTGAAAATAAGTTTGCCCCTCATCTTGCGGCTCACGAACATATAATGTGGTGCGGAAAGGCTGAAAAGAATGCAAATCTTACCGAAAGAGGGATAGGCTGTATCGGATGCTTTGGAGCGGGATTCATGGCTTTCGCGCTGTTCATCTTTATATTTATTCCCATTGTGGGCATTGGCATCATATTATATTCGATATACCTCCTGAGGGAAACAGATGTAAAAAGACGAAATTATGCTATTACCAATAAGCGTTTTATTGTTCTGAATGGGGAAAAAATTTATTCTGTACCGATAGGTTCGATCGAAAAGGTCACATATCGGAGCAGTCCGAGAAATATTGGCAGCGTTTGGTTCACGTGCCGCGATCAAATGAATTCCAACAAACAGAAAGTCATTTTTTATAATGGCATATTCGCCATAAAAGATCCGGCAAAGGTGCGCAGGATAATGGAAGCTGCAATTGCCGGAAACATAAATTTTTAGGAAGTGTTAATAATGGTCAAGATCTCAAATCAGGATAAATCGCAGGTGCTTATTGACGCTTTGCCTTATATCCAGAAATACAATAATAAAATTCTCGTTATTAAATACGGCGGAAACGCAATGACAAACAAGGAGCTTAAAGACGCTGTTATGACCGATATCGTGCTCCTTTCGCTTGTCGGAGTAAAGGTCGTTCTTGTTCACGGCGGAGGCCCTGAGATAAACGATATGCTTAAAAGACTGGGCATCGAGAGCCGTTTTGTAAACGGTCTGCGCTATACGGATGAAGCTACCGTTGACGTTGTAAAAATGGTTCTTGCAGGAAAGGTCAACAAGGAGCTTGTGCAGCTTCTTGCTCAGCATAAGGGCAGCGCTGTCGGACTTTGCGGAATCGACGGCGGAATGCTCACGGCGAAAAAAATGACTTCTGGAGACGGTCAGGATCTTGGCTTTGTCGGAGAGATCACAAAGGTCAATACAAAGCCGATACTTGATGCCCTTGCAAACGGAAACGTTCCGATAATCGCTACCGTTGCAACCGATGAGGAGGGTAATACATATAATGTTAACGCCGATACTGCCGCCGCAAGGATCGCTGCGGAGCTTGGCGCTGAAAATCTCATACTTATGACCGATATTGCGGGGCTTCTCCGCGATAAGGACGATCCTTCGACTCTCATTTCCGAGGTCAATGTCAGCGAAGTGCCGTTCCTAAAAATGCAGGGTATAATTTCCGGAGGTATGATACCGAAGATCGATTGCTGCGTCGAGGCGGTAAGACGCGGTGTGAACAAAACCGTTATAATTGACGGTCGGGTGCCTCATTCAATACTTATCGAGATCTTGTCAAATGAAGGAATTGGTACTCAGTTTCGATAAGATATGCTTTTAACATGATTAAAAATGTTTGCAAATAAATAAAAAATTTACGTTTAAGCACTGATTATGTATTGATTTTGTACAATAATCAGAGTTATAATTAATATGTAAGTAATACAGAAATAGTTGTCAGATGTACGCAATATCTTGTGAAGACAAGTTCTTATATCTTTCGTATATTTCTGTTGCCTTGAGTCCTTAGGAGGAAAATAAATGAACAATAGCAATGAAAAAACAATTAAAAAATTTAACAGCCATGTGGTACAGTCCTATGGACGATATCCTATTGCAATGAAAAAAGGACAGGGCAGGCGATGCACTGACGAGTCGGGCAGGGAATATATTGACTTTGGAAGCGGTATCGGTACGAATTCTCTCGGATACTGCGATAAAAAATGGGCGGACGCGGTTTGCGAACAGGTTAGGACGCTTCAGCATAATTCCAATTACTATTATACCGAGGTTCAGGCGGAATTTGCCGAAAAGCTGTGCGAAATGACGGGATATGCTTCGGTATTTTTTGGAAACAGCGGCGCAGAAGCCAATGAATGCGCTATAAAGGCGGCAAGAAAATACAGCTTCGATAAATATGGAAAAGGTCGTCATAATATTATAACTCTTGTAAATTCTTTTCACGGAAGAACAATAGCTACGCTTTCTGCCACGGGTCAGGAGGTCTTTCATAACTATTTCTTCCCCTTTGTCGAGGGATTTATTAATGTTGAAGCCAACAATACCGCCGATCTTAAATCAAAGCTTGACGACACGGTTTGTGCGATTATGCTTGAATATGTTCAGGGAGAGGGCGGCGTCAATGTTCTGAATAAGGATTTTGTAGACGCAGTTTTTGAATTGTGTTCGGATAAGGATATTCTTGTTATTGCTGACGAGATCCAGACAGGCGTCGGACGTACCGGAAAGCTTCTTGCAGGGGAATGGTTTGGCAGAAAATCGGATATTACAACGCTTGCCAAAGGTATTGCAGGCGGCATTCCAATGGGAGCGTGTCTTTTTAATGAAAAAACAAGCGAAGTTCTTACTCCCGGAACACACGGTTCGACTTTTGGAGGAAATCCGATCGCCTGCGCCGGAGGTCTCGCAGTTCTGGAGCGCATCGGGGATGACGGATTTTTAACGGAAATAGAGCAAAAGGCTGAATTTATAAAAACAGAATTAAATAAGTGCAGTGAAGTTGAATCTGTCAGCGGTATGGGACTTATGATAGGCATTGCGCTTAAATCTAAAAAAGCGTCCGATGTTGTCAAAACAGCGTTGGAGCGCGGTCTCCTGCTTCTCACAGCAAAGGAAAAGGTGCGGCTTTTGCCTCCGCTTACTATTTCCTATGATGAGCTTAGGGAGGGGTTGAATATATTACAGGAGATACTGGAGGAATAAGTATGGAGCTTTTAGTAATTCCCAAGGGAAACAAATACAGCGTTGAGGATAAGAACCATAGGGTTATATACAACGTTAAAAAGAAAGGATTTTCCCAACGGTATAACCTTTTTGATACAAGTAACTATATTCTGTATACCCTTGTTCAGGACGGGGATGATCGTAAGCCTACTTTTAATATTCTGCTTAACGACAGCGTTTTCCTGAAAATGGAGTGCAAGTCGCTGTTTCTTGATCCGACGATTACTGCTGAGGGAAAAGATATGAAATTTTCCCTTGCAAGCAAGGAAAGAAGAAACTTCAATATAATTTTTAATGATAATAAGGTCGGAACGATTCAGAGCAAGCAAACCATGGCCGGCGACGCTCATTATGATATAGAAATTGAAAACAAAGCATTTGACGATTATATTCCGTTGTTTGCTGTTGCAATTGACAGAGTATTCGGCGAAATGAATAAGTGAAATTACTAAAAATAGCATAAATCAAAAGCCTGTCTTCATAAATTTTAAGACAGGCTGTTAAGACAGTGCGGTCTTAATTTTTGAAAGGAAAGATATGATATGAAACATTTACTTAAAATGCTCGACTTGAGCACAGACGAGATCATTGATATACTTAACCTTGCCGATCAGCTTAAATATGAGCTGAAGCATGGCATTCCTCATCCGCATCTGAAAGGAAAAACTCTGGGAATGATTTTTCAGAAAGCCTCTACGCGTACAAGAGTTTCCTTTGAGACGGGTATGTACCAGCTCGGTGGATATCCGCTGTTCCTTTCAGCAAACGATCTCCAGATAGGCAGGGGTGAGCCTGTTCAGGATACCGCAAGAGTGCTTTCACGTTATCTCAGCGGTATTATGATCCGTACATTCGATCAGCAAGAGGTTGAAGATCTGGCTCAGCACGGCAGCATCCCGATCATCAACGGTCTTACGGATTTTTGTCATCCTTGTCAGGTTCTTGCCGATCTTATGACGATACGCGAGTTCAAGGGCAGCTTTGACGGACTGAAAATGTGCTTCATCGGCGACGGTAATAATATGGCAAATTCACTTATCGTAGGATGCCTTAAAGTGGGAATGTCTGTTGCTATTGCTTGTCCGGATGACTATCAGCCGCCTAAGGAAATTCTCGATTTTGCCGCACAGTATGGCGATAAGTTCAGCATGACCAGCTCGCCGGCTGATGCTGCAAAGGGCGCAGACGTTCTTATTACCGACGTTTGGGCTTCAATGGGTCAGGAGGGTGAATCTGAGAAACGCAAAAAAGCGTTTGACGGTTATCAGATCAACGATAAACTTATGGCAGAGGCTGATTCCGGAGCTATCGTTCTTCACTGTCTTCCTGCACATCGTGAGGAGGAGATCACCGAAAAGGTATTCGAGGCTCATTCCAAAGAAATTTTTGAGGAGGCTGAAAACCGTCTCCATGCACAGAAGGCCGTTATGGTCAAATTAATGGCTGATAAATAATGAAGACGCGGGCGAACGGTTCGGATATTGTCAATATGTCACGGTTCGCCCGATTTTTGCATAACGGAGGAAAATAATGAAGGATCTGATATGGGGAATTATCGGCGTAATAATTGCTGTTTGCGGCGCTGCTTATATGTTTTCGCTCATACGGCTTAAAAATAAAGGACAGCTTGTATTGGCAGAGATCATTTCCGTCCGCGAAAAGAAAAGAAACGCATATGTTCATACTTTGCGTTTCACCGTTGGAGATGCTGTTTATGAGAAAGAGGACAGATCCGGATTTAACCAGCCTTTTAAAATTGGCGAGAAGCAGCTTGTTTTTGTTGATCCCGTGAAGCCTGAGCGTTTCGAGTATGAGACTGAGGTCAAGAAGAATATTGTTATTGCAGGAGTTATGATAGCGGCTGCTCTTGCTTTTTCCGTGCGCTGGCTGCTTATGTGGATGTTCTGAAAGGGAGCTTAGGCTCCCTTTTATTTTTTGGAATTTGTTGATTTTAGATCGTTTACAATAGTCTGGATGTGCAGCACCTGTTCGGCAGTCAGCCCCGTGACATCTAAAGTAAGCTTTTCGGTTATTCCAAGTAGATAATCCGTGCTTACAGAAAATGTATCGGCGATTTTTGCGAGCATATCAACAGATGGCATAACATTACCGTTTTCCCAGTTGCACACACATTGCTTGCTCACAAAAAGCTTGCGTGCAAATTCAATTTGAGTTTTTCCGAGCGATAAACGCAATTCTTTTATTCTTTCGTCAAACATTACAATTTCTCCTTGTAAATTTTTACGATACTATTGTATCTCAATACTTGACATTAGGTAAATACCGTGGTATAATTATTTAAGTTAACGAAAGTACATGAATATTGTACTAAATACTAAAAGAGGAGAATATATATGAGCGTTAAGATAAAATGTTTAAGACCGGGACATACCGAATACGTAAACGGCAAGGAAAAGTGGATGAGTATGGCTGATAGATTCGGTAACTTAGGCGTGGAGTTTGTGATCGAGAATACAGATGAAACAAGAGTTATTAAGTATGTTTGGGTTGAATTGTCTTGTAAAAATCTGGTTGGAGATAGCATGGGGAAACAAACTGTAAAGATTACGGGACCAATTTCACCTAAAAAATCAGATAATATCGGAAGTAAACTATTAAACACCGCTTTACATACATACACATTTGAGCGTTTGTGGCGTGTTCAAAAGTATGCGACTGTTGAGGTTACACAAGTAGATGTAGAGTATATGGACGGCTTTATAGAAAAAATCGACGGCAAGGAGGCAACATATGACCCTGATCTCGAAAAAAATTCAGAAAAAATAAAGAGCTTTAAAAATTTTAAGAGAAGTTCTAAAGGTAAGCTGATTGGCGGAGTTTGCTCCGCAATTGGTGAGAGACTGGAAATAACCCCGTGGATTTTCAGAGCTTTATTTATATTTTTGCAGCCTTTCGGAATAATAACATATACTGTTCTATGTCTGGCTGTAGCAAAGGAATAAGTCTTTTCTAATAAAATGCCCGAAAGTATAGCAGTTACTCTTGAGCATAATTGCA
>ULRD01050731.1_pt1 | contig 20784 bp, 42 predicted proteins | sample 1955181 | NCBI WGS metagenome assembly ULRD01 (sample SAMEA4835675, study PRJEB28245) | human gut metagenome | biome: gut microbiome; material: fecal sample | place: Denmark | collected 2008
GGCACAGCATTAAGTTTGTGCTAAAAATTTTTTAATTGAATTTCGATATTTCCATTGACTATAACAATTTTGTCTATTATAGTCTTAAGTATCATATTTTTCTTTTTCTTGTCGATGTTATCCCAAACGTCGGCAAGTTTTTTAATGTTTTCGTAAACAAATTCTTTTTTCTGTGTATCGGCTGCATTTTTGCTTTCCGACAAAACATTAGCTTTCATTGTCTTAATCAGTGTTTCTGATTCTTTAATCATTTCCAAAACTGTATCGTTTCCGTCAGCATATAAATTGTATAGTCTTTTTAACTTAGTCTGTTCTTTATCAAGCTGCGATTGCATAATTTCAAGTTTTGTCGCCTTTTCTTTTGGTTTATATGATGACAAATTCAATGATATTTTAAGGATTTCCTTTTCTACCTGTTTTTCTATGTCATCCGCCCATTCAAGCGAATTATCGCAATTAGCATTGTAATTAGGTAAATAGCTCATAGACTTGTTTCGGGACATACAGTAGATTTTATGTTCACCGTTTGTCCACTTTTGGTAACGCATAGCACATCCACAAACGCCACAATAGCATAATCCGGTTAGCAAATTAGGTTCAGTTTGGCAGGTTGTCCTAGATTTTGCCCTAGTTTTTCTTAACTCTTGTGCAAGATTGAATCTGCCTTTGTCAAAAATCGGTTCGTGCTTGCCTTGGTATATCTTGCCCTTATAGGGTATCATCCCTATATTAACGATACCGGTTAAGATATTCCTTGTGACAAGTTCGGACTTAAAACCGCAAATTTCCTTAATTTTCACATCTGAATATCCGGATATGAATAATTCAAGTGCTTTTCTTGCCTGCTCCACACGTTCTGGGATAGGTATTAATATGCCTTGTTCCTTACTGTAGGAATAGCAATAAGGCAAATTGCCGCCGCCCATCCAATAACCTTGTTTTATTCTTTCTAGCATACCACCACGCATACGCAACATCATAGTATTTTTATCAAGCTGTGCGAATACAGCCATCATCTGCGTGTAAGCCTGCTCCATAGGGCTATCATAATTCACGCTATCGTGAACACATTTAAACGTAACATTGCACTTTTGAAATACTTTCTCAATAAGGTATATTCCGTCAATCATATTCCTTGACAATCGGTCAAGTTTAAACGCTACAACACAGCTTACTCTTTTTCGACTGCAATCATTTACAAGTCTTTGCAACCCCGGCCTGTCCATATTGGCGCCGGTGTAGCCGTCATCAATATACCAATCTGTTATTACAAGTTCGTTTTTCCTGCAATAATTTTCAATATCTCTCTTTTGGCTGTCAAGGCCATTACCCTCAATAGCCTGTTTTTCTGTCGATACTCTCATATAAGCGACACATTCCATTGTTAATCCTCCTTTAGTAAAAATGTGCCGCATTTATCACGTTATACGGCACATTTTAACACATATTTATTTATTGTCAATCACTTCGGCAATTATCTTTTGTAAGCCGTCCGGAATAGTTATATTTTCTATATTCACATCTACTCCGTTTTGAGTAACTTTAATCATTTAAAACCTCCAACTTACTAATCTTTTGCTTGATTTTACTGATCTTCCTGTTTATCGTCCTGTTGCTTGCGGACATACGCACCGCAATATCGGTTATGCTTTTATCCTGCGACAGAAGTTTAAAGATTCTCAATTCCTCATCAGTAAAATTGGCATTTTCTTTGATTTTTTCAAGTTCTGGCTTAGTCAGTTCTGATAACTTCATAAGCCATTCTCTCCTATTCTTTCTCTTTATTCTCTTTGTTTCTTGCTTCGTACTTAACGCAAGGCTTGTCATTTTCCTTGCCGTTGCATACTAAAAAGTGTTTACACGTTATACATTCTCTCGTTTTCAAAATTTTATGCTCCTTAACTTTAATTTTTTTCTACCGGCAATACATTTAGGGTCCTTCAACTTGTCAATGCACATATCGTAGTGGAATTGGCACACCTTATATCCGGGCAAGGCTTTCTCATTGCAAAAGCAACATAAACCTTGTTTTTCTTTTATTTCTCGGTTGAACTGTGTGTTATTCCTTGCCTGTCTAGCTGCTCTGTCTTTTTCACGGCAAATTCCGCACGTTCTGTAGCCATTGTCGGCTTTTCTTTTGAGACATCGTGTACAAATACCATTTTCGACACAATTTGCATAGGCTTTTTTACTCCAAACAGCGTGCTCTTCGTTGTATTGCTCACGTTTTCTATTCTTCATTACGTTTGCACACAACTTAGCTCTGCACTCCGGGCAGCAACTTTCACTTGAACCTATTTCGACTTTGCGACACCTTGGACATATTTTATGGCTTTGGTACCATTCTCTTTCTTCTCTTGCATTTTTATTCCGTTTTTCTCGGCACGTTTCACAGTATACAGAAGTATAATCTTCTTCTAACTGTTTACCGCAGGCTAAACATTGGTGGGCGGATAGTCTTCGTTCTCTTAGTCTTACATTGTTGAGATAATTTTTATTCATTTTTTGCCCTCTCCATAAAACCAATTCCCTCTCTCATTACCCTTAATAATAAAAACCCTGCCAAAAGGTCTAAGTGCGTCCTGATTGTATTCTTCAACAACTTCTCTTCCACTAAATTCAACGTAATTATCTCTGTATTTTTTTGCTTCCTGTAAATGCACCAAAAGGTTTTTTCTGTATTCTTCGGCTTGCCTACGCATTTTTTCAAAGGCTATATCAGTTTCAGCTTTCTCTTTCAAGGCTTTACATCTTTTTGCAATCCACTCCAATTTTGCCTCATATTTTGGAATAGTGTTAATTGACAGATTGCAATATCTATCAATGGATTCCTTTTCTAAGCCTTTTAAGGCTTCCTCACGCCTGCCAATATAGACATATCCACTTGCTGCCCCTACATACACCCACTCCCCGGAATAATCCAAAATAGCTTCTTTAAGTTTCATACTTAGTTCTCCTCTAATTCAACAACTTCAAATTCCTTAATCAAACAATCCTCACATAATTCTTCTTCGCCGTATTTATATAGTTTATCCACCTCGTCTTTACATTTGTCACAATACAGACGCCTAACTCTGTAATGTGGACATAATTCATATTTACACGGCAATCCACAATTCAGACAATCGCTTTCAGATTTTATCATTTCTACTTCTCCATTCTAACGTTTTTATCATCCATCCTTATCTGATATTCAAGTCCACATTCATCCTTAAGAATGTCAATCTGCTCTTTCCAATTCGTATATCCCTCTCCGATACACTCTGCCTTGAAATTGAACCTCTTAATAAATCTCTGCAATCTTTCCCTGCCAAAACCAAATTCATCGTGCAATGTCATACTAGCAAGTATTAATACTGTGTCTAACATCATATTTTTGGCATTGTCTGTGAATTTCTGCAAATCATTATTCGATATTTTGAGGGGTATTTCGTATGCCCCTCGGTATTTCAGCTCTTTTTCAAGTCCGTCAAGTCCGTGTTCCTTTGCGTATCTGAACGCATAGGACATTCCCTCTCGTCTTGCCATTTCTTCTTTTGAACTACTCATATTGGCGTTTCCTTTCTTATTACACTACTGTATCTTCTTGATTGATGTTCAAATTCTTAAACATAGCACACATGACTTGCACAACTATTGAATTTCCGAATTGACGATATAGTTGCGTATTGCTATTTACTGCTGCCATTTTGTCAATATCTTCATCAGATACACCCATCAGCCGTCCACATTCTCTCGGTGTCAGCTTTCTGATACGATATTGTGTAGCTATATGACTATTCGCATATCCGTGTGTGCTGGCTACAAGATTGGCGGATATTCCATTATCAGAAATAACTGTACCGCATTGGGAACCATCGCTTGATATTTGACCGACTTTTTCAATAACGGCATTATCTGCATTAAACCCGGTCATATTACTGCGTTCGTAGCCACTCAAAATTGTACTTGCAATGTCATTCTGTTTGCCTTTAGTGGATATGCCTTGTTTTCCAAGAACCATGTTGTCTTTCTGCACACTCGTTAAGCAATTACTTGTGCCTTGCATATTTACTTCTAATCTCTGCTCCGTTGGGTTTCCCACAGTTCTATCTGACGGATTATCAGGATTTCTGCCACGCATAGCAACTATCTGACTTTCAAGAATTTTTGGCTCTTGATTGCCACCTTGCATTGTACTCAATGTTGGACTACACCCCCCTGTGTCATAAATTCTGTTGATGCTCTCAAATTTTGCTTCAAGAGAGCCTATTACTTTTACATCTGCCATAATTACTCCTAAATCGTGTGTTTCAGCTTTTACACACCGGGAAATACCCCCCCTGATAATGCCTTTTTGAAATCTGTCTGAAGCTTCTACATATGCGCTTCCTATTACTTCCATTCAATCACTCCATTCATAGATTGATTTCCAAAACCTTTATAATCTCTTGCCATAAGAGTTGTTGCAATATCAATCTGCTTTTCAATCTGCGTTGCTTGATTGCTTAACAACAAGGTTTCCGTCTGACCGCAAGTTCGATATTCCGCAGTCACATCTTGCCTTGATACAGTTTGCGACTTCTCTTTGCTGCGGCTTATTGATTGTTCCGTCAACGCAAGTCTGTCTGTCTGTTAAGATTGTGTTGCGGTAATGTGCCGTTGTCAATAAGCTGTCTTATCAGCTTGTCAGCCTTTTCATTGTTGATGTAATACTTTTCATCTACATTATCCTCAAGATAGTCTTTCAACTTCTTTTTGAGTGGTATAGGCTGTGGGAAATGGTAATTGTATTCACCTAGGAATGAAAACATAAAACATCTTTCACGATTTTGTGCTACACCATAATTTTTAGCGTTTAAATCTTGATAGTAATTTGTGTAACCAAGGCTTTCAAGGAAATCCAGCCACTTTCTAAAGTCAGGCATATTATCCTGACTATGTACTTGTGGCACGTTCTCCATGAATAAAATCTGTGGCAATTCTCCGTTGCTATCTCTGATTTCTGTTAGTATTCTCTCAACTTCCCACAACAGACCGCTTCTTGTACCACTGCCCTTAGACATTCCGGCTTGTTTCCCAGCAACTGATAAATCCGTACAAGGGAATGAGTAAGTAAGTAAGTAAGTGAATGCATTTGTGTCGCAGATATTCAAATCTTCTGCATGAACCTTAGTTATATCCATTGTAGGAAAATCCGTACCATGTACTGCGTTATAGCTTGCTATGGCATACTTATCGAACTCCACAACTCTGTAATGTTCAAACTTAGCACCTATTCTCTTTAGTGCCATTGCCTGACTTCCGTAGCCGGTCAGTCAGCAAATAACTCTATAAGACGTATTGGCTTTGTGACCTTGATTGGCTCTCTAATTATGTCAAATAATGTTATCTGCTGCATTTCATCACTTCCTCTCTGTATTTCCTATAAAATCAAATAAGTTCATCTGTAATGTCTCGGCTTTTACTCGGCTTTCAGCAATTTTATAATTTTTATCATCATTTTCAAATGCGATAAATTTTAATCCACAATTATGTGCCGCTATTGCAAAAGTTCCGCTTCCTGCGAATGGATCCAAAAGTAGTTCACCATTTCTTGCAGATTGAGTAATCATATCTTCTGCAATATCAAGTCGCTTTTGATTCGGGTGTTCTGTCCTCTCATTGCCTTGACAAATTGGTTTTACCCAAAAAGATTGTTTCTGTCCTTTCTCAATATTCCAATAATGTTTAGCACCTGGCAACTTCGTAGCAAAAATGCAAAATTCAGTGCTAGACATATATCCAACCTTAAATATTTGAGGACAAGGATTGGTTTTACACCAAACCAATGTACTTCTAACATGGAATCCTATGTCTTTAAGTATATATTCAATAAAAGATACCTCGCTTTTAGGAACCCACATATATAGACTAGCACTGTCTTTCATAACTCTATACACTTCGACAAAGACGCTCTGAATAAAGCTGAAATACGCCTCATTATCTGCAAAGAAATCCCATTTGCCATAATTGAAATTGAGTTCTTTTTTGCTCTTTGATGCCTTGCTATCTATCGCACTTCTATCAATAGACTTTTTTTGAGAAATATTATAAGGAATATCTGTCATTACAATATCTATCATTCCATCATCTATTAATTTAAGTCCATCCCTGCAATCCATTTTATACAATCCATTTTCTAGCATTTTTAAAAAACGATATGTTCTATTTACACTCCAATTCCATTTCAATGATAACTGTCGGACAGATGTTAAAATCTGCCCCCTTGTTATTGTAATTATTTCTCCATTGAATAATAGTTTTGTATCTGAATGGTTAGCGGTAAGCAATAAATCAACCCAAGCTGAGCGCTTGTCAAATGGTTCATTTACTCGCCATATCCAACAATCCAGTAGTTGCCTATGCAATTTTATCCAACCTTTATTCATAGTCTACCTCTTCAAGTTCTGTCACATTGTTACTTCACTAAATCGTTAATGTTAATTCTGAATCCGTCAAATTCCTTGCCTTTACTCTTGATGTAAGTTGTTGTATCAAAGAACATCAAGTTGCCACTATTGTCCGTTGCCATACTTACACCATTTCTTGCAAGACTGCCTTTGAGTAGGTCAAGTAAAATCTGTATTTCCAGCTTTGCTTCGTCTTTCATTATTTGCCTCTCCATATTTCTTCATCAAGAATATATTGCCTGATAAATCTATCTGCGTACTGTGGGTGTATCATTGACCTTGCCGTTTTTCTGTCTATACCCAAAGAGTTTTTATTTGTCATATATTGTATTGGCAGCATACTTTCTACTTGTTCCAACGGTTCAAAAACAAGATTGTTTTTAGGATTTAATCCAATAAACCAATACTGAGTAGGCTTCTTGTAATAATCCCCATTCTGTGTCCTATCCCTGTCAATTATACTTGGCTTCAAGCACCAGAAGTTTGTAAGGTAATGTAATCCACTTGTATTCAATGGATTTTCAATTACAATTTGCAAATGACCTCGCTGACAAATTATCACTAATTTATTCAGCTTTTCATAAAACAAATCAAGTTCCTTATGACGTTTCATTGCCAATTCACATTTTTGCTCAATAGTGTAATTCCTGTACTGGTAAGCTGTGCAAGCCAGATGTCTTAACCCCTGGTCTGAAAAATAAGTGCAAGGGAAAAATGCAAATATCAAATCATCAGGGCTTATTTTGTCAAACAAACTCGGCTCACCTTGATACCCCTCCTCTATCTCTTTAAAAAGGTCTGTAATATAATCAGTTTCGTTAAATTCATTCTGAATATCATAGTCGTAGGCTTCAATTCCATACTTTTTGAAAGCATTCTTGAATGTGCCTGACTGTTCAAATAAACAATGCACTATCATACTGTATCTCCTATAAAATCACTTATATCCATCTGTTGCTCTTTTTCAAATACAAGCATTTCATTCTTTGCACGCTCGTAAAAGTTTCTGTCAATCTCGAATCCGTATGCACTTCTGCCAAGTTCTGCGGCGGCTCTTAGTCCGCTACCGCAACAAGGGTCAATAACAACATCTCCCTCGTCTGTAAAAATCTCAATCAGCTTTTTAAGGACTGCTACGGGCTTTTGTGCCGGATGAATTTTCGGTACATCTTTTCCGTCTTTCTCCCACATCATATATGAACCATTGCTATAGTAAGTTCTGCCCCATTCCGCTTCATTACCGCCGTCAAACCAATTAAATACCATATGTCCTGTACCTCTGATATTCTTTCCGTTTTCATCAATCTGCAAGCCGTTTCTGAATTTTGGTAACTTATTTCGATACAGTACAAGTGCATATTCCGTAGCACCAACAATACGCATATTTGCTTTAAGTACCTGTGGACTGTAATTTTTACAGAATACAAGCGGTATGTAATTGACGAATCCGTGTTTCTTTGCCGCCGCAATCAATGTTGATAACTGTTCAAATGAGCAAAATACAATCATACAAGGGCTATTACTGCTTCTGCCCCTTGCGATAGGCTTTGTGTCCTCTTTTTTCAACATCTTTGAGCAAAAATGGAAGTATTCGTACAGATTAAAGTTAAAATCTGAATTAAAAGCCGCCTTTTTAGCAAGTTTGCTCTCTCCGTTCTTATTATCACCGCCGTTATACCACATAGGGTTACTTCCATAGAAGTTAGTTCCTACATTGTAAGGAACATCAGCTATAATAAGTTGTGCTGGCGGTATTGCATATTTCTTGTAATTCTGCATAGAATCACGATAAATCTCACATTTAATCTTCTTTTTATACATTCTAAATCTACCAAAAGGAAACCTCAGTTTTATGTCGCGACAACCTATTCCTTTCTTTGATTTTTAGTTAAATCTGTTTCTCGGAAGAGTAAAATCTACTCTCTGACCACAGTTATAGCACCACCTATAAGAGTATTTAATAATATCTTCACCTGTAAAAATCTGACCGCATACAGGACATTTATAATCATCTTCACTATCCTGTACGGCAATTATATCCTTTTCTTTCAGTTTTTCTTTTAAGTGGTCTAATACCTCTATGCAATCATTTCTTTTCACTCTGAATCACTCGCTTTCTTTGATTTTTAGCCTATAGTTCTATACTTATCTTCGTGAAATTCCCTATCTTCTTCATTGGAATAGGCTCTTTTGCAATTCGTACAAAATTCTAAATGTACCTCTATATCTGTACTGTTTTCGTATTTACAGCCATAGCAATCATTCACTATGAATCACCCGCTTTCAATAAATCCATAAATTTCTCATACTGTTTCTGCGATACCTTATTGTGCTCTTTTTCTGGCTTTAAGCGGATTATAAGGTGTTTTTCTGCGATAGAGGATAATTCTCTCGCTAACACCTTTTTACCTTGCTGTATGCCCTGCATATAGCCTTTAGGTGCTTTTCTCTCGCCTATTGAACCACTAGCACGATTTTCTCCTTGACCGCCTAAGCTGACATTTCTAAGCTGATAACCTTTATCGGCGTATAGCTTGATGTAATACTTCTCTTTCTCGTCAAGCTGACTTTCGGGGAAATTCAGAAATTCAACTCGCCAGCCATAAGGATTTTTCTCTTTGTCGTACAGCTTATGTTTGCGTAAGCTAAGGTCTATATGCTGTTCATAGCCTACAAGGTGGCTTGCCAATCTGCTAAGTGTATGTACCGCCTGTCCGATATACGCGTGCTTAAATCCGTTTTCATCTTCTCGGAGCAAGAAGTATATTCCGCTTTTGTCATTCAGCTTTGGATTCAGCTTCAACAGTCGCTTTTTATTTTCCTGTTCAATCGCTTTGGCTCTTGCTATGTTTTGATAACTCAAGAATTGCCACCTGCCTTTACAATCTCGATTGCGTCCTCTAAACATACAAAATGTCGATTAATGCCATTTGCTTGAATATCAAGCATTATATCAGCTAAATTAAGATTATATTTTTTGATATTGTTCAACTGTTCTATAACCTTATCCACATCATAGGCGGTCGGTTGTTCATCAATCAATTCACACATCTTATTGACTTTTTGAGCTGAATAACCATTCACAATAGCCATTCCAGCAATCTGTTTTTTAAACTTATCTGCATCAATTATTCTCATCGTTCGCCCTCCTGTTCCAATGTTGAATAGCTTCTTCGTCGGTGAAAAACGCTTTCCCCATAGTAATATCACACTCTTCGTGTTTACATCCGACACATCCGTCTGCATTAATTTTCTTAAGAATTTCCGTGGCTTCATCAAGGGCTGCTAAGAAGTTTGAAACTCTTCTTGAATTGCCGGTAATTACAATTCCGCCACTCAATTCTAAGCCTTTAAGTATTTCTTCTAATTCCATTCTTTATCACTCCTTTAACAATTTTTTATTATCAGCTCTTTATCATTGCTGAAATCGTACTGTCGCTGCGGAAAGTCGCAAAACTTATTTGACTGTTTGTTCTGCTTGCTGTCATATTTGTCCTCAAGGACTTTAGTCATGTTATCTTCCTTAATCAGCCAATCAAAGTTAGCCGACCAATTTCTGTTATTGTTTCCTTTAAGAAAATCAGACTGTTCTGCCTTTTCAAAAACTTTTTTAAAATCATCAAGAGAATATGTCTTTAGGCTGTTGCTTATTATTTCTGCCCTACTTTTTGTGATATTTTTTACTCTCCCAAACGAACAACAAATCCTGTTAAACAAATCAAGGATATTTTGACATATATCTTTTCTTTCATTCTTATCATTCTTTATATTCTTGTTTGTGTTCACTTGTTGTTCACTTGTTGTTCGTTTGTTGTTCACTTGTTGTTCAATTTGTTGTTCACTTTGCTGATAAAATTCCCAATTTGTTATGGAAATAAGCCGATTTTTGCTACTTGTTTGTTGTTCAATTTGTTGTTCACTTTTTAGAGATTTTAAAATTCGTTCAACTTTACTTTCATCAATGTGAAGTGCTAAAGCGATTGTTTTTCTTCCTGTGATAAGTTGTCCCGGTTTTAATATTATCTTCTCGCCTTTAAATAAAACAGAATGTTCATTATGTGAAGCATTGAGTAGCAGGTATATCCATACGGCTAAATGGTCTGTGTCTTTCATTGTGACAGGATTATCAAGCAATTTCCTGTGTAGCTTAATCCAGCCCTCGGCGTTCAATAAAAACACCACCTCTCATTTTTAAAATGGCAATCCCTCGTCCTCAATGCCGTCAGGAATACTCATAAATCCATCTCCTGCACTGTTTGGTTCGGCTCTAAATGGTCTGTTCTCGTTGGTATCATTCTTACTCTCGCCAAATTCGGTATTCTCAACCACTACATCAGTTGTGTATACTTTCTGTCCATCTTTGTTCGTGTAACTACCAGTCTGGATTCTACCCTCGATAAGGAATTTTGTACCTTTGTGACCGAACCTCTCGAAAAATTCAGCCGTTTTGCCAAAAGCAATGCATCTAATAAAATCTACTGTTGGCTGTCCTTCCTGTTTGGATCTTCTGTCTACTGCAAGGGTAAATCTCGCTACTGCCATGTTGTTTCCCTGTGCATAAGTTATTTCCGCGTCTTTAGTCAGGCGACCACTTTCTATCACTTTATTCATTAATTTTCCTCACTTTCTAATAACTCTTTATTGTCAAAAATGTTGCCGATAACCTTGCTTTCTGAATACAATCCGTTTGCTGTTATTGCATCAAGTCCAACCGCAGATGTTTCTGTGTCTTGAAATATAAATCCAGCACAACAAGCATCCCATTCAATTTGCGTTTGAAAGTTGTGTTTTCTGTTTTTACATTCAATAATATCATTCTCCCAAATCAACTTGCCGTTCTTATCTTTCAAGCCTGTGCATTGGCAGATTGTGGATGGGTCAATTTCTGTCCAACCGTCTGTTTCTCCATGAGAAAAGAACATTGATGTAGGCTCAAATATTAAATGTACGGGTTGTTCGTATTCATTAAAACCTAATACATAATAGCCAATTATCCACTGCTCTTTTTCCGGAAATTCTCTCCAATCAATCCTCTTTGCCTTAAATAAGTATCTATCTTTCATATTCTCTCCTATTCTTCTTCCGACTGCAACCAATCCAAGCAACTGCCCTGTCCCTCGTATTCTTCACCAAATGTGTTCTTAAAAGTTACAAGAAACTCCGCTAACTCTTCATCTGGCATATTCCTTATCCTGCCGGCATTGGTCTGTCTGCTATCGCACCTGCAACAAGGCTCACTGTCTCTTGAATTACTGTTATGCTGGCAGTTGCAAGTGTGAACATCATCAACCCCACCTCTTAATTCAGCCAATTTGTTGTAAAAATGTCTGACATATTCATCTGTAAATTCGCCATATATCTTTTTAAATTTATTAAATTCATATATAGCATTGTCTTCTGCTAGTTCTCTTATATCTTCTTTACTCATTTTCTACACCTCTAAATTCTTCAAAATAGAATTTCACATCGTCCGACAAATGCTTTACGATTCCAAACCGCTCCGCCACTTGATAAGGTATGCTGTCACGCATAAGCCTTTTATGTATTTCTGAAAGATACTTTCGAAATCCCTCGACATCTAAAGTAGCTTTATAGTGATTGCAGCTCCTACAAGCTGGCATGTAATTTGAAATGTCGTCTGCTCCACCTATCCTAAGCGGTGTTGCATGGTCTACCTGCATATCTTTGTAAGCTATTTCTGTACCACAGTAAGCACAATGTCCGTTATACATGAGATATACAGTTTGTCTCACTTTTTTAGGTATTGCTTTTCTTTTACTCATTACTACCTCTCAATTCTTCCAGTTTTGCTTCTGCTTCGGATTTTGTTAGAAAAACCGAATTATTAAACCTGTTCTCAACAACCGATAACAATAAGAAAAACAAATCAACATTAGAAACCTCAACGATTCTTCCTTGCACAACATGATAAACTGTATCTCCCACCTTGCAAGGCAGCTTGATAAGCCTGCCCTGTTCTTCTAAGTCTTCATAATATGCTAACTTGTCAATCAATTGCTGATTTTTCGTCCGTATGCTTACTCTTTCGAACCATCTTCTGCTTTCCGTTAATCTCTCCATTACTGCTCCTTTCTGCCAAAATGCATCACCCAATCAATAAAATGCAATATAAAAAATAAGGGGTTTAAAACAAATGCAATTATAAATATCAATGTACAAGCAAAAATGTTAAGGTTTGTACATTCATATATCTGCTTTGGAGTAACTGCAACATTATCATAGTCCCCAAGCGTTGCAAAAAATATAATGATAATAAATATGATATAAAAAGCTAATATCAGCATTACTGCTCCTTTCTGTTTCCTTTCAATTTGCATTGTTATTGTATTTATTAAGACCATCCATCAGGATAAAAAACAGGAATGCCATTGTGTAAATATTCAGGACATTTCACTCCGCAATCATATATATCTCTATCCTTTTGTTCCATAGCAGAAACCTTTTCATCGTTATCCTCATACCATCTTAATTTGTCCATACAGTCAACATCATATTGTATCTTTTTCATGCAGCCATTGCATTTTTCTTTGACTAATATCTTGGTCTCTAATGCAGTTCCTCTATGATACCTATGAACATTAACACAATCTATACAAGGGTCGTTGCCGGACAATCGCTTATTTTGTAACTTTACTTCTGGATGAAATAACTCATATAATTTATTTGCCATTATATATAATTTCCTTTCTAAAACGGACACTCGCTAGGATTTTTCAAATCCCAACTTTTCCCTGCAACTGCAACATCTACATTCGCCCCACAAGCAACTTTCTTCATCTTCTCGATAAAACTATCACTATCAGAATTTTCACTTGATAGATGGCACATTATGACGTTCTGCAAGTTATCTGAATAATTTGCCTTGACAAAATCACAAGCTGTGTCAATGGATAAGTGACCTCTGAAAACGTGATTAGCTTTGCCTGCGTTATCCCTGTCAATTAAATCCTTGTCATAATTCACGCCTAAGAGAATATGGTTTATGTCTCTAAACTTCCATTTGATTAGTTCACAATCGGTTATATAAAGCATTCTTCCCATTTCTTTGTGTGTAATCAGAAAGCCGAATATCGGACAAGGCTCGCCGTTTGCGTGTGTGTGTGTCCAATTTCCGTCTATTGTTGTTAAATCAAAAGGTTTTACTGTGAATTCGCCTATATTCATTGACATATAATCAATCTTCAAATATGGTGCATAAATCGGTATTCCCATTGACTTAAAATCGTTTACTGACTTGCTATGGTCTAGGGTAGGTGGGTGTGACTTATAATCACACCCTTAATCCCCCTTATATTCCAATCTAAGCCTTTTTTAATCTCCTTAATCGGTATTCCGCAATCAAGGATAAGTGTTTCTCCACTGTCGGAAGTTAGCAGATAGCAATTTCCTGTACTTCCAGTTGCGATACATTTAAGTTTCATATGCGTTCTCCGTTTTTAGCCTGTCTTTTACACCAACAATCAATATACCTGTTTTCATCTTCGGCTTTAGGAACTAAATATTTCCTGTAGCGATTTATTAAAGGTTTCATCTGTTTGTTGTAAACATCCTCGTTAATATAGTTCCATATATCCATATAAATCGTGTTATACTTAATCAGTGGCTTATATTCAAACACATCATCATTCGCAATGTTTACTTTGGAATTAAGCGGTAACTGCTTTCCGACAAGTTCAATGACTTCACGGTTTTTCTCAACAACTGTTATCTGCTTAACATCCTCTTTATCCTGTATTGCAAGAATAATAAGACCTATTCCAAGTCCACCAATAAGGACATTTCCGTGTGCATTGCGAACAAAATCTCTATTTGTTTCCTTTTCCATAGGTGTGTCTGACATTACGCAATCACATCTGTTGATAAGTCTTATATATTTTCCAGGTGGTATCCCACAACGAACAATCGCATAAAAGTTATTATCTGAAATTTCGTAATGCTGGAGTTTAAAATCTCCAACTTGTCCGTCTTTCAGTATTAGTGACATATCTTTGTACATACTCACACCTCGATTTCATCATCCTGTGGAAACTGAAAGACAGCATTGTTGATAAAATCTACTTTTGACGGCTGATTTTCTACTCGCGCCATAATGCCACATTTCTTTAATCTTTCAAATTCCTTTGCTACATCGTCTGAAATATCAACATTCTGCATTACGATAGGCATACCGATATATGCTTCTCTAAGCATTTCCATAACCTTAATTGCCTTTGCTTCGGTGGAATATTCAGCCAACTTTGTGCCATTCGGTGATGATAAATTGTGGCAATAGATATATGCTACTTCCACATCTTCATATTTCCCACTAGCTACAGATAATGAAAAATAATCATAAGGAACATCTATTGTTCCGTCCTGTGAAATTACTCTCATATCAGCCCTCCTCACTCTGCATGAACGGCGGTAGTTCCTCTGACTGCTTGTCGGCTGTGTCGGCCGGCTCTACATCAATTATGTTGTCCTCGTCAAAATCTACTGTGTTTGCATTCTGCTCAATATCGTAGGCAACATCTTGTTCGAGCATTTCTTCGTGGCTGATTTCCTCGTAATCATCTTCTTTACCAAAACCGCTATGAGTATTGTTGATAGCTTTGAGAAGTCTATTTTTAACAGTTTTCATAGCCATTTGGTCTGCGAATTTCTGATGAACTCCGTTTCCGGTCTCCTTATATCCGTATCCCTGTTTCCAAGCGGTCTTTATCTGCGCCATAGTCATAACTTCTGCAATCTTCTCACCATTTCCCATAATCGCTACCGCATAAGCACCAACAATCTTGTCATTGTCGATATTCTCAAAGCTCTGTTCGTGGCAATCAATAATTGTCTTTGCATCCTCCTTGTGGTACTTGAATACATCCCCTTTATAAATAACTGATGCATTAATGTCTTTAAGCCCATATCTTCTAGCAAGACAAGTTGCGCCATAAACAGACGGCTGACAGCTTAATTTGCCCGCATAAGCGACAGGGTAACACTGCTTCTTTCTTATTGATAATCCGTCTGTTACCATTTCAATAAGTGCATTTTCGATACTTGCCCTTGTGCAGCTCTGTAATACAGGCTTCTTATTCATATCCTGTGTGTCCTGTAAGATAAGCATTGCCGACATAAGCTCATTTGTATAGTTGTAATCTTTAGGAAATGTCAAGCCAAATTTCTCTTTCTGCTTGATTTTCACAACCATTTCCTCTGTAAAATCTTTTGCTACAAGCTCTCTGCTTTCAGCTTCTTTCTTTTCCGCAACTGCTGTATTCTCTGCCATAATTAATCCTCCTATAATCCAAGTAACTTTTTGAGTTCTTCTCTTATTTTCTCTGTTTTTTCTTTCATTTTCTCAATTTCGTCACTTACCTGTTCCTTGCTTTTATCAGCAAGTCTAATCACTGCTTTGTACTCTTCTTCTGAAACTAACTCTTTAAGCACATGCAAAATAGTAGTTACCTCCACTAAAACTTTGTCTCTTCTGCCTTCAATTATAATTTTTCCGTCTTCTGCTTTAATCATAATTATTCCTCACTTTCTTCAAAATGTTCTTTTATATCCAATCCGTCATCGTCGTACCACTCACACCATTCCTGTTCTTCCTCATCAAAATACTCAAGTCCGGAAGCGTTACAGTAATCCGGCTTTATGTTGTTTTCGTACTGAAATAAATCATAATCCCATAATGTATTAAGGATTTTCCAAGCCTGTTCAATGCTTTCAACTTCGACATAAAAGTTTTCGACCGCTCCCACTTGGCAATTATGCCAAACTCTTAATTTCGTCATATTATCCCTCCACAATCTCTAATTTCTCACTATCATTAACAATCAGCATAATCAACTGACTATCAACCATTTCAGCTACTTTCTTCTGATTATCTGTACTAAGGCTTTCAGAATCATCTAAGATAATAGGTACTGATATACCGCTAATCTTCTGAATGCTATTACAAATGTCAACTCTGCCTAAAATCCTGTTGCCCTTGTTAGACATAGTTGTTAAAATGCTCTTTCCGTCAACTGTAGGTATACAACAACTCTTGTAATTGCCGTTCTTAGCATATTCAAACAACTGCCACTTAACCAACCCGAAATGACTGTTTACCGCTTCTGTCAAGGCTTCATTCTTTGCTTTGTCTAATTCATCAAGCAAATCAAGGATTTTCTCGGCATTAGCCTTATTCTGTTCAGAATCAATCCTTGTCTGCTTTAATTCTTCAAGTCGCTGTTCATCTGCTGCCGTATCAGACTTTACAATCTGGCTTTCGCATTCTGCTAACTGCTGCCTTAAATCTGTTTTCTGTGCCTTTAATTCAGCCTTAACTACTGAAATATCATTAGCCTTGTGCATAGCCTGTTCCTTTTCGGCAATCTTCTGTTCAAGTGCCTTGTATTCTTCGGTGGCTGATACATCAATTTCCTGTGGAAGTTCTGATAACTGCTTTTTAAGATCTGCTAAATCTACTAAATGTTTTTCTAACTTCTGCTTTCTATCAGCCAATTCCTGTTCAGCTTCAACTAACAATCCTTTGACTTCATCAAGCATTTTCTTAGCTGTGTTGCCCTTATCGGTAATTCTGTTAAGTTTGGTTTCTTTATGTGCCTTAAAATCTGCCCTTAATTCCTCTTTTTTATCCTCTGGGTATTCCTGTTTGCAATAAGGGCAAATAAGGTTATTCTCGTCAAATACACGCTCTTTTTCAGCTTTCCATTCGGTTCTGCTATCATCAAGTGTTTTCTGATATCCAGCTATCTTGTCTTTATCAAACTGAACCACATTCTCTGCATTGCTGATTGACTTCTTACTATCCTCAATCACATAACTAAGGTTATTAATCTGTGATTCAAGGCCTCTTCTAGCTTTAATATTGTCCTCATTAGTCTTGCGTGACATATCACTAAGCTCAAATTTAAGATTGAGAATATCCGAACTAACCTTATCATATTCAGCTATCAGCTTGTCATTGTCAGTCTGCTTCGCCACACAATCAGCAATCTGTTCTTTAAGGCTGTTCTTCTGTAATTCAAGGTCAGATACATCAATAGCCTGTTTAAGCTGTATATCTCTTTCCTTTTCCTTAATCTGTCCATCAAGAATAGGTAAATCCTTTGTAATTTTGGTCTTGGTAGCCTTATTCATGGCAGATAATTCCTCTGTTGTATACTTCTCTAATAAAGGAACTAACTCGGCTAATTCAGCTTTCTGTGAAGCTATATCAAGGTCTGTAACATCTCCTATAAGACCAAATAAGTATTCTCTCATTTCTGCCGGCTTCTGATTAAGAAAAGCATTTACATTACTGCACATCTTAAATACATTCATATCAACATCAAGATATGCGTTGAAATCCTTAAGATTTTTTCTCACATCATTAATGTAATATGAGTTATCATCCTTATAACCTGTCTTATCCTTGTTGTATGTACGGACCTGTACTTTCTTCATAGTTATTTCTTTTCCATCAACATCAAGTATAAGTTCAACACTTGTATCCATATCATCAACAGGCTTTCCGTCAACCTCTCGTCTAACAACCGGATTATCCTTTAACTCATAATCACAGTTAAACAAGCACCACAGATAAGCCGTGGCAATAGTTGACTTGCCCTTACCATTCTTAGCCATAATCTTTGTAATGGCATAAAAATCAAATTCTGCGTGTGCATAACACATAAAGTTTTCAAGCACTACTTTTTTTAATTCCATAAACTATCCTTTCTACCATTCAAGGTTCATAACTGATACTTCAAAGGCTGTTTTCTTTTCACCATTCTTCATATAATCCCTTGACTGAAATCTGCCTGTAATTCCAATTCCTGTGCCTACGGCAATATCATCATTAATTACTTCCGCACTGTGTTCCCAAGCTATGCAAGGGATATAATCGGATTTCCAATTATATTTTCTGTCAACAGCAAGTGAGAAATCGGTAATTTTCTTTTTTGAAAAAAGGGTTTCTCTGATTTCTTTCTTGATACACACAATTCCCTCAAGAGCAACTACGTTTTCATCAATTCCTGAATAAATCATACTTTCCGTTGCGTAAAAGTACACTAACAGGTGTCCGTCAGAATTTCTGCTTCTGATTTCTCCGTTAATAGTTACCCTGTCATCGGTGCTGTCGATAAGATTATCTTTTTTGATTATTACAGGAACCATATCGTAAATCCCACTATCTCTCTTGACCGATATGTCAAAAGTATAAAATTCTTCTCCATTTGCCGTCCAAAGCAAATAAGGGGGAGTTGTCATTGTTCCGGACATTCTTGCGTTATTCATTCTTCTCTCCTTTCTGCCTTGGTTATTTTGCCATCTTCAATTACAAAACTAATAGGCAGTCCCTGTGAGATTTTCTCCAAGTCTCCAACTGGCATTTCGTTAAAATCTGTTATTATCATTCCTCATTCTCCTTATTTTTTCCAATTCTTCTAAAATAATGCTTGCATAGTCGCTTTCTGCTTCATACTTTGCATTAGGTGTTCCTGTTCTGTAGTAGTTCAAAGCAATCCGGGTGTCCCCATTAGCTTCTTCCATACAAAGGCTCATAATGTAACAAGCCATCTCGGAATTATCTTTAAGGGAATACTTGTAGTTATACAAGCCATTCTCATTAGCTGTCATATTCCAAGTTTTAGCATTAATCTGAAACATTCCATAATCCCCGGATATAGGATTGTATGCTGACATCTGATAACAGCTTTCCTGTTTTGCTACAGCTAACATTAAGTCATAGTCAATGTTGTATTTTTCACAGGAGCTTCTTATTATTTCTCTGTCGCTCTTGCTTAACGGAATAAAACTGTACTTGTCTTTTTCAATCCCTAAGTCATATTCCGGAGTAAAATATTCCGTTATTTTTTCAGTTTCAAAAGTTTCCGTTTCAATCTCACAAGCAACTGTTTCATTTTCGGTAGAAATTGTTGCCTTGGTTGCTTTTATCTTCCCTATCGCAATGGGAATAATCACAAGCACAGCTGCGGAAACATTAATTATTGCTTTTCTTTTATTCATCTTTTCTTTGCCCTTGCATATCTATCAATCGTTTTCTGCTTCTTGCCGTCTTTGCTTATAAGTGTTACATAGCTTCCACCATCATCTTTAAGTAACATCCATTGACTAGGAATAAGTCCATAGGCAGATGCGGCAATTTTCAAATCTCTTGTCAAGGTTTTAGGCTGTTTCATTCTTGGCTCCTTTCAAGAATTTATTAACAAAGTAGACCTGTGCTTTGCCGGTTACCTTTGGGGTTCTAGTAGTCACATTACATCCACTACCGTTTATGTGAGTGCTTTCCTTAATTTCAAATAAGCCCATTTCTATAGACTTCTGCGTTGGCATATTCCATTCTGCGCCCTTGCGCTTGATAAGATAACCATTAGCTCTCAACCAATCAAATAATCGTTTCTGCCCTATCTGATAGCCGTTCTGACAAATTAACTTTGCTAAATCTCCGACAAGGATTGATGTATGGCTTGTTGCTACGGCATCTGCAAAAATCTCTTTAGGTTTCATCTGTTCAATTCTTGCCTGTTTCTGTTCAATTATCTTATCTCTTTCAGCTATCTTGTTATTAGCTACAAGAAGTGCTTTTGCCATAAGTTCTTCATCAGATAATGTTTCCTGCCCTGCTATGTAGCCGCCATTCTTACGGATTGACGGATCATCTTCTGCAATCCACCTTTGGTAGGGGTATCCGCAGTATGGATACCCTTTTCAGATAACCTCTGCTTAACATTTCCTACATTTGATATTTCCAATGCCTTACATACATCAGCCAAGCAAAACATAGGCTCATCATCTTTAGTAATTGTCCGAACCTCTCCGAACTCTTCATTGTTAAAAATCTGTAATTCCATATATTTACTCCTTTTCTTTTTTTTCTTCCGAGCCGTCGGCGAGGCTTTCTGCCTTGCCAAGAATATATCCCTTGTCAAACTCTGACATTTTCGGGATTGCGTCTTTTAGTTTTTCAACTATCTGTCTTTCTTTTTCGCTCATGTATTCCACCTCCTTTGTTGACTATGTGATTATTCTATCCCACAAAGAAGAGTTTGTCAATACTTTTTTCTTGACTATGTGGGATTTTTCTGATATATTTATCTCGAAAGGAGGTAAAGAACATGAAAGACCGAATAAGGCAGATTCGAAAAGAAGTAAAATTAACGCAAACGGAATTTGGAAACCGAATTGGTGTTAAGGGAAATACTATCGGGAACTATGAATTAGGATTGCGAAATCCGACTGCCGCCGTCATTGTTTCAATATGTAGAGAATTTAACATTAACGAAGAATGGCTGCGAACCGGTAATGGAGAAATGATGAGCCCTGTTTCTAAGGATGAAGAAAT
>ULRD01044025.1_pt1 | contig 20664 bp, 19 predicted proteins | sample 1955181 | NCBI WGS metagenome assembly ULRD01 (sample SAMEA4835675, study PRJEB28245) | human gut metagenome | biome: gut microbiome; material: fecal sample | place: Denmark | collected 2008
TCAGGCCAGAAATAGACGGTCTCAAAGGCTGTGACCGCATCAAACCAGTCATCTGCGAAGATCATATCCGCTACGCTGCCTTGCAGAACGGCACAGCGACCCTCCGCGATGGCGGCTTCGTTGACCTTTTTGGATTTCTCCACGCTGACAGGCGAATAGTCGATGCCCTTCACGATGCCCTGCGGACATTTTTTTAGAAGTCTCTTGATGTTCGCACCGCCGCCGCAACCACAGTCCAGCACCTTAGCGTCCGGCGCAGCATTCAGAAATTGAAGCCCCCACCGGGCCACGGCGCTGTGCCCGACATTCATCATGGCGACCATAATTTTCCCGCCAAAGCCTACGGGCTTGCGGGTATTTTCAAAGAATGACATATCGCACCTCCAATTTTACACACTCGGCATAGGTTAGAGGGAACTAGGCTTTCAGCACAGCGCTTTGCCGCACCGTCCAGCCGTTTTGCCGCAGGAAACACAGGTATTCCTCGCTCGTCCATCTGTTGTGGAAAGGGAAGTCCGCCAGCTTCATGAAAAAGCGTCGTCGCCACATCTTCGCCCCCCGGTAGTTTTCTATTTCAAACAGCAGCCGTGAATCTTGATAAATGTTGAAAAAAGTTCGTTTATCCGTTTATAAATATGATACAATCCAGTTAGCAGCAACTAACCAAATTATATCAAAAAGCAGACAGAAAGTCAATTTGTTTGTCTGCCCTCTGAAGTTTCTGTTATCAGTAGGGAGCGTACTTTCCACCATATAAACTTGTCAGATAAGTAATCCTTTTGATAGCCACCTTTGTATTTTTATGGATAAACAATATAAAAGGGCAAACTTAAAGAGAGGTCTAAATGGGAGCTTTGGCAGTTGCCAAAACTCTAAAATAAATGTATAATAAAGTTTAATAAATAACAAAGCCTGAATCTTGCGGTGCAATAGGTGCTGGATTGTTTGCTGTTGACAGCGACAGATAAATCTTATTTTGGAGAAGCAAATGAACAAGAACTTTCAGAAAAAAACGGCTTACGACTATGTACAGCAAACGAAAAAAGAGAATTTTAGTTTTTTGAACGAGACGTACGCACAACAGGGGCAAACGGTACTGTTCGGCGACTCAATTACGGAAATATTCAATAGCTATGAGCTGTTTTATGCCTTTTCGCAAACCACGGGGCAGGCAGTTTACAACCGTGGAATCAGCGGCGACACAAGTGACAGATTGTTGGAAAGGCTCGAATGTAACGCCTTGAACATAAGCCCGAAAAATCTTGTGATTTTAATCGGAACGAATGACATCGGCTTAGGACTTCCGACCGAGTACACTTTGAATAATATAAAAGAAATTTTGCAAAGAACGCAAAAACTTTGCCCAAATACTAACATTGTGTTGCAGGCAATTTATCCCGTTAATTCGCATTTGTCAATCATTGCAAGGCAGATGGTCGGCAAACGCAGTAACAAAAAGATTTTGGCAATCAACGAGGAACTGCACAAAATCGCTCTTGACAGTAAGGTGCAATGGCTCGACCTTACAAAAGTGCTGTCCGACGAAAAGGGCAGGCTTGCAAAAGAATACTGCTATGACGGTCTGCACCTAAATGCCCAAGGTTTTGAGATCGTATCCGAAAATATTATTCCTCTGTTGAAATAAGCATAAGTAAAAAGGACTTGAAATGTCGTTGAACTGCCCCAGATTGTGCAGACAGTACAAAAAAGCAGCCTAAGGTAGAATAATTTAATTTTAAGCAACAAACTGATTTCGTTTTTCGAGCGGAATCAGTTTTGTTTTTGTTTGAATACGGTAATTGTTGTAGAAGTTGATGTATCCGGATTTTATTTCGGCTGTTTTTTTACAGCGCCTTTTTTCATTCTTGCTTTTTTTCTTAAACTTGATATAATGAAAAAAGTTAGAAAAGAGGGGAATTTTTTTGAAAACTTCTACAGAAATTCAATCCATTGTTGATGTGATTGGCGAAGAAAAAGCCATTGAAATGATTGCAAAAGCCGGTTTTGATGCGTGGGATTTTTCCATGTTTAATATGAAAAAACGCATGAATCCTTTTGAGGGGCTTTTTAAAAAGAAATATGCGCTTGTAACGAATGATTATCTCAAATTTGCAAGGCACTTAAAGCAGATTGGTGAAGAGAACGGCGTGGTTTGCAATCAATCCCATGCACCGTTTCCGTCACTCCATAAAAATGTTCGCCCTTATTTACAGCGTGCCATTGAATGTACCGCAGAAGCGGGTGGCAAGATTTGCGTCATTCACCCGGATAACCGTAAATCTCCCAAAGAAAATGCCGAGTTTTTCTTAGAACTTTTGCCCTTTGCCAAAGACTACGGCGTAAAGATTGCAACAGAAAATATGTGGAATTGGAATGTTCAAAAGAATGAAGCAAAGTTTGCCGCTTGTTCTAACCCTGAAAGCTTTAATGCACATTTGGATGCCATAAATGACCCATATTTTGTAGCCTGTCTCGACCTTGGACACGCCGAAATGCGCGGCTTAGATACAAGTGCCGTAGAGATGATTGAAAAACTCGGCAGCCGTTTACAAGCCCTGCATATACACGATAACGATTTACACCACGATTCTCACCAAATTCCGTTTTCAATGCAAATAGATTTTGAACCAATTGTGAAAGCACTCAAAGCCATCCACTATGACGGCTATTTTACCTTAGAGGCTGATCAGTTTATGAAAGCATACAATCGCAATAATGCCTTTGAGGGCGTAAAGCTTTTGGCAGAGTCCGCAAGGAAACTTGTCGATATGTATGAAAAAGCCTAAACAATTATAGTAAAAACCGCTGTCTTATAGACGGCGGTTTTTTGTTGGGAATTTTTCTCAAACAGCTTATATTTTACCGAAAAGAGGGGTATACTAAACATAGCGCCAGACTGTACATAACAACTAAAAAAGGAAGATGGATTACTAAGTGGCATTAAAGAGGTTTAAATATGAAAAAGAATCTTGCTGATGACTACCTTTGCATTTTTGATGGATAAACAATATAAAAGGGCAAACTTAAAGTGAGGGCTTAAAGTTTTATTACTTTATGCCCTCTTTATTTTTTGAAATGTCTCTCAAATTTTTTGTTCATTTCAATTCGTGTTACGTTTTGATTTGAGCGATGTCTCTCAAAAGTCTCAGTCATAAATGCCCTAAATCGCACTAAAATGACTTTGGAATTTTGAAATTTGCTGTCTCTTAGAATCTCTCAAAAATCTCTCGGAATTTTATTTTGGCTTTGAATAGCAAATTCGTATGAGGAATTGCGAACCTTACAATGAGGTGTCGAAAGAAACTCTAAATCCGCATCATCTTTTACAGCAGGGTACCGTGCAATTTAATGACGAAGAATAGAAGAATATAAAAACTAATTATTCAATCAGATTTAATCCAAACTCAAGTCTCGTATATTCTATTCAATAATTAGGTAACAAAAAAGCGCCGTATTTCTACGACGCTTTTGTCTTGCTCAGAAGATGGAGCAAGGGAATGTTATTTAATTATCTGTTGTACTTTTTCTTTCTGCTGGCAACCGTTGTAGCAAGGGTTGCGCCGCCGCTGGCTAACAGTAGGGAAATCCACAGTGCAAGGTTGCTTGTATCGCCGGTCTGCGGACTCTTATCGGATGTTCCCGGTTTGGTACTGGCAGGCTTTTTCTCAAGAGCAGCAATCGCATCTTCGATAGTCTTTGCCATCTTGTCTACTTCAGATTGCTCCGTAATATTTTTACCACGGACAACAGCTTTGACAGCGGTTTCCACACCGGAGAAATCTTTGTAGTCATTCTTGTTTAGTGCATTTGCTTTGGCAATGGCTGCATCTACCTTTGTGTAATCTGCATCCTTGTATTGCAGGGCAGCAATGGCATCTTCAATAGCCTTTGCCATCTTGTCTACTTGAGATTGCTCCGTAATATTTTTACCACGGACAACAGCTTTGACAGCGGCTTCCACGCCGGTGAAGTCCTTGTAGTTATCCTTGTTCAGTGCATTTGCTTTGGCAATGGCTGCATCAACCTTTGTGTAATCAGCATCCTTGTATTGCAGGGCAGCAATGGCATCTTCGATAGCCTTTTCCATTGCGTCAACTTCGCTCTGCTCAGTGATATTCTTGTCACGGACAACAGCATTGACGGCAGCTTCCACGGCAGTGAAGTCCTTGTACTCGTCCTTGTTCAGGGCATTTGCCTTGTCAATGGCTGCGTCGACCTTAGTGTAGTCGGCAGGTAGATAAGTCATTGCAATGGTCTGCGTATGCGTTGCCGCATCGGCGGTGATCGTTATATTGTCGGTGTATGCTTTGCAGTTATCGGCTGTTACCTCAACAGGGTAAGTTCCTGCTTCCAAACTGACAGAGCCGGTAACCTCCTGACCATTCACTTTAACAACAACATTGGTCAGACCGTCCGGCGTTACAACGAAAGAAACCGGATGGACAGCCTTTGTGATAAAATGGACATTCTTATAAAGTGCAAAATATTGGGTTCCGCTGGAAAGCAGGTCAATTTCTGTTCCTTCCGAGTCTACGGCTTTTGCATAGTTCAGGTGATAGCCATCGGCAATCACAGGCACACTTTCATCGAAAATTGCAGGGATATTATTCTCATTCGTATTCTTTGCATCAATCTCTGCTTCTTCTACAGTGAAGGTGCCGTTACCGCCCATGGGGTATTTACCGTCAGTGGTTACTTTGGCACCACCCTTGATCAAAATATTGCCTCTTGCCCATAGCGCGCCGTCCGCAGTAGAGGTACAGCTTACCTGGCCGCCATCAACCGTCAAATTGCCTGCGGCAAACAGACCGGGATAATAGCTTGTTGCTTTAACTTTAGATGCAGCAAGCTCAATATCGCCGCCGTTCCCTTCTTGATCTTTCCAGATATATGCTCCGTTACGTCCGTCCTGAGTCGCCTTAAGCGTAACATCGGCGCCGTTTATAATCTTCAGCCAATGGGCATCGATTCCGGCATACAAGCCGGTGGAATCCACTGTTGCCCCGTCAATTTTGACCATTCTTCCGGTTATGCCCAATCCGCCTTCAGAGTTTATTATGACCCTTGCTTTATCGGAAATCTTGACGTCAGCCCCTGTGCTAATTCCATCGTAGTTTTCCCCGATAACGTTGATCACCAGTGTTCCATCGCCGGTAATCTCGACAGAATTGCTGTAATTGAGGTATATTCCCACTCCTCCGCCGGGATCGGTTCGGGTAATACTATTTGTCCCGGTCAACCGTATCTTCAACGTACTGGGGATAGTCGTTTTAATACCGTAGTCTGACATGGTGTCGTTGTCAAGGGTAGCATTGTTCAAAAACAAGGTGTGAGTGGTCGGGTCATAACTTACTGTTCCACTGAAAAGATTATCCTTATTCTCAGATGTGACCTGTACGCCGTCTACCCAGATGTCGTAGACTGTGGGTTCCGCTGCCAGTGCTGTGGCAGGCAGGAGTCCAGCTACCATTACAATGCTGAGTAGGATTGCAAATAGTTTTTTCTTCATAACAGTTCCTCCATTTTTTAATTGTCCGCTATTTACTTTCTCCGACAGCGGACACGCCGGAGAAGACAGAAGGTTTAACCGGAAAAGATCGATTTGCCGGTCGTGGTTAGGACTTCAATATCAAACCACCATCCTTCCGGCAAACGCAAAAAGCCGAAGCCAAGGCATAATGCGCCCTGTCTCCGGCAATTGGTTCGTTATAAATTGTATGAAATAAGACTTGACACGCTGAAAAAACGGCGCTATGCTCCTGCCCAGCCGAGCCGACAATGATTGTCGCATTTCCGTTTGTCATAGACAAGTCCGCCTTCCATAATTCCTAAGGCAAAAAGGATATAAATTCCCCACTATATAATTATACAAAAGTATTGTAGCATATTTTTCCAGAAATTTCAAGAAATTTTCAGAATATTACACTTCTCTTTTTCTCAAATCATTGCCTTCTTCCATTACTCACGGAACTGTATGACTTCTTGAATACTTCCCGAAAAGGAAAAGCCGCCGTCTGTGACAGCGACTTTTCTATTTAGCGGGTAAACCGTCCGAGAAAACATTGTTTCTGCCTGTTTGTTAAGGTCTGTATGGTAATCGCTCAGCTTGCTGGTAGTCAGCAGTTCAACATACAAGCGGACCTTACACTGAGGTGTCGAAAGAAACTCTAAATCCGCATTATCATTTACAGCAGGGTACTATAAAATAAACAAATAACCGATGTTTATAGCACACTGTCATTATTCATATTGACCAACGGCTATTGCTTATGTTATTATTGGAGTATAATAAAGGATTTTTATACAAAAAAAACACAAATAATTTTATATTTTTATTTATAAAATATGTGAATCATAATTTAAATTTTAGGAAATGAGGTGAATTTTTTAATTAAAAATCAAATAAAAAGAATATCGATATGAATAAAACTTAATGCACCCTACTATTTATTTAATCTATAAACAACTATTTATTTGGTTATAATAGCAGCTACATTTACCACAATTTGGAAAATCGGTTCAAAAATTGAATAAAATACACAGTTGGATTGGCATGCCGCAGCCAATTCTGTAAGTATAGGGGTTAAATCCACTGCAACTAAGTCTGGGAACCAGTATACTATGTTAACAACTTTTAGTTTAAGAGATTATTACGACTGGGGAAATGATACATTTTACTTTCCAAGTCTTAAAGTTCCGTCAATAAAAGAACAAGATTTAAAAGATTTGCATTATTGTGGACGTGCAAAAAATTTTGAAAGTATTGGCGATAATTATATTGTAAAAACTGTTTGGAACGAAAATCAAAGTGTTGACCAGGCAATCATAACAGTTGTTTCTTACTAGATCGTGGAGGGCATTTATCAATGAAGAGAAAAATAATAATTGTAGTACTTGTTCTGCTTTGCTTTGTTAGTATTATTTTAGGCGTTTATTTCATAGTTCACAATAATTCATCGGATAAGTATACGCTTGAAAGTATTCGCTATGAGTATTTGAATTCAGACAGAAAAGTTGTTGCTGCCGTTAATGATGTTGATATTACAAACAAAGAACTGTGCTTAATTCAATATTCAAGCCATACAAATAAACCGCTTGAAAAGGCTATTGAGCAAAAGGCGATTGTTCAATTGGCAGAGGCTGATAGCTTTTCACTAAGCGAGTCGGAAGAAAATAAGGAAATCGAATATATAACTACACAATATGAAAAATTAAATTTGCCGGATAATGAAGAAAACAATGCCTTTTGCGATGCTCTGATTAAAGAGCATTTAGAAATGACTACCTCTGTCAAATACCAATACCATATACAAAAACAGATTATGCGTCAAAGTTTCAGTAGTGATAATAAAGCTATAAATGAAAAATATGAAAAATATAAGTCGATTTATAAAGAATGGGAGGATGGAGGCAAGGAAAATTCAAAGTTATATAAAAAAATATGGTCATTAAGAGAGGAGATAGCTCAAGATTATATTGATTATAGAATAGATCAAATCCAAATTGAAAAATACTAATTACTAAAAGCTCGATAGAAAACTGAACTGCCCCAGATTGTGCAGATAGTACAAAAAAGAAAGCCTAAGGTAAAGTAATTAAATTTTAAGCAACAAACTGATTTCGTTTTTCAAGCGGAGTCAGTTTTGTTTTAGTTTGAATACGGTAATTGTTGTAGAAGTTGATGTATTCGGATATGATGAGGCGAGCCTCATCATGTCCGGAAAGTTTCACTCTGTGAGATTGTAAAATAAAGTGTGTAAGTTAGAAAAAACTTGCACACTTTTTTGAATTTTTAAAAGAGTGTGCTACAATGAAAGAAAGAACAAAAAAGGAATGAGCCAACGGGATATTGTCGAAACGATAGAGGATATCTATGGCTTTGAAATCTCTCACGAAACGATATCACAAATTACGGATTGCGTTTTAGATGAGCTGGGTGACTGGCAGAACAGACCTCTGAAAAGGATTTACACGTTTTTATTCGTTGACTGTATGTATGTCACAATCAGAAAAGAGTATGAAAGCAAGAATTACGCAGTATATACGATATTAGGCTATGATACAGACGGAGAAAAGGACATTTTAGGCTTATGGCTTAATGAAAGCGAAAGTAAACATACGTGGATGCAGATATTTGACGAACTGAAAACAAGAGGCGTAGAAGATGTGCTGTTTATCAGTATGGATGGTGTATCAGGACTTGAGGAAGGTGCAAAAGCAATTTTCAAGGATGTAGAGCAGCTTTTCGCTTACGGCAGTGCAGTAAGAAAAGTTATGTACACCACCAATGCTGTTGAAAGCATCAATTCAAGCTTCAGAAAGGTTACCAAAAAAGGTGCATTTCCAAATGAAAATGCATTGCTAAAATTGCTCTATCTCAGAATTACGGAGCTTTACAAAAAAATGGAACGGCAGCAAGGTTCAGAACTGGGCTATGGTCAGAAATCAGCTTGCAACCAACAACATAACGACCTTCCCATCTGCCGTCTTTTCGTTTATAAATACTGCTTCCAGATTTGGACATTTGATTTACTCCTTTCACTTTAAAATAAGAATAAATTTCACATAATTGTTTTGAGATAAATTAACTGTATTTGAATAGAAAAAACTAAACATTTATATTAGTTGACCTATAGATAAAAATGTGATATTATACTATTGTAAATAAGTATGTGTAGATGTAATAGTTCTACGAAAAACCAATTAAAGTTATGTTAACTTGACCTAATATGAATTGCAAGTAAAAAAGCGATCTGTTTATTACAGAACGCTTTAGTTTTTTTGATGGCTACCTTTGCATTTTTGATGGATAAACAATATAAAAGCCCTTGTGTGCTCTGCCTGCAAATATACATTTTAAATAATACAGTTCAAATTTTTCGGTTTCAGAATTTATATCAAAACTATATTCCATAAATTGCTCCTAATCAATTTCGATTTTAAAACAAATAGGGTAGTTATCGCTAAATCGGCTGTTTGCTTTAACTGTTAATTTAGTATCGCTTCTTTCAAATTCGAGCTTTTCGCCGGTTGAAAGAAGTGTAATATTTTTAATTATAAAATCAGGTCCGTTTTTCTTTTTAAGTGTTTTTATTACAGCGTCCTTACCGTTAGGGCGCATTTGAAATGCGTAGATATACCCGTTTTTATATGTAAATCGAAAATCTTTATTTGTAAATTTCTTTTCACTTGAATCTTGGAAAAATCCCGCTTTGTTATTGACTTTTCCTTCGCCAAAGGTTTTCCAAAATGTTGTGTTGTAAATTCCTTCACCGTTTAGTTTAAGCCAAGCGCCTAATTGTTTCAGTACAGCAGTTTCTTCATCTGTAATTGTACCGTCGGCTTTTGGGCCTACATTCAAAAGTAACATTCCATTTTTGCTTACAATATCTATTAAATCAGTAATAATGTGCCTTGCTGATTTGAATTCGTTGTTTTTTGTATATCCCCACGAGCGTTTGCCTATCGCAGTATCGGTTTGCCAAGGAATAGGGGATATATCTGTTAAAGCGCCGCGCTCAACATCAAATGTAGCAACAGTAGGTGCAAACGCTTCGTGCTTGTAGTTAACAGTAACTTCTTTGCCCCATTCGTCTGCACGATTGTAGTAATATGCACACAGCTTTTTTAAATACGGTTTAAATGAGTGATTGTGAATCCACCAGTCAAAATAAAGAATTTTCGGCTGATATTTATCAATCAATTCACAGGTACGCACGAGCCAGTCCTCAAGCCATTCTTCACTTGCACCGATTGAATACGTATCGGCTGTCGTTTTGTGTATTGTATGGCTGTCCCATTCAGGGCAATAAACAGCGGGTCCGTAAAAATCTCTGTACTTTTCATCATTTACATCACTGTCAAATGTTCTGCCCATATTCATAAAGAAATAATGCTCGGCTCTGTGTGTTGATGCACAGAAGGTCAAGCCTTTATTCTCACACGCTTTCTTTATCTCGCCTGTAATATCTCGGCACGGCCCCATTTTTGTGGCATTCCAGCGGTTAAATTGCGTATCATACATTGCAAATCCATCGTGATGTTCACAAACGGGCATTACAAATTTTGCACCGCATTCTTTAAAAAGAGCCAGCCATTTATCTGCATTGAATTTTTCACCTTTAAACATAGGTATAAAATCTTTGTAACCGAATTTATTTTGAGGCCCGTAATTTTTTCTGTGATATAAATATTCTTTGCATTTTTTATCGTACATTAAACGCGAATACCACTCGTTGCCATAAGCCGGTACACTGTATATTCCCCAGTGAATAAAAATTCCGAGCTTGCCTTTATAATACCAGTCCGGTGTTTTGTGATTGGATAAAGACTCCCAACTATCTTTATATTTCCCGTTTGTGATTACATCATCTATCTGCTGTAAGTATTCCTTAGTTGTCATAATTTTTCCTCACGCAAAGCATTCTATAATCTCTGCACCATTTCTGACAAATGCAATAAATTCATCAATTTCTGCTGTAACAGTATGATAACCCTTATAATATTACAATTTTAATTATATCGTAGAAAAAGCATAATGTCAACAAATAAAGAGCAATTGTCCCCCAAAGCGAACTATTACAAACATAAATTCGATAACAACATCAAAAAGTATCTGCCTTTGCATTTTTGATGGATAAACAATAAAAAGGGCAAACTTAAAAGAGAGGGTTTAAAGTTTTATTACTTTAAGCCCTCGTTATTTTTTTGAAATGTCTCTCAAATTTTTTGCCCATTTCAATTCGTGTTACGATTTTGATTTGAGCGATGTCTCTCAAAAGTCTCAGTCATAAATGCCCTAAATCGCACTAAAATGGATTTGGGATTTTGAATTTTGCCGTCTCTTAGAATCTCTCAAAGACTCTCACGATATTTTAAGGCAAAGAAAAATTGCCCGAACACCGCCATAAAAAGCAGTATTCGGGCATAAAAAAGCCTCGGAACACGAATGTTCCGAGGTAATGGCAGATTATATCAACCTGTCAAGTCACGGTAGTATTTGCTTTGCAAATCTCCACCTTAAAGACTTGACAGAACGATGTTACTCGCTTCGCTCGTAATAAGTATTCTTCGAATCCTTAATTTCTTTTTGTAAAAGAAAAACGAGATACTCGCTTGAGTATCTCGTTCCTCTTTGGCAGAGGTATAAGAACCTGAACGCAAGCGTTCAGAACCTTGTTACTCGCTCTGCTCGTAATAACGATTCTTCGAATCCTTATCTTCTTCTATCGAAGAAAAAAACAGACATCCGTGCGGATGTCTGTTTTCTCTTGGCAGAGGTATAAGGATTCGAACCTTAAATGACGGAGTCAGAGGCTCGCTATCTTTTTTCAAAACCGCCTATTTAAGCCATTTTTCAGACTTTGCGTCTCTCAAAAATCTCTCAGGATTTTATTTTTGCTCAGCACGGCAAATTCGTATGAGGAATTGCGAACCTTACACTGAGGTGTCGAAAGAAACTCTAAATCCGCATCATCTCTTACAGCAGGGTACTGTGCAATTTAATGACGAAGAATATAAAAGCTTATTCAATCAGATTTGCCGGCTTTATGATATGATTATATTTTTTACGCAAAAAATATAATAGTAGCATTTTGTTGTTCAATAACACCTTGTATGCCGATTGTTGACTACTTTCTAAGTGAATCAGATAAACAGACGAACTGCTGATGTTTCTGCAAATTTGACGCATTTGTAGCCGCTGTACGGGACACTCTGGCATATCAGTAACCTCAAAAATCTACACACATATGATTGATGAAGTATTTGAGCAGAGCAGAAAGCGATTAGTTGAATATGCGAATTCCAAAAATACAATGTACAAAGTCCGTAAAAATGGGCAATAGAAAAAAGAGCCCTCTTGATGCAGAATAAACATCAGGAGGGATAGTCTTTCACATTTATTATTTAGATTTTTACATTGACATATCAAATGATGAATAATCCTCGGCAATATCGTTTTCAACATCTTTGTTGATGTCATCATTGGCTTGCCAAGTTTTTTCCATAGCAAGATTATGGATATATTCTATTCTTTGGTTGATTGAAGATATGATTTTTTGTTTTCTTGCATCATCAATTAAATTTTCATCGGCATCATTCAATATGCCGAGTATTTCATTGTCGATGTTTTTCAAAGCGTCAAAGTCTATCCAATCAAAAGAGGTGACTAATTTTAACTGTTCAAAATAAGTCTTTTTGAACGGCTTGCAAACTATCAATGATTGTTTATCCATATTCGGTGTAACTTTATCATAACCGAGCGATGAGCCACTGTCAAAAATCGGTGCAACATCAATCCATTCAAGCGTGTTTGCATTTCTGACAAGACCGAAATTATTGAGGTGTCTGTCCTCGTTGGCTATAATAAAATCAACTACAATCATTTGATTGATTTTATCAACGATGTCATCAATGCCCAAAGATTTGCAACAGTCAATATAATGCTGATAAACAGATAGGTGATTAGGTTTAGGATACCTTTGCAAAATCTTCCAAGCCGTAACAAGTTCTGTATCTCTTGAAATAAAATCTTCGCAAACGCTGTATGGCTTTTCATCATCAACCATAACGGAATAACTGACATGATCTATATTCAATTTATCCATAATCAATGATGCAATAGCCTCATTAAACGGCTGTTGTTCATATGGCAAACTGCCTGCTTTAAGAAGACAACGCTTTTGATTAATTATTTTCCATCTTTTCTTTAAGCAACCGTCAGATGTGTTGTCGGGTGAGTTCAAACTGATGTTTTCAGAATCTTTTGCTTTTCCGAACAGAATGTCACCGACATCTTCTGAAAAATCATTGTCAAAGAAATTTACGACTTCCCATTCCAAATCGGAATTAATAGGCTTAACCCAATATTGATCCGAAAGGCTTAATCCATAACATTTTGCCAAAAGCAGTTTCGGAGTGCTTACACGCAAAATTTCAAGTGCATCTCTTACACCAGACCTGCTTGCAGGAATTGAACGATCGGTCCACCATTTATTGAGCAAGGCTCTGTCGGCAGATAAATCGTCTTTAGTTGTACCGATAGGAAGGTGTGCAAAGTTATATATTTCGCCTATTTCAACGATTGAACCGGTTTCTTCGTCTAATGATAAATCGGCTACTTTTATGTTTTTATGCATCAAAGTATAGTTCATAACAACGCTCCTTCCTAACTTATTTTCATTAATCATTATACACACTTCCTTCCCTAAAATCAACTTTTAACACAAATCAATATCAATCTTCCGTTCAATTTGAATTCAAGTTATTTTTTCATCTGCAAGGGGTCTTGACAGAAAATTAAGAATTTACTAATATGAAAACGGAGAGAAAATTCAATAAAACTATGATGAACCTATATGCATTTTTATTTTGAGATGCGTGTAGGTTTTTTATTTTTATTTTTAGAAAGGGGAATGAAAAATGTTATATCAAAAAAATTCCAAGCGGAAGATTTTGGATTATGCCAAATGACTTTTTTGAAAAATATAAATTGAACAGTCGTGACTTTATGGTCTATTGTTTTTTTGTTTCTAAAAAAGATAAAAAAGGAAAAAGTTATTGGTCAATAAGAAGAATGGCTGAGCAATGCAATATGAGTTACGAAAGTGTAAGACGAGCAATAAAATCTCTTGAGGATCAATGCTTGATTGATGTAGAACACTGCTCGGTCAATGGTAAAAAAATTCAAATATTTATACTGTGCATCGGTTGATTTGATTTTGCTTTCTACTTTTGCATTTTTGATGCATAAACAATATAAAAGCCCGGAATGAAAAAAGTGAATGAAAAAAACGATGATTTTTTAATGAAAATCTGCGGCTTTTGGATCGATTTTGAGGCGGATTTCAAGCCGTCGATTTTAAAGCAGGATAAAGGGGTATGATTTTCGGGCATTAAAATGCCCGAAAACGCCGTCCGGCAAAGCCTGTCGGCTTTTCGATTCGTAATACTTTTGCGTATGATTCCAAATTCGTATGCAGTTAAGGGTGTTTTTCGCAGAAAATCAAGGTTTTTGAGTATTCACGGAAAGGAGTGCGTATGATGAACAAAACTAAAGCGGAAATTGAGCAAATGGCGAGTTTCATTTGCCGTGAAAAAGGACAATATATGTTCAATAAAAAAGAAATCGGAATCATTACCGGGTTATGCAAAGACAAGGTTGCAGAGCTCTGCGAGAACATTCCTGCAGCCTGTGACAGCAGAGTTAAGTTATATTTCATCAAAGATGTTCTGAATTATCTCTACAATTCCTGACGAAATATATAATTCCAACTCGGCATACAGGTCAAAATCTCACAAAAAATGTGTCTCTTTTTTGTCAGGTATTGGTCTGGCTATTTGCAAAACTGTGTGGTAGTGTTTGTGTTGCCAAAGGGCAAAGAAATTACTATACGGAGGTAAATTATGTACGAATTATACGACAAAAACGGTAACCAAATCGGCTACCGAATGACCAAAAGAATTAAAAATGAAGATGGCAAATACGATGTATTGACTGCTCGTTCAAAGACGAGTGAAAAGGATTGCCGAAAGAAACTTGATGACATGGTCAAGGAGTATTATCAACTCCAAGAAAAGAAAAAGAGTGGCGGTGTCTTCTCCGAAATGAAATTAAAAGACTATGCAGACAACTGGTATCACCTTAACATCGAGAAAGCGAACTGCACGAAGAAAAACAAATACATGTACAAAAACATCGTCTACAACCACATCATTGAACACCTCGGTTCGATAAAGTTATGCAACTTGACTGAGGATGACTGCCAAAGATTCATAAACGAATATGCAGGATGGAGTAAGGCATTCGCATCAAAGGTGCGCATGGTATTAAGGCGTATACTTACAAAGGCTGAAAAGCAGGAACTCATCAAAACCAATGTGGCAAAGGACATCGTCCTGCCGACTGTGTACGAGAACAAGCACAGACCAATCACTGATGAAGAACGCCGAATGATACTTGAAACCATACCAAAGCACTATGCCGGAACTATGGTGCTTACGATGTTATGCTGCGGACTTAGACCGATAGAAATCCGAAGAATGAAGTGGGATTGGATAGATTTTGAAAACGCAATTCTGACAGTCGGCAAATCCAAAACGGAAGCAGGAACAGGACGAAAGATACCTATTCCGCCTGTACTTTTAGATGCATTAAAGGAACATAAAGCAAAAGGGCTCAACAACGAATATGTATTCGTAAAATACGAAAAACACACACGAATGGATGACAATGCCTTTTATCAAAGCTGGAAAAACTTCGTAAAAGAAATGGACTTAGCAAATGGAGCTCACCTATATCGCAATCAAGTAAAGAACTCAATCATAGCACCCGACTTCGAGCCATACCTACTGCGCCACACTTTCTGCACCGATTGTCAAGCAGCCGGAGTACCAATCAATGTGGCAAAAGAATGGATGGGGCACTCTGACATATCGGTAACCGCAAAAATCTATACACATATGGTAGACGAAGTATTCGAGCAGAACCGAATGAGAATGGCACAGTATGCAGTAACCAAATCCCAACAAGTTGAAAGCCTGGCCGCAACAAACTGATATACAAAAAATAAAAGGATAGTCGAGAAATAAACTCGGCTATCCTTCAATTTCTTCAACAACATTTGTTAGTTTAGGCCTTCCGTTTTCATATATTTTTATTTTACAAACTCTCTTTCTATCAAATAAAAAGATGAGAGTCAATTATATGATTCTCATCTCTTTTATAATTGCTTATTTTTCTAATGTTTTCGGCATTTTTGGTTCGTAACAAAAACCAGATGAAGCACAGCCTGCTCCCATTTCAGCGATTGTTTTTACAATATCTGAAATAATTGTGCTAATTGTTCCCATTATTTTCCCTCCTTTGTTTTAGACTTTCTATCAAAATCAATATTGATACCCAAATGAACGATACACCTGAGAATATAACTATCTCGGTAAAGTTTGCTACACTAAACGAAATTATAATTACAGATATATTTATTATTGAAATGGCAATGGAAATCTTTTTGTTTTTTTTATATGTTTTCTTACTTATTGGATGATTTGCATTAACTACTGGGCAAAGAGCAATTATTGGAATTAAAGATAATGTGGACAAGATGACTATTGCAGATTCTAAATTCATATAAACAAATAATTTAGAGAGGATTATTGTTGAAATAAATATTGTATTAGTCATTATTGAACATTTCAAATGTGAGTTCGCATGTAATCCTCCACAAAACAATCTTGGTACAAAGAAAACACAAATAAATGATAATACATAGAGTATATTTCCAAAAATAATAGAAATAATTAACATGATAAACATCGTTGAAAGATTTGAAAGTAACAATTCAAACCCATAGATACAGATATCTTTTTCTTCATCAGAAAAATTTATATTGTTATTTAATTTGTTTGTTAGAAAAGTTGCACATTTCGTTAACATAAAAACACCCCACAAACATTTTATGAACTCATAATAACGTGTTCAAATGCTCATAGGGGAGTTTTTGTCTAATTGGTCAAATTTTATGTATTAATCGTGATTTGAAACCATAACAAGAGAAATAAAATAGCCATCAATATAATTATTTTTTAAAAATCCATCATATTTAGCTGCAGTTTCTCTAATGTTCTTAATTCCGAGGCCGTGCATAGTATCCGAATTGTCTTTTGTTGATTTGAGATTGTTCAAACTATCAAATGGATTTTTATCGACTGTATTTATAACCTTAAAAAATACAAACGATTCTTTTTGCCAGATTTGAACTTTTACAGAGCGCTCTTTATCTATTGATATCTTTGCACAAGCTTCTAAAGCATTATCAATTTGGTTAGCAAGAATTGCACATATGTCAACAAATGAAATATTGAGTTTAGTATTAAGAAGTATCTTGTGATTAAATTCAATATTCTGATTAGTTGCCTCATTCATTTTACAATTGATAATAGAATCAATTATTTCATTGCCACTATGACAATTCTGTGCTTGCTGGTATGAGGTTTCTAGTAATTCTTTTGTATATTTCTTAGCATTTGAATCCTCAGACAGCATACCATCTATTGTTAAAATATGATTTTTAAAATCGTGAACCTGCTTGCGAATAATATCCTGTGCATGCTTTATTTCGGTATAATTCTTCTCCATAAGAGTATTTGTCAACGCAATCAATTCTTTTTCTCTTTTTTCATTTTGATATTTAGAACTGATTACAACTGATATAATTGATATAATAATTGTTAAGATAATGAAAAACAATGAAAATATTACTGCTGTTTGAAGAGATATCAATGAATCAGTTAAAACTAAATTAGTCAATATTGACATAACTATATATGATAATGTTGTAACTGCAAAAAGTAAAAAAATATTTTTTTTATTTAATAATTTCAGTTTTGAATACAATTTGTGGAAAGATACAAAGATAGCAATCTGCAAGAGCTTATTTATTAGAATATAAATCATTCTTATTGTGCCGGGAACAAGTATCAGCGAAATTCCCTCTGAAATATCAATTGATTTACCTATTATCATTATTAAACTATAAGATATTATGTAATCAGTAGCATGTATGAAAAACCAAGTAATCATAACAGCACATAATTTATATAGTAAACTGCCTCTTGTTGTGAAAAATATTGCAGCAAAAGTAAAAGCAATTGCAACAGCTATTGTAAAAAATGAAAATACTTGCCATTTATTCAAGAGTGTTATGAGTATTGTGTATATTATTGACATAAAAAAAACATATAATGTATTTTTCTTCACGCCAAGCTTTCTGTCTGCAAGGCTTGTCGAAACTGATACAGCTATTGCACCTTCAACAAACGTTGCAAACAATTCAAAAAATTGATAAAAACTTTCCACTATGTATTATTCTTCTCCTTTAATTAAATATTAATTTTATTCTCCCCACTGTTCCAACAAAGTCTGTTTAACATTTTGTAACGATCTCCTGCTGATTGGTAAAATCTGTCCATCTGTTAGCTTTAAGCTATATCCTTTGATTTGAGAAATGTAATCAATATTGACAAAGCAGCTTCTGTCTACAAATAAAAATCTATTATCACTAAGCATATCAAAAAACTCTTTTATACCCCTGTTATCAGTTATATCTCCGAGTAAACGAGTTGTTATGACTAATTGTCTTGATATTCTTGTAACACAAATTATATCTTTATAGGCTATTCTCCAATAATCATTGTAATGATGTAATGTGATTGTTTTATCATTTACATTAGAGATTTCGGCAATAGCACTATCTAATGCTTCTTCAATATCTCTTTCAAGATTTAATTTAATTACATACCTTAATGCTTTTGATTTATACCCCATTGATGCCATTTCATCGTGAGAGGTAAGAAAAATGATAATAGAAGTTTCAGTATGTTCTCTGATTTTATCAGCAAGTTCAAACCCGTCCATATTTGGCATTTCAACATCAAGAATAAAAATATCAGCAATTTTTCCGTCCTCGATCTCATACATCAACATCTCAGGATTTGAGAACTCACTAATACTTAATTCAACATGTTTTCGTTTAGAAAACATACCCAAGGCATTTTTTATTTTATCAATGTCATATTTACTATCATCACAAATAGAAACATTAAACATTTGGTTTTGCCCCCTTTTCATCAATAATTCTGTAAGCTTTCTTTCTATTTATATCAAAGAAAAATTTTTCAAAATCTGCAATAATCAAAATATACATGTCATTATATGCTTTCCTGTTTGGTGTATTTGCATTACTATTGTATACAAATGCACCTTCCGAATCGTTTTCGATATGTAGCTTTATCTCTTTACAAACATCTTCAATTGTAGCTGTATGATATTTTGAAGATGTCCAATGCGAAATCATTCGACGAATTCCTTTTTCAGAATAATCCGTAACTTTTTTTGCAGTTGGTGTGTTTTCAACAATGCAATTTATGTTTTTTTCGCATATTGCTTCACAATTTGCGAACAATTCCAAAAGTTCATAAAAATCACAACCAATTGTAAGAAGATCTTTGAAAAAAAGGTCTTTTTCCTTTGTTCTACCGAAAACTGTTAGCATTTTGGGATTATGGGAAAGAACTTTAACAATGATTGTACGAAGCGGTGTAGCTAATTCTATTTTATCCATACTATAAATAACTCCTTAGTTTAATTTGATTTATCAGAAATAAACCTGGTAAAAGTTATTCATAGTATATATAATTGCTTTTATTTGATGAGTGACATTGTTCAAACGGTAATAGACTTTGTGTTCAATGGTAATTCTTGCTTTTAATAAAAATAGATGCTTACCATTTGAACACAAAAACAAACCGAAAAGACAAAGTCAAAACATTAACAATCAATTTATGATATCTTAACACTGTAAGATGATTTACTTGGTCAAAGGAAATCATTTATCGTCTAAGTTCAATATTATTATTATTATTAACATCTACTAAAATTTGATTCGTTATAATATTCAATTTGATTTGAGTGAATAAATTTTGTAAATATTAAAGAATATAAAAATTGAACTTAAATATTAATGAAAGGAGAAAAATGTATGATAAATATATTTGGATTTATTGTGTATTTACCACCATAAAGAAATTGAAAATATTAGTTTTATGAAATTCAATAAAAATATTTTTTGTTAAGGGAGAATTAAACATATGAAAACTATAAAAAAATTAACAAAACCATTAACACTGTTTTTTGCTATATTAGCTATCGTATCCTGTTTTTCAATAACAGCAAGTGCTGCATCTAAATCGGCTTCTTTAAGCACATCAGATAAGATAGCATATAGTGGTGTGATTAAAGGAAAACAATGCAAATATTCTGGGAAAAATGATTCTTTATCTGCCGGAAATGTTTACTTTCTGGCAAAAAACAATCATGGTGGTGTTTGGTCAACTGATGTTTCACATGATTTGGCAAAAGGCAAATCTTTTTCTAACAATACTACGACAAAATATAGTTCAAGCTGTAGCTGGGAATTAGTACTTAATCCTAAAGGCGGAAATGCATATGGTTGTATTGCAAGTGGAACTATAACTTCAATATAATCGTTAATGTACTTACAGGCTTAATGCCTGTAAGTACTTAGAGAGGAATATAATACAAAATGAAAAATAATTTGATGAAAATCACACAAAAAATACTTTTTCATAATAAAGTATTAAGAATATTTACAGAGCTGATAATTACCGCTCCACCTATAGTTTTGACGATTTGGGGTATAACTCATGAAGTTTCATCAATGGATTTGCAGCTTATTCTATTTAAATTTTCTGTGATATATCTAATAGCTTTTATGTTTTTGTCCTATGAATATATCTATAAGTTGAAATCGAATTTACTTATGGAATGTATTAACACTACACCTAAAGGCGCTATAAGTATTATTAAAAATAAAATTTCATTATTATGTACTATTGCAGCAATTGAAACTTTAGTGTTAATTTTGATAAACTCGATATTTGCTATCTCTGAGGGTTCGTTAACAATACAATATTTAATGTATATTGTTGTTTCTATTATACTTAATATATTTTTACTTTCTGTTACAGGTGTTTTTTCAGGAGCCTTTGCAGCTCTAAAGATGAAAAAAATTCCAGCATATTTATTAATGATTTTTATTACTGTTATGACAAGCAGGATTCTTGACATATTATGGCTTTCTTTTT
>ULRD01045871.1_pt1 | contig 20614 bp, 21 predicted proteins | sample 1955181 | NCBI WGS metagenome assembly ULRD01 (sample SAMEA4835675, study PRJEB28245) | human gut metagenome | biome: gut microbiome; material: fecal sample | place: Denmark | collected 2008
CTCCATGCCATCCTGCTTGTAGAACTGCAGCTGGGTGACGGCCTCGATGAGGCCGAGGTTGATGCCGCGCGCCTTCATCTCGTCGATCGTCGTCTGCAGGGCCTTCGGCGCACCGAGCGTCTGCTGGCCGGAGAAGACGATCTCCGACACATCGAAGCCATCGAGGCGCGCGAAGACAGCCTTGACGTCGTCCGGTGTGCAGTCCTCGTAGTTGCTCGGGCGCGCGAGGACGTGGAAGCCCGCATCGTTGACGGCCTTCATCTCGTCAGTCGGCATGCCGAGGTTCATCTTGAGGAAGGAATCGTAGTGCGCCTTGACGGCGAGGACTTCCTCCCCGCCGACCTGCAGGGCCGTCACGCGGTCGCTGCCGAGGCGGCGCAAGAGATCTTCCTTGACTTCTCGATAGGTCTGTGGATCGTGACCGACGACGTAGACTTCCTTGCCGTCAATCTTGCCAGAGGCCACGAGCTGGCGCCAGGCAGGGTCCTCGAGCGTCCCAGCATGGTAACTCTCGAGGATCTTGCTGCCGTCGATTGCCGCAGCCTTGCCGTTGTCGTTGAGCTTCTTGAAGGTTGTCTCGTAGACAGCCAGCGAAGTGATGCCAGCCTCTTTCGCCTTCTCGAGCACGACGCGCTCCGGCAGTCCCTCGCGCTGCGCAAGCTCCTGCAGTCCCTCGTAATCGATGGCGAGGTCGACCTGGCGGTTCGCGCGCTCCACAGCAGGGCGCTGGAAGCCGATGGCCAGTGCCGCCAGGAGGCCGATCACGATGACCAGCACGAGCCAGCGATTGTACTTGAATCCCTTCATCTAATCCACCTTATCTCAAAAACCATTATTCTTCACCAGCACGGACGATGACACTGCCCTCCTGCTGGTCCACCGAGACGACGCGCATCTTGAGCGGCAGCTGCTCCGGCTTCACGAGCGCGATGCGCCCGAGACTATCACCGAGGCGCGCCGTGCCGAAAGGCGAGTTCTGTATGTCGAACTGGTCCGTGTCGAAGTACAGCGTCCCGTCATCCGCCACGATGTGGCCGACGAGCGAAAGCTGCGCCTTGTGCCCCAAGAGGTTCGTATCAGCCGTCACAAGGACGTTGTCATCCGTGATGTGCACCTCGACATTGTCCGCTTTGTTGATCTTGCGGGCCAGCGCTTCGCGCAGGCCGTTCTCGTCAAACATGGCCGTCAGGTCGAGTGCCTCGGCCTGCTCGAGCGCGAGCCGTCCCGCCGTGAAAGAGCTCATGTCGAGCACGGCCTTGCGGCCGGAAAGCGCCATCTCGTGGACGCGCAGCTGGCCGACCTGGCCATCCTTGACCGTGACCGAGAGGCTGTCCGTCCGCCCGAGCAGCAGCATGAGCCGCGGCGAGGCGGAGAGCTCCACATCGACATGCGGCGTCGAGAACTTCTGGGAGAGCCTGCTCTCTAGGGCGCTCTCGACGACCGTCGGCAGCAAGAGCTCTCCGAGCACGATTAATATTATGAAGAACAAGCCCGTAATAGTCAAGGCTTTTCGCAATTTCATCACCTGCCAATGGAACAAGGAGTCAGAAGCACTGCTCCTGACTCCTCTGCAAACAAGACTCAGATTTCATGATTCGCTTTCGCTGCGAGGAAGGCGCGGATGAACATATCGATATCGCCATCCATGACGGCCTGGACATTGCCCGTCTCGACGTTCGTGCGGTGGTCCTTGACCATCGTGTACGGCTGGAAGACGTAGGAGCGGATCTGGCTGCCCCACTCGATCTTCTGCTGGTCGCCCTCGAGCTTCGCGAGCTCAGCTTCCTTCTTCTCCATCTCGAGCTCAAAGAGCTTCGCGCGCAGCATCTTGAGGCACTGCTCGCGGTTCTGGAGCTGGGAGCGCTCATTCTGGCACTGCACGACGATGCCCGTCGGCTCGTGCGTCATGCGGACGGCCGACGACGTTTTGTTGATGTGCTGGCCGCCAGCGCCCGACGCGCGGTACGTGTCGACGCGGACATCCGACATGTTGATGTTGACCTCGACATTGTCATCGATCTCCGGCATGATGTCGCAGGCCGCGAACGACGTGTGGCGGCGCGCCTGCGCGTCAAACGGAGAGATGCGCACGAGACGATGGATGCCCTTCTCCGACTTAAGGAAGCCGTAGGCATTATGGCCCTTGATGAAGAGCGTTGCGCTCTTGACGCCGGCCTCATCGCCCGGCAGCAGGTCAGCCGTCTCGACCGTGAAGCCGTGGCGCTCGGCCCAGCGGCCGTACATGCGCAGCAGCATCTGCGTCCAGTCCTGCGCCTCTGTTCCGCCCGCACCGGCATGCAGCGTCAGGATGGCATTGTTGGCATCGTACGGGCCGGAGAGCAGGACCTCAAGCTGCAGAGCCTCGAGGCCTTCAGCAACAGATGCGAGCTCCGCCTTGACGTCATCTTCCATGCTCTCATCCTGCTCTTCCATGCCCATCTCCCAGAGTGTCTGGGCATCCTCGAACTTGCTGACGAGGTTCTTGTACTTGTCGACGCTGATCTTGACGTCATTGAGTTCCTGGTTGATCTTCTGGGCCTTCTCTGCATCGTCCCAGAACGTCGGTTCACCCATCTTGTATTCGAGCTCGGCAATCTTCTCTTCCTTCGCCGGGACCTCGAGCGATTCGCCCATCTGGTCCAGCTTCGTCTTGAGTTCGCCAAGCTGCGGTTTGATATCTTCGAGCATAATATCCTTTCCTCTTCGTGATCTATATCCATCGCGATGCGCTGCATTCGCTGCATTGCATCATTCCCCTATCATTTATCGTCATTCATCTTTGCCGCAGCAGTTCTTGTACTTCTTGCCGCTGCCGCACGGGCACGGGTCGTTGCGTCCGACCTTCTTGCCTTCCTTCGTCACAGGCTTCTTCTTGACTTCAGCCGCGCTGACCTCATCACCATGCGAAGCCTGTGCGTTCTGCAGGTGATCCTGCAGCTGCGACTTCTGCTTCTTGATGATTGCTTCCATCTTGGCCTTGTCCTGCTCCGAAGCGGGAGCTTCCTGTGCATCAGGCTGCTGTGCTGCGGCCTGCTTTGCGGCGGCTTCCTGCTGCTGCTCCGGCGTGATGATGCTCACATGGTACATCAGCGAAGCGATCTGGTCCTGGATGTCGGCTTCCATCTCCTCGAACATGTCGAGCGCCTCGATCTTGTACTCGACGAGCGGGTTGCGCTGACCGTAAGCGCGCAGGTTGATGCCGTCGCGCAGCATGTCCATGTGGTCGAGGTGCTCCATCCACTTCTTGTCGACGACGCGCAGCATGACGACCTTCTCGAGCTCGCGCATGTTCTCCTCGCCAAAGAGCAGCTCGCGGTTGTGGTAGCCCTCCTCGGCGAGCTTCTCGAGGCATTCCTGGAGCTCGTCGCGGCTCATCGCGGCGAGCTCTTCCTTCTTGAGGCGGCCCTGCGGCGCGTAGATCTTCTCCGCGTCCTCGATGAGCCCATCGAGCTGCCACTCCTCCGGGTAGAGCTGCGCGTTCGCGTACTGGTCCATCTCCGCGCGGATGATGTGCTTGACCATGCCCATGATGTTCTCGCGCAGGTTCTCGCCGAAGAGGATCTTGCGGCGCTCGCCGTACATGACCTCGCGCTGCTGGTTCATGACGTCATCGTACTCGAGGACGTGCTTGCGGATGTCGAAGTTGCGCGCCTCGACCTTCTTCTGCGCGTGCTCGATAGAGTTCGTGATGAGCTTGTGCTCGATCGGTTCGTCCTCGTCCATGCCGAGCTTGTCCATGATGCCCGAGATGCGGTCCGAGGCGAAGAGCCGCAGCAGGTCATCCTCGAGCGACAGGTAGAAGCGCGAAGCACCCGGGTCACCCTGACGGCCGGCACGGCCGCGCAGCTGGTTGTCGATGCGGCGTGACTCATGGCGCTCCGTGCCGATGATGAAGAGGCCGCCGAGTTCCGGCACACCCTCGCCAAGCTTGATATCCGTACCGCGGCCTGCCATGTTTGTCGCGATCGTCACGGCGCCCTTCTGGCCGGCGCCTGCAATGATCTCGGCTTCCTTCTCGTGGAATTTCGCGTTGAGCACGTTGTGCGGGATGCCGTTCTTCTTGAGGATGGCGCTGAGCTCTTCCGACTGCGTGATCGACGTCGTGCCGATGAGGACCGGCTGCCCCTTCGCGTGCAGCGAGGTGACGGCGCGTCCTACAGCTTTGTACTTCGCGCGCTTCGTCTTGAAGATGAGGTCCGGGTAGTCCTTGCGGATGACCGGCTTGTTCGTCGGCACGACGATGACCGGCAGATTGTAGATCTTGAGGAACTCGTCTTCCTCCGTCTTGGCCGTGCCCGTCATGCCGCCGAGCTTGTCGTACATGCGGAAGTAGTTCTGGAATGTGATCGTCGCGAGCGTCTGGCTCTCACGCTGGATCTTCACACCCTCCTTCGCCTCAATGGCCTGGTGCAGGCCGTCCGAGTAGCGGCGGCCCTCCATGAGGCGGCCCGTGAATTCATCGACGATGATGATCTCGCCGTTGCGCACGACGTAGTCGCGGTCGCGCTTCATCAGGGCCTTGGCGCGCAGCGCTGCCGTGAAGCAATGCGAGAGCTCGATGTTCTCCGGCGCGTAGAGGTTGTTGATGCCGAGGATCTTCTCGACCTTCGGGATCGTGTTATCGGCCGGCGCGACCGTCTTCTGCTTCTCGTCGACCGTGTAGTCGATGCCTTCCTTGAGGCCGGCGACAGCCTTGGCCATGACGGCATACATGTCCGTCGACTTGGCGCCAGGGCCCGAGATAATGAGAGGCGTGCGCGCCTCGTCGATGAGGATCGAGTCGACCTCATCGACGATGGCGTAGTGGAGCTTGCGCTGGACCATCTGCTCCGGGTAGATGACCATGTTGTCGCGCAGGTAGTCGAAGCCGAACTCGTTGTTCGTGCCGAAGGTGACATCGCGGCTGTACGCGAACTTGCGCTCCGGGAAGTCCATGTCGTGCACGACGAGGCCGACCGTCAGTCCGAGGTAGCGGTAGAGGCGGCCCATGTCCTCGCTGTCGCGGCGGGCCAGGTAGTCGTTGACCGTGACCATGTGGACACCCTCGCCCGTCAGGGCGTTGAGGTAGACCGGCAGCGTCGCGACGAGCGTCTTGCCTTCGCCCGTGCGCATCTCAGCGATCTTGCCCTCGTGCAGGCACATGCCGCCGATGAGCTGAACGTCGAAGTGGCGCATGCCGAGCACGCGGCGCGAACCCTCGCGGACGACAGCAAAAGCTTCGGGCAGGATATCGTCAAGCGTCTCACCATTCGCGAGGCGCTCACGGAACTTGTTGGTGTATCCCGTCAGCTTGTCATCCGTGAGAGCCTGCATCTGCGGCTCCAGTGCATTGATCTTCTCGACCACCTTGCGATAGCGGGCAATCTCTTTATCGTTATTGTCACCTAAGAATCTCTTGATGAATCCCAGCAACCAAATCACTCCTTACTGCGTATAGGAACGCCTCTTGCGCGCCCAGTCCCCGATAGTTAACTTACCTTACAATATTATCAGACTGACCTTTAGAAGTCAAAGGCAAACTGACTATGCGATTTTTTACCTTAATAATATCAAGGCTTCGCGGCCCTGTCTTTCCCGATTTTCATGCCATTTTTGAGATTCCACCCACAAAACGGAACTTTTCTAGAACTTTCGCCATCTGACTTTCAAACCGCCATACAGAAACCGAAACGATGGCCCACGGCATCAAGCTCCATGCGTCAGGAACGCCGCCACGGCAACAACTGGCAAGGACTCGCCAATGTGCTGCCACATCGTCGTCATGCTTCCCTCTCATCTCCGATTGTCAGGACATGCCCTCTAGACTGGCATCCATCACCGCCCGCCATTCGCGTTTGTTCCTGTCTGGCCCATGCCCAGGCCCTGCCAATACCGTCATTTCAACTGACGCATATAGTTATATAGGCCGACGATTTGAAGGGCCTAGAATCGCACTCTAGGCCATCTGAGTAGAAATAGACGCTCCATCCTGTCGGTTCATCAGCGCGGGCGGCATCCACTCAGCAGAATAGGCCGCTCACTTCATGACCCATCCAGAAGGGCCGACGTGCTCACAAAATCTTGACGTTTTGACAAAAGGCATTTTGAAAAACAGGCATGGACACGCATGGACACGACTGTAAAGTCTTTTTCGCGGCCTGCTCTCTGGCATGTGTTTTACTTCGCTTTATCACGCTTCATTTTGTAAACTTCGTGCATTATATATGGATTTTTGTCTATTATCATTACTATCATTATTGTGTTGTCGCTTCATCCTGACACGTTTCTTTTCATCCCTATTACTTTCGATAGCAATAAATTATCGGAACTAATACGTTTCCTCGACATGTGTCTTTTGTGAGAGGAACAGGGCAAAGTCTGGAATGGCAGCCCGTCTAGATAGCAAAACAGGCCATATAGGTGGTTCATCCACGCCGATGAACGCCTTATACAGCCTGTTTTGTATGTCTATGAAGGACTATCCCCGCTCTAAGTCTAGGTCTTTCGTCAGCTCTGTGAAGCCATCACATGCGCTGAACTTCTTGATCTTGATTTCCTGCTCACGCTGTAGAACGTCTGTAGACTCGCCCATCGTGTCAAAGATGAACCGTATGGCCCGCATGTCTCCCCCCATTGCCCGCTCTATCAGTCTGCCTATGATTGCATCGCTCACCGTGTCGCCCTCTTTGAAGCCCAACTGCTGCCGCGCGTCCTTACTCAGCTTATCTGGCAGGTCTTTTAGTCTCATCATCAAAGCCGTGTACAGCATATCCCGCAAGAACTTCTTCTTGCGCCTTGCCTTTCCTGACGCCTTGCCACCTTTTGAACGTATGTCTCTCTGTTCTTCCTCTGTTCGCTCCGAGAAAGGAATCAGGTTTTTCCTGCCCTTGCTCTCGTTGTTGTCACTCATTCTATCACCGCCATTTCATGCCGTGTTATGCCGTTATCTCTCAAGATGTTTCCTACTCTTGCAAAAAGTGAAAAAATCCATGTAAGGGAAATTTATGTAGGGGTAGTGGTGTAGCGGGGATTTGTTTTTTCTTCACGTATGGGGGGTAGGCAGGTATCCAGATTACCGTGCAAAGATGTACTGCAACTGCCTGCCCCTCTGTCCTGACGCCTTTGGGCCGAAAATCATGATTGCCATTTCCTTGACTGCCTTGCCTGCTCTCTCCCTTGCCCACTTCTCAGAATAAAACAGCTCGCTTCCTAGCTTCTCCCATGCCATGCCCTGAAAGTAATGGCCTTCTACAAGCCGCCTATCAGTCTCGCTGAGTCCATCCAACGCTCTGTCAATCTTGCGCATTGATGCTTGAATCTCAAAGATTGATTGCTTCATGTCCTCGATTTCCTGACGTATATGCATGTGACGGCCTGCCGCCCGCTCTACCATGTTCAGCTCAGAAGTGCCGCCCGCAACGGCATCATAGCGAGATACTGGCGCGTTCACATCATGATCTAGTTCATGCTGTTTGTCTGCAATGCCCTCTTGCAAGTTCTCAATCGTAATGGAAAACCTGTTGTAAGACTTCAACCACCTCTTAACCGTCAGCGTGTAGTCATTATAGCTCTTGCAACCTCTTGCCATGAAAACAGCTCCCTTCATCACTGCCAGAATCAATTCTATCCTCGATTCCCTAGACACGCATCCGCAATTTCAGCACCTCCAATCCCTTGTGCATATGATTATATACCCCTACGAATCGAACGTGCTAGAATCGCATTCTAGGCCGTCTCAGCTCGTATTGTACGCCATCGCCAATTCTATCACCGCCCCTTCTTGTAGCACTTGCCATTCCAATGAGACAAGGCCGCTTGTATCGTTCGTTCTCTGTAGTCCTGCCGCGTCTTCCATTTTGCCCGCCTTCCTAGCGCACTGGCTGAGAAAAGCCGCTCCATCTGCAAGGCATCTCCATTGGTCCAAAAGGCAAGTTCTCCTAGCAAGGCCATGTCTGCCCGCGAGTGATCACCGCCATAGCGTGCCAACTCTCCCCTCTCGTAGAGGGAACGGAACCACTCGCCGCGCCTGCCTTTGCCTGCCTGCTGCAACAAGAAGGACTCTTCCAGAGGTTCCTGCTCCCTGTTCTGGTGCATGCCAGACTCCTGCTGTTTGTCAGGCTCCCCTGCTTCTGGTTCCTGATCTGCCGACTGCCTAGGCCAGAGGGCCGCTGTCATCGCATCCAGTACGTTCTGCACATCCGCAACGCTCTCATAGCCGTCAAGCACGCGCCCTGTCATCGTGAGATACCGCGCTGAATTGTAGACCTCGAACGACTTGAAGCCCATCAATCCCGCCTGCCTCCGCCCCCACTGGCTCCCACCGTCATGGAACACGGCCTTTCCTCTGCCGATGATATGCACGCCCCTGCCAGAGGGCGACAATTCCGCATAGCTGCCGAAACGCTCCACCACCTTCCACGCCTTGCGCTGTAGCCGCCCGCCATCCATGCAATCATCAATGTCAATCCCGATGTAAGGCGAATCTGTCAGGACGAATCCCACGCCATCCAACTGCCGCCCGCTCTCGATCAACTCATTGAAGGTTCCCCATGTGCTAGAGTCGTTTACCCGCGCCGCCTTCCCATTTACCTGCACCGGCACTTTCCCGCGACTCGGTGAACGTCTCCATCCTACCCACTGCCTGAGTTCTTTCAGCTCGTAGGGAATCCCACTGCTGTCTATGCTGTCCATGTCGGTCAATCCTTCCTGTTCCTTCTGCTCGTTCCTCTGCCCGTCCTCTCAGCCGCCCGCGCTATCCTGCCTATTCTCACCCCCATTCTCCACTGGTTCCCCTTCTTCCCCATGCCTAGGGCCGCTACTCTCCTATACTAAGATAATGTGTATATATCTAGATAGGTTTCTATAAGGCTCATTTTGATACTAGGAATAGTATCATTTTGAGCCTAGGGATTTTTTTGAAGGCCCTTCCCTAGGCTCATTTTGATACTAGGGATTTTTTTTGCTCAGAATGTCTTTCTGTCTGTCTATAAGCTGCTGAGTGTTAAGGCTGTAAGAGTTCCGCCTGTGCCCCTTGTCATCGGTGTAACGAACCACTCCTATCCATCCTGCATGTTCCAGTTTCTCGACACATCGCGTTATTGTCGCTTTAGAGATGTTCGTTCGCCTGTTGATCTCTGGCATGGATATATCCTTACGTCCGAACTGCATGATAATCGTGTAGATAGCTCCGTACACCGCTTTAGCACTGGCAGAAAGGCCCCTGTCACTGTTCACGGCTATTGGTATGTTGTCGGTCTTTATATCTCTAAGTTCTCGCTGATACCGTTCTAGTTCGCACTTATACGCGCTTGCATAATCATTGTTTGCACCCACGCTTTCACCACCTTGCAAAAGAAGGGCCGGCTTTCTGCCGCGCCCCTCAGATATTCATATCGCTTTTTGATAGACCATGTGCTAAAATTGAATCAGGCTTTTGAGTCGATCAAAACTTAATGCCTGTTGCCTTGTGAGTGCTTCCATCGCTCGCAAGGCTTTTTTCTTTGCTCTCATCTATGCTTTCATTCCCTTCTGTAGCCGCCTTTAGCGGCTTCAAATCGCTCGCCCTAGGTAACTATACCCATGTGTCATTGGCTTTTTCTCTGCAAGCGCGCGCCCTTAGAGAATCACCCCTAGAATTGATTTTAGCCGTTCGCCTGTAGTTGTTTTTTACGGGCGGCTTTCATTCTGTTGCTGAGTGCCGTCCGCTGTTCGTCAGTCATGCTCGACTGTGGAACCTTTGACCGATAAGACAGCAGGCGTTTACTCACGACGTATTCCACGGCAACAACCTCTCCTTCCTGCCTGTGTTCCTTGTGGCGGCTGTAAATCTTGTCTAGGCGCGTCATCTGTGTTGAATCGCTCGTGTAGATTGTCATCGTCTCGCCGTTGCGGCCATACTGAACAACCGTTTCTTGTTCGTTTGTTGGAATACTCATAGTTTCAACCTCACTTCCATATGCTCACCATCTTCATTCCCCGCCTGTCATCTCGTAATAAGCGCGGCGCAGCGTGTGGCCATGTCGCGGGATGATATATCCCTGCTGTTCCAGTCGGTCATTGATTTTCTTGATGATCGAATAAGCAAACCCCCTTGAACAACCTGTATCTTTCGCCACTTCATCCGCGCCAATGAACCGCGATAATGGTTCCTGCTTTCTGCTCTCCTGCTCCATGCTGTCGCCCCCATTCAAAATTCAAGGAACTTCTGCATGGTCAACGCCTTCTGCATTGCATAGCGCATAATGTCGCCCTTGCGTTCTGCGGCCTTAAGTTCTCTTTCGTGCAACTCATCATAGGCCTTCGACCACATGTCAACAAGCGACTCTTGTTCCGGCTTAATGAAGGACGGCAAGGCATCACTGTATGTGTAGTAGTCGCCGTGATCTTCAAAGTCCTCAAGCACGGCGGCCTGCATCTGACGCATGAACGCGCCATAGAACAACTGCTGTAAACCCTTGTCTGAGTTATTGACCTTCCTCAAAATCCTTTCAACGTTTTTCCTGTAGTCCATGTTCCACTCTCCTTTCACATGTCCAAAAGCTCCGACGGCTTCACGCCCAACACGCGGGCGACTTTGCCGACCGTATCAGGACGCGACGAGCGGCCCTTCTTCACCATTGCCCAGACGGACGCACGGGAAACCCCGGCCTTCTCTGCCAACTCTGCCTGTGTCAGGCCCTTGACCGCCATAAGGTCAAACAATTTCTTCCTGTCCATGCTCTCACCCCTCCTTGAATGTTTCACGTGAAACAACATAAATTAGCATTTGTATAAAAAATGATAGGTTATGTTGTTTATGCTTTTACTCTACTACAATTTCTAGTATAATGTCAAGAGAATAATATTTTATCTAGCAATGTAAGGAAGTGCTTTCTATTGAGTGCCTTTAGTGACAACCTGACAAAGTACAGAGAAAAAGCAAATATCAGCAGGAAGGAACTGGCCGCCATCCTAGGCGTATCCGTTGCCAGTATTGGTTTTTACGAGACAGGACGGAACGAACCCGACCTGCAAAAACTTGTGACCATCGCCGCCGCGCTGCATGTCTCTGTGGATGATCTTCTAGGCTACCACGTTGATGACTTCGACAAGGCCGCTGCACTCTTCCATGAATCGACTGGCGAGACCGCCACGCTAAACGGGGGAAGCGTGACATTTTCGGGCGGAATGGCATCTAGGTGGAAATGGCGGAAACCAATCAGCAAGGCGGCCTTTCTGCAAGCTATGAACGAATGTCTAGAAACCTTCAACAAGGAAACACGGCCCCGACTACTCAAGGACACAATCATAAACCGCATTGATACCGTGTACCGTAAAGAAAATCCTGTAGTGCATACAGACGACGCCTATAGAACCGCCGTCAAGGAATTGGTTCGTCGAACAATGGACGGCTGTTCAGAAGCAGAAATAAAACGGCGAATCAAGGAAATAATTCATCTAGAAGCGATTGCACACCCAGACACCCTCCCCGCGCCGCCATTGGCTACAATTCGCCTAGACCCGGAACAAAAATCCCCCGCCGACGACGCGCCCCCGGCTCCCGATCACGACAACGCCGACGACGAGAAGGCAAAAGAAAAAGGCCCCCACTCGAATGAGTGAAGGCCCCCAGGCGGTTGATTTTGTAGACAAGGGATATTATAGCACATCCCGCCGCCACATGTAGAGAGGAACTACCATGACCGACAGAAACCACACGGCACGCCGCCCGCATCAAGAAGGTGTAGCACATGCCTAAGACTCGCACGCCCCACGTGTACAGCTACGAGAAAGACGGCTCCACGCTGTACTACGTCACGTTCTACTGCAAACAATGGGACGGCACGAACAAGAAAATCAAGAAAATGGGCTTCACGCGGCAGGCCGACGCCGCCCGCTACGAACAGGAATACCGTGACCGTCTGGCAGGATCGCCCGCCATGACCTTTGCGGCCCTCTGTGACAGGTTCCTTGATGACTGCAAGCACCATGTCAGGGAATCCACATACATGACACGGGCAGGCATCATAAAGCAGATGTTTGTTCCCGCTTTCGGCTCCACGCCGTTGAATGAGTTGACGCCCGTAAAGATTCGTGAATGGCAGAACGGCCTTATAGCAAGCAATCATTATAAGCCGTCCACGTTGTCAAATCTTCACGGCATACTTGTGAACGTCCTGAACTTTGCCTGCAAGTATTTCAGCCTACCGCAAAACCCTGCCGCCATTGCGGGCGGTATGGGGACGCTCAAGGCGAAAAAGGAAAACCAACACTATTGGACACGCGAACAGTTCGCCCGCTTCATCCTGTCAGGACTCACCCCCGAGCGTATTGCCATATTCTCCACGTTATTCTGGACAGGCTGCCGAATCGGTGAATGTCTGGCCCTGACAACAAAGGACATCGACCTAGAAGCAGGCGTTATGGACATCAGCAAGACGATGACAAAAACAGAACACGGCTACATTGTAGGGCCGCCAAAAACAGCACATAGCCGCCGCAAGGTATCCTTGCCGCGCCCGCTTGTCATGATCCTAGCCGACTGGATACGGCGAACCGACGCCAAGGGGAATGACCGGCTGTTTTCCGCGTCTGGAAAAAACTGCCTAGCAGCATTGCAACGTCACGCCAAAAAGTTGGGCCTGCCCGCCATACGGCTGCATGATCTCAGGCACTCCCATGCGTCCATGCTCATCAACATAGGCACGCCGCCAAAAGTGGTGCAAGAACGTCTAGGCCATGCGTCCATACAGATGACCCTTGACCTGTATTCCCATCTGTACCCCGACAAGCAGAAAGACGTTGCCGACCGCCTTTCTCAATACTTCTAAGCCGAAAAATAGAACTATTTTAGAACTTTACGCATAGCAAAACGCCTGTAAACCCTTGATATATAAGGCTTACAGGCGTTTATTTTACTTATTAGAAGTCAATTTCCCCTTTGCGCCGCCGCGCCTTTGAGATGACGGAAGTTGACTGGCTCGATCTCTTCTTCCCGCAAGGCCGCCATGACGCGCGGCGAGGTGATGGCGCGCAGCTCTTCTTCAAAGTCATGCTGCCATCCGCTGTCTTCCTGCAGCACTTCATTGCAGGTGCCCGGATGCATCATGACCTCCGTCGTGCCCTGCGGCAGATGCGCGATGAGCTTGAGTAGCTCCGCCTCACTGACGGCCTCGCCCGCCACGATGCCCGCAAAGTGCTCCGTCACCGCGAGCCCCCGGCGATGCGCCTTAACGGCGGCGAGCTGTGCCAGCGTGCTGAGCCCGAGCCGTCCGACAAGCTGCCCGAGGCCGCCGAACGCACCGGCAAAGAGCGGCGTGCGCGGCGCGCGCACCGCCCCGATGCGCGCGCTTACCGCGAGGTCCAGCACGATGTCGATGATGCCGGGCAGCGTGTGCATATGCTGATGGCTGTCCACATGCGAGATGGGCACGCCCGTCGCCTCGACCTTCCGAAGCTGTGCAGCGAGTTCCCGGCGCACCTCTTCGAGGTTGACGCCGCCCTTCAGGTAGCGCCTCAAAAGCGCTGTGTGGTCGGGCAGGAAGCGGCCATCCTCTGCCACGAGCGAAGGGATCTCTGACGGCGGCAGGATGGGATTGCCGTCTACGAGCGTGAAGTGCACACCGAGCCCGAGCGCTTCGTGGCGGCGCGCGATGTCGATGGCCCCCGCAAAGGCGGCGCCGCCCGGCATGACGGTCGCCGAGCGCAGGCAGCCATGCACAAGCCCCTGCTCCACCGCCCGGTTGATCTCCGCATGGCGGCCAAAGTCGTCGGCATTGATGATGATGTATCGCAAGACAGGCACCTCTTTCTTGTACATTCGTCCTTATCTCTCTGTGAATGGCATGGAAAAAGGAGCCTGTGAACAGGCTCCTCTCGTTTCAGTCTCGCTGCATGCAATCAGTTATTCGACTCAATGAGGCCGTAATTGCCATCATTGCGGCGGTAGACAACATTGACAGCCTCTGTCTCCGAATCGCGGAAAACGAAGAAATTGTGGTTCAGGAGGTTCATCTCCATGATGGCTTCCTGGACATCCATCGGCTTGACGATGAAGTGTTTCGTCTTAACGACCTTATAGGTATCGCTCTCATCGTGTACATCCGGCAGCGGGCTCGACTTGAGCTCCTCCGTCTTAAACTGACCGGAACGCAGGCGGCGCGAGAGTTTCGTCTTCTGTTTATGGATCTGACGCTCGAGTTTCTCGACGACAAGGTCGATGGACGTGTACATATCCATCGTCGACTCCTCGCCGCGCAGCAGGATGCCACCGGGGATCGGGACAGTGACTTCTACGATGTGACGCCCCTTCGAAACGGTCAGCAGAACCTTGATGTCGCCGACGGACTCAAAGTATTTCGTGACTTTGCCAACGCGTTTCTCCACGTACTCACGCAGGGAAGGAGTGATCTCGATGTTCTTGCCTCTTACAGTGAATGTTGCCATACGACACATCCCCTTTCTTATTTCTATGCCGACGAACGGCACAAGTGATCGAGTAAAGCAGAGCGCTGGATGTTACACTTTCTTCAGATAATCCATTCATCCTGACGTCTTCTGTTTATATTGATAGTATTCGCCAAAGCCGCAGGAAACCCTTCTTCCAAATCAGGAAAATCGAATTATTTTATTGAGGATCTGGCCGCAAGGGAAGGCGAACATGCCAGGATACAAGAAAAGCCAGGTCCTTTACCGGGACCTGGCTCCTTTTCATCCGTTCTTATGCCGTCTTGATGACGTTGGCAGCCTGCGGGCCACGCGCACCTTCGACAATCTCGAACTCGACATCCTGACCCTCATTGAGCGTCTTGAACCCTTCGTCCTGGATTGCAGAGAAGTGAACGAAAACATCATCCCCGCCTTCGCGAGCGATGAAGCCGTAGCCTTTCTCAGGACTGAACCATTTTACCTTGCCAACCATAATGATTCCTCCTAGCGTAACGAAAACCTATCAGGTTGCTAAAACATCCTGACTCACTCTCGATTATACTGAGTCGCTACGAGGTTGTCAATGAGATTGTTCCCTGTTAACACAACTGTACTGGGAGAAGACTATCATCCCTCCAACTTGATGGGACGGGGTTGCCAAAGGCCATCGCACACCATAGGAATCCGAGATCAGAGGACTTTCGAGAGGAAGAGGCGCGTGCGTTCCTCCTGCGGATGCTCGAAGACTTCCTTCGGATCGCCCTGCTCGATGATGCGTCCATCATCGACGAAGAGCAGGCGGTCGCCGACTTCGCGGGCAAAGCCCATCTCGTGCGTGACGATGACCATCGTCATGCCCTCTTCGGCGAGCTTGCGCATGACGTCGAGTACCTCGCCGACCATCTCCGGGTCGAGAGCCGACGTCGGCTCATCGAACAGCATGACCTTCGGCTTCATCGCCAGAGCGCGTGCGATGGCGACGCGCTGCTGCTGGCCGCCTGAGAGCTGGCTCGGGTATGCATCCGCCTTGTCGGCCAGGCCGACGCGCGCGAGCAGCTTGCGCGCCGTGTCCTCGGCCTCCGCCTTCGTGATGTGGCGCACCTTGATTGGCGCCAGCATGATGTTGTCGAGGACCGTCATGTGCGGGAAGAGGTTGAAGCGCTGGAAGACCATGCCAACTTCCTCGCGCACCTTGTTGATGTTGGCCTCGCCGTCAAGCACGATGCCATCGACGCTGACCTTGCCGGACGTCGGCTCCTCGAGGTAGTTCATGCAGCGCAGCAGCGTGCTCTTGCCCGAACCGGACGGGCCGATGATGACGACGACTTCCTTCTCCTTGATCGTGAGGTCGATGCCCTTGAGCACCTCGACGTCGCCAAATGATTTTCTCAGATTCTCAATGTCGATCATCCGTCTTGTATCTCCTCTCCAGATATGCTACGAAGCGGGAAATCGTCAGCGTCATGGCCAGGTAGATGACCGCAACGCTGATCCAGATCTCCAGCGAACCATACGTCTTAGCGATGATCAGCTGGCCGCGGCGCGTGAGTTCCTCGAAGCCGATGACGGAGACGAGGGACGAGTCCTTCAACAGGGCGATGAACTCATTGCCGAGCGGCGGGATGACGCGCTTGAAAGCCTGCGGCACGATGATGTAGCGCATCGTCTGCACCCAGGTCATGCCGAGGGAGCGGCCGGCCTCCATCTGGCCCTTGTCAATCGACTGAATGCCAGCGCGGAAGATCTCCGCCACGTAAGCACCCGAGTTGATGCCGCAGGAGCCGATGGCCGCGACGAACGGGTCGACACGCTGGCCCGTGATGACCGGCAGCGCGAAGTAGACCAGGAAGATCTGCACGAGGAGCGGCGTGCCGCGGAAGAAATCGACGTAGATTGCCGCGAGGACGCGCAGGATCTTGATGCGCGAGATGCGCGCGATGCCGACAAAGAGGCCGATGACCACACCGAGGGCTACCGAGAGGGCTGTGATCTTGATCGTGACGCCCGCGCCCACGAGCAGGAGCGGGAAGGAATTCACGACCAAATCGAAGTTAAACTGCATTTGCTTTCACCTTACCATTGGGATTCATAATTATTCATCATCATCAATTGGAAAAACCTGTCTACTATTATATTTCCTGCCCCTGTTCCTGTCAACGGATTGTCGGTGCATTGTCAGCAGGAAAGCAAAACACCACGCCGAAAGCGTGGTGTTTCTTTATGCAGGTTCCGTGATTATTTCTGACCACCGAACCATTTTGCGTAGATCTTGTCGTACTCGCCGTTCTCTTTGAGCTTCTTGAGTGCTTCGTTGATCTTGGACTGCAGTTCCGTGTTGTCCTTCGCCATGGCGATGCCGTAATCCTCAGCCGTCAGCTTCTCTTCGAGTGCCTTGACACCCGTCTCGCCGCTCTTCGTGATGTAGTAGTCATTGACCGGGCGGTCGTTGACGACGGCATCGACACCGTTGCCCTTGAGCTCCATGAAGCAGTCAGCCGGCGTGTTGAGTTCCTTAACCTCTACGCCGCCGAGCTTCTTGACAGCCTCAGCGCTCGTCGTGCCAATCTGGACAGCGACCTTGTGGCCCTTGAGGTCCTGGAAGCTCTTGATGGCCTGCTCATCCGAGCGGACGACCATCGTCAGGCCGGACTGGTAGTACGGGTCAGAGAAGAGCACATTTTCCTTGCGCTCGTCGTTGATCGTCATGCCCGAGATGATGACATCGATGTTCTTGGCCTGCATAGCCGGGATCAGGCCATCAAAGCCGATGTTCTGGATCTCGACCTCATAGCCCATCTCCTTGCCGATGGCACGGATCAGGTCCATATCGAAGCCCTGGTATTCCTTCTGGCCTTCATCCTGGAACTCGAACGGCGCAAAGTCGATGGACGAACCGACCTTGAGCACCTTGGCACTCGAGCCGCTGCCCGACGATGCCGAGTTGCTGCCGCCGCAGCCAGCCAGTGCAAACGTCGCAAAGACGCAGGCTGCCAGAAGGACGAATAACTTCTTGAATTTCATAAAGATTCCTCTCCCTCCATAGCTTTTCAAGCTTTTCATAACTCTTCATGGATTCTTTCAGAGAATGAGGCCCGGAAATGGATCCGGGCCTCGTCGCTCTCACGCGATTCATTATACCATAATCGCGTATATCATGCCAGTCTCACGAAAAAATTTCGACCGACTGCCTCTCAGTGCTGTGCCTTTCTCTTGCTGAAGCAATCGCGGCAGTACACCGGGCGGTCGTTCTTCGGTTCGAACGGAACTTCCGTCTCTTTACCGCACTCTGCACAGACGACCTTGTACATCTGGCGCTGCTCGCCGCCCTCGCGGCTGCGGCGGCGCTTGTCGCGACAATCACGGCAGCGAGCCGGTTCGTTCTCGAAGCCCTTCTCAGCGTAGAATTCCTGTTCACCGGCGGTGAAGATGAACTCCTTGCCACATTCTTTGCACGTGAGTGTCTTGTCCTGGAAAGCCATAAGATAATCCCCTTACTGAAAAATAGAATAACGCATCAGATGTCCGGTTCCCTCAATGCAGTCAATGCAGATATACGAAGAAAATAGAACGTCTATAAGATAGTATATAGGCAAAGTCCGTAAAGTGCAAGTAATTTTTATTTCAAGAGTTTTCTGCCAGTATCGCGCAACAAAAAAGCTGAGGAATCCCAGCTTTTTGTCAGGCAGCCCTGCGGCGCAGCCGGCTCTTTCTCTGCGGACGCAGGATCCGGCAGCTGTTGAGCACAACGGCCAGGGTTGCCGTGTTGTGGATGACAGCCGCCCAGAGCGGATTGATCTTGCCAAGCGCACCGAGCAGCATGGCGCCGCTGTTGACGAGGATCGTCGCCATGAAGTTCTGCTGGACGAGATCCATCGTGCGGCGGCCGAGCTGCAGCGCCTCCATGAGGCGCGACGGATCTTCCGAGTGGATCGTGACGGCCGACGATTCCGCCGCGATATCCGTCTGGCGCCCGCCCAGCGACACGCCGACATCCGCAAAGGCCAGCGCCGGCGCATCGTTGATGCCGTCGCCGACCATCATGACCGTGCCGCGCTGCTTGAGCTTATTGACGTAGCTCGACTTGTCCTCCGGCAGGATCTCCGCATGGTACGAGTCGATATCCATGCTGCGCGCGACTTCCTGTGCCACGGCCTTGCTATCGCCCGTCAGCATGACGATCTCGTCGATGCCATAACGGCGCATCTGGTTGAGTGTCTTCTTCATCTTCGGGCGGATTGGGTCCTCAATGCCGATGACGCCGATGAGCTTCTCGTCGCGGGCGACGTAGAGGAGGTTCTTGCCGAGCAGTCCCGCATCGAGCTGCGCATCATCCGCGATGCCGTTCTCCCGCAGGAATTTCTTGCTGCCGACGCGGATGACGCCTCCCGGGAAGCCGTCAAAATCAGGGACTTCCGCCTGCATGCCGCGCGCCACGATGGTCTTGGAGCTTTTGTGGTGCGGCGTCTGCCAATCGTGCTCCTTGACGTACTTCTGGATGGCGACAGCCAGCGGGTGGACCGAGTGCAGTTCCGCCGAAGCGGCGAGCAACACCGTTTCCTTCTCCGTCACGCCGCCCGCCGTCTTGACGAAAGCGATCTGCGGCACGCCGACCGTCAGTGTGCCCGTCTTGTCGAGCACGACCGTATCCGTCTCGGCCAGGGCTTCAATGTAATTGCCGCCCTTGACCAGGATGCCGCGCTTGGCCGCAGCGCCGATGGCCGCCGAGATGGCCGTCGCCGTCGAGAGCTTGAGGCCGCAGGAGAAGTCGATGAACAGGAGGTTCAGCACACGCTGCCAGTCTCTCGTCGCGCCGTAGACGATGGCCGCACCTAGGAATGAGATTGGCACGAGAAAGTTCGCCATCTGGTCGGCGAAGTTCTGCACGGGTGCCTTGCGCGTCTGTGCCTCCTCGACGAGGTGGACGATATGCGCGAGGCTTGTATCCTTGCCCACCTTCTCGACCGCGATGACGAGCTCGCCCGCCTCAACGACGGAGCCCGCATAGACGGGCATCCCCTTGTGCTTCATGGCCGGATTCGATTCACCCGTGATCGATGACTGGTTGATGGCGGCATCGCCGCGGATAATGCGGCCGTCGATAACGATCTTCTCGCCCGTATGCGCGGCGATGATGTCGCCGGCCTTGACCTGCTCGACCGGCACCTTGCGCTCCACCTCGCCATCGACGAGCCAGACATAGCGCTGGTCGAGGGACAACAGGCCAGAGATCTGCGTGCGGGCGCGCTCGGCCGCATAGCTCGTGAGCATCTCCGCACCATTCGAGATGGCGAGTAGCGTCAAGCTCGATTCCGGTTTGCCGGCGAGCACCGAGGCGATGACGGCCGTAGCCGTCAGTGTGTCGGCATTCGGGCGGTGTTCCTTAACCATGCCCTGCACGCCGTTCTGGATGAACTTGCGCGCGATGGCGAGCACCAGCAGGCTGCGCACGACCTTCATGCTCCAGAAGAGCTGCGGCGACGTGCGCTTCAAGACCTCCATGCCGGCAAAGCTGGCTAGTGAAAAGATCGCATCGCGGCGGTATCCCGCCAGGCGTTCCGAAGGCGTCACAGCGGCTTCCTGCACGCGCCGCACTGTCGCGATGGCCAGCTTCTGGATCTCGCGGATGGGCAGTGCCTCCCGATACCATATCTGGACGCGCTTATCCGCAACTGTCACCGCCCGGACCGCGCGGAACCGGCGAATCTTTGCAGCCAGCATCGCGCTCTCTTCGCGCGGCAATGCGGTCTGCAGATGAAGATAACAGCTCCCATACATCATACTGTACGCCATCCTCTCATCAACGACAGAGCCCACCAGAGCATCTGCGCTCCCGATGGGGAAGAATACGTCATGAGCACCTTGCGCAGGCCGCGCAGCGCAAAGAGCAGCGAGACGAGCGAGCTCATGTCGAACCAGCCAGCCGTGTGGCGGTTGATCCAGGCCGAGAACGCGCGGCCGGTATTGCGCACGCTGCGCGTGACCCTGCCGGCATGCGACTCATCGAGCCCGGCACAGGCCGCCTCAGCGGATGACGGCTCAGAGAAGAGATGCTCCTTGAGCCAGGCGGCCAGCGCATCGACGCGCAGGCAGTCGGCCTCATCGAAGGTGATGAGGATGCTGCCGCTCAGCGCATTCACCTGGATATCCTCGATGAAATCCAGCGATGAGAGGTGCTCCTCCAGAGCAGTTGCGATGGCGGGCGCGATGCGGGCCGCGCGGTAGCGGCGGC
>ULRD01043552.1_pt1 | contig 20509 bp, 29 predicted proteins | sample 1955181 | NCBI WGS metagenome assembly ULRD01 (sample SAMEA4835675, study PRJEB28245) | human gut metagenome | biome: gut microbiome; material: fecal sample | place: Denmark | collected 2008
ATCTAAGAACACCAGTTTTTTCCACTTACAGAAAATGTAGCCCGCCAGAATACCGCCGATAATGCCGCCGTACACCACAAAGCCGCTTCCGGTCAATGTACCTACCGGATTTTCCAGAAAGCTTTTAAACTCTACAATGCAGAATAAAATCTTGGCGCACAAAAAGCCTAAAATCACGCAGAACGGCATCATGTAATACAGGATGTCGGAATTCATTCCACGCTTTTTGGCTCTTGCCTCCGCAACAAACAATCCCGCCAGTACGCCGATGGCAATCATCAGACCGTAGCCGTGCACCGTAAGTGGTCCTATGGAAAATAAATCGTTATACATAATAATCTCCTCTTCTATTTCTTATTTGTGATAGTTCTTATTTGTGATAGGGCTCCTTGTTGCTGATACGGAAGCCCCTGTAAATCTGTTCGCATAAAATCACGCGCATAAGCTGGTGTGGAAATGTCATATCCGAAAAACTCAGCTTAAAATCCGCCCGTTCGCTGACGGACTCATGCAGCCCCAGGGAACCGCCGATTACAAACTGGATGTGCCCTTTCCCTTCCACCGCCGCTTTTTCCAAAAGCCCGGCAAAGGCTACGGAGTCCATTTTTTTGCCCTGTATCTCCAGCGTTATGGTATAGGCATCCGGTTTCATCCGGTCAAGAAGCCTGTCCGCTTCTTTCTTCTTTATCTGCTCCACCTGCACCTCACTGGCACGGTCCGGCGTCTTTTCATCCGCCACCTCTATAACTTCGGGTTTCCCGTAGCGGCTTAAGCGCTTCATATACTCCGAAACGGCATCCGTATAAAATTTTTCTTTTATTTTTCCTACACATAAAATTGTAATTTTCATTTCTTTAGTATAGCATGTTTCCCGAAAATCTCCTATAGCTATTTGGAAAAATTCATAGAGATTTCATATTTTTGGGGTTTGTGGATTGGGGTGTGTATTCCGGCGTTTACGCGGATTTTGGATTTTTGTTCCATATCCGCGTAAATCTATTTCAGTATTTACGCGGATTTTGGACTTTTCTTCCGTATCCACGTAATTTTTTTCCGGGGTTTACGCGGATTTTGGACTTTTCTTCTGTATCCGCGTAAATCTTTTTCAACTTTTACGCGGATTTTGGATTTTCTTCCTGTATCCGCGTAAATCTATTTCAGCGTTTACGCGGATTTTGGACTTTTGTTCCGTATCCGCGTAAATCTATTTCAGCATTTACGCGGATTTTGGACTTTTCTTCTGTATCCGCGTAAACCTTCTTAACAATTTACGCGGATTTTAGCATTTTTACTTCCATACACGTAAATTGCTTTCTTAAAATAAATAAGTGTATTTTCGCATTTGGGCAAATATAATTTTTTCTACCCGGCTTCGTACTTCTTCCGGATATATCTCTGCATTTGCCAGTAAATCCGATACATCTCTTTTGGTAAACTTAAACTTCAAATTCATTTTATATAACTTTTCAGAAACATCTAATTGTTCATCAAATTCACTGCATATTGTTTTGGACTGAACTTTATCCATGAGTGAATAAAGTTCACCCGACAAAGGATAATCCATTGTGGTATCCGCCATTAACCCCGCTCCATTGTCAAAAATCGGACAGTACGCATAATCCCCTTTTCCATTCATCAGAACCGCTATATTATGCATGTGGCGATCTTCATTCAGAAAAAAAGCATCTATTGTCAGCAGTTTATTCATATAGATGCCAAAATCCTGAAGTCCGGTTATCCGTTCTACCTGCTGTACTAAAAAACGCAATCGTTCTTCATGCTCGGGTATCCTATACAGAGTTTTATATAAACTTTCTCCAAAAAAATTCTGAAACAGTCTTTCCAGCGTAATAATCTGCCAGTCATCGTGAAGAAAATCTTTACTTTTTGCTCCTTTGTAAATCACAGAGCCATATTTTATTTCCTCAAGATCATAGCAGACAAATTCTTTCTCTGTCAGTGTTGACTTTTTTAGCAGGTGCGATATCAGGTATTCCGCCAAACCCTCGTAACCTGTATAATCAGCTTTGTACCATATTCCTTCGTTTTCCCATTTTAACTGATTTCCCTTTGATGACTGTCGGTCATTTGTCCGGATGTTCTGCTCAAATAATTCTATCATGCATCTACCTCTCTATGCGGAGCCAGAAAGCATCTTCCGCCATTCGCCCTTCTGTCTTCTCTATAATCATAATCGGGTCATAAAATGGCAGCCCCAGATCTTTCAAGATCAGTTTCATCTTGTCCCTGCTTTCCGGAAAACACCTTGATGCCAGGAACTCCTGATACTGATTATAATCCGGATTTTCTACAACACCGAAAGCACGGAACATAATCTTATCTGTATAATTTCTTATTTTGATTTTTCGCTCCTGCTCATTTACATCAATCAAAGTACATACATCCTGCCCATGCATATACCAGATTCTGAGAGGCCACTCCTTTTCGGGAATTTTGACTTCTTGCTCGTAATCCGGGTATTTCTGTAACATTTTAAGCAGCAAAACTATAGGCCCGCAGATAACGTCTGTACTTCTTTCCCATCGTTCTACTGTTGGCTTTGAGCAATTGATAAATTCGGCAAATTCCTTCTGCGTCAGGTGCAACTCTTTCCGCACCTTTTTGATTTCCTCTGCTGTTGTGTAATCCGGTGTTATAAATAATCTTTTTTTCATAGACTCACCTTCCGGCTATATTGTTTGCGGCTTTTTCTTTATTAAATCACAGAAGCTCGTATTTGTAAAGAAAAAAGCAATCAAACTGATTGTTTTTGACGTATTAAAACAATTAAAATGATTGTTTTTTCATTATTTCAGTTTTTCTTAGTCTCTTTCATTTTTTTACTTAATAACCCCAACAAAACAAATAAAAATACTCCTATTCCAAGCAATACACCCACCACTTTCATTAATTCATTGCTTGTATACTCTGTATCCGGAAGTATCCCATACTTGTAATAAGAATAACTCACATGGTCTGTGGTATATGCAGTTATGGAATCTCCTACATCATATTCTGAATATACAAATTCCGGTACCTGCATTCGCTTATGATAATCATTCGCTTCCCCATTGTTGTAGTAGAAAAAATAAATGCTTTAGATGTTAAAAAAATATTTACCCAAGCTGCAACGAAAACTATACTTAAAATAATGAAACAATTCCAAAACAAAATTTTCTTTTGCTTTCCGGTTAATATTTCTTTTGTTTCCTGGTGCTTAACCAATTTATTACTCATTCCATAACACCTCTAAAGTACTTTTTCCCTTCGTCCAAGAAGTGTATCTCACTCAAAGTTCTCGGTCAATTCCGGCTTATTATGCTTCCGAAATTTCATCAATCAGCTTCAATTCTTCTTCCGTAAACGGCGCGCAGGAAATTGCTTTTATGTTGTCCAAAATCTGCTGTGGCTTGGATGCACCGATTAAAACACTGGTCACTTCTTTGTGCCAAAGGAGCCAGCCGAGTGCCATATCCGCAAGCTTCTCACCACGTTCGCCGGCAAGATTGTTCAGTCTTCGGATTTGATCCAGTCTGTGTTCATTCAGCGAGCTTTCGTTTAAAAATCTGCCGTCGGTCCGGATACGGCTGTCTTCCGGAATTCCGTTCAGATAACGGTCCGTGAGCTGTCCCTGTTCAAGCGGACTGAATGTAATCAGCCCCTTCTGCAGCTCTGCGGTAGCTTCCTTCAAACCATTCTTTTCCACTGTCCTGTCAAAGATAGAATATCTATTCTGGTTGATGACAAACGGGCAACGCATGTCCTTCAGGATGGCTTCCGCTTTCTTCAACGTTTCTCCATCGTAGTTGGAAAGTCCCACATAGATTGCCTTACCGCTCTGTACGGCGCTTGCCAGCGCACCCATCGTTTCTTCCAGCGGCGTATCGGGATCCATCCTGTGATGGTAGAAAATATCCACGTATTCCAGTCCCATGCGTTTCAGGCTCTGGTCCAGACTGGCAAGAAGATATTTCCGGCTTCCCCAGTTTCCGTAAGGGCCCTCCCACATGTCATATCCGGCTTTTGTTGTGATAATCAGTTCATCCCGGTATATTCCCAAATCTTCTTTTAAGATAAGACCGAAATTTTTCTCGGCGCTTCCCGGAAGCGGGCCATAATTATTTGCCAGGTCAAACTGTGTAATTCCGTTATCAAAAGCGGTAAAACAAAGCTTTTTCATGTTTTCAAAATTTGCCGTATCTCCGAAATTATGCCACAGTCCCAGTGACACTTTCGGTAAGAGCAGTCCACTGTTTCCGCAGCGGTTGTATTCCATGGTTGCATATCTTTCTTGAGTTGCTGTATACATATCTGTTTCCTCCTGAATGTCTGTTCATTTATTTGTTTGTTGTGTTGTACTTTTCCCTACTCTCCGCACAATCCCATTACCCTGGTGATCAATACATCTTTTTTAGTAAATTCCGGATTTCTTCGCTTATCTTTTCATATTCGTAGTCATGAACATAATGCGGACAGTCTAATTCTATGTAGCTTGCGTTGTCACAGCCTGCTATATATTCTTTGGGAATTCTTCTCCAAGTTTCTTCCGTAAAACCGGTACCGCCAGAACCATTGGAAATAAACAATAACATGGGCACCTGCGGAACACCGTTTTCTTTCACTGTTTTCGCATTATCCTTTACCGCCTTCACTTCGTCTATCATGGTTACGGTTGCTGTCCTTTGATAAAATACCGCTCTGTAAATCTCTTTTTCCTCTTCCGACAGTGTTCCGACTTTGATGGCATCACTTTCGGCAAGACTGGGTATCCATCTTGTAATTCCCAGCGCAGCCCCATATTGTCCCAGTTTTGTTATGGGAATACTGATACGCATCTCATCGTAATACGCCGGTACCGCCATATCCAGACCGATAATGGCTTCCACCTCTTCCGGATATTTCTGTGCCCAGTACAAAGCTTCCAATCCTGACATGGAATGCGGACAAAGTACATACGGTCCTTCTATTCCTGCCTTTTCAAGTGCCATTCTGGTTTCGCTTAACATCGTGTCGATATCTCTTTGCTCGTCCACCACATCACTGAAACCGTAGCCGAATTTTTCTACCACGGCAATTTTATACTCGTTACTCAGCAGCGAATACAAAGATTTAAAATCCAGTATGGGCGAACAGGTTCCGCCGCCGGACAGAAACACAAGCGTTTTGTCACCTTCGCCCTCTGTATATACACTCATATTGTGACCGTTCACTTCTACAATTTTTCCCAAGGGCGTCAGCAGTTTTCTTTCCCTGAAACTGCATATTTTATGGCGGATAAACGATACGATTATAAACAGTACGATGACCGCAACAATTATAAAAATAACTCTTAAAAATTTGCTTCCTATTTTTTTCACACTATGTACCCTACTCTCCAAATTACTATTTGCTCATAATACCGGTTATACACTTAAATAATCTTTATATTCTTTATCTAAAAGTTTCTTAAATTCGTCATAATCATCCCATTTAAATGGAAAGCCATATCTTCTACAATCTCTTTCACCATACTTGTCTGTAAAAACTTTAGCATATTTTTGCGATACTATACTATAAAAATTGTCAATACTTTCAAATCCATCATTTAAGCAGTAGTCTATAAATGGCAATATTTTATCACTAACATCCGCTTCTGATAGTTTCAAATCCATACATTCAAATAAATCATCTGGCATTGTTTGTCTATTTTTAACTTTTTCTATGGTTTCATTCATTACCGGTTCTAAAGTTAAAAACTCATTTTCTACAAGCCAAGCAAGATAAAAAGCGATTTCCGTGCAACAATATTCCCATATTATTTTCTCATCTTCTTCATTCAAATCTGTATCTTTTTTATTATATTGTATACGATAATTTGCCTCTGCAATATCCCAATTCCATTCTGAATTGTACAAATAACCTCTATAAGTATTTGTATTGTTCGTAACTTTTATATTATTCGGATTATTAAATTGCTTATAAAATTTCATAAATCCAAATACACATGTAATAATTAACAATACTAAGATTACACCAAGCACAGCAATATTCGAAATGTTGCCATCAAATATTGTTATGAATATAAATACTGCAATGCTTATAATTGCAATTATCCCACAACAAATCATTCCATTCTTTGAATATTTTTTTACTTTTTCCTCGTTCATCTATATTTTCTCCTGTTATTATTTAATTTTTACCTCACTTCCGTTACCCGTGACGAGTATCTTTTTGTCCTATTTTTATCTATGTAACAAGCTGAAAGCTATAAGGCTAATACCGCATCCATGCACAAGATAAGTGCATATTCATATGCATTGCCGCCCCAATGCCGTTCATCGTATTTATCAACATCGGCAAGACTGTCTGCTGTATATAATATCATTCCAAATGTTGCATTTCTAAAAGCTGCACACGCCGCAAGCGCGGAACATTCCATTTCCACTACAGCACAGCCTTCTTTTTTTCGATACTCTACTTTTTCTTTTGTTTCCCGGTAAAAGCCGTCTGTCGACCATGTGATAACCTCCTGATATTTCATATGGTGCTCAAGAACGGTTTTCTCAATAGCTTTTCTTGCTCTCTCACTGATTTCTATAAAACGTGAAGGCGGCGCATAATGGTAAGATGTTCCTTCATCACGCAATGCTTTACCGGGTATAAGGAAGGTGCCTTCCTCAAAATGTTCAAGGGAACCGCAACTGCCTGCCGAAATAATTTCACGAACCCCATAACCTATCAGCCAGTCCAGTATCTGAACCGCTGCCGCAGCGCCAACCGGTGCCTGGCATAAAACGATTTCCTCCCCTTTGTATTTTGTTATATAAACGGGATACTTCTTGGTTGCGCTGATATAAGAGGATACTTGTTTCGTATCCGTTTCGGAAGCATACTCCTCTATATAATCTCCCAGAAATGCGAATACACATTTCTTTGGAAGATTGAGATTTAAATTTTCATAAGTGGGATTTATGACTGCTCCCTGTTCTGTATCAAACTCCAATATCGGTATCTTATTTTTTATAATTCCCATGTCGCTACCTCGCAAATACTTGATGAAAAGAGGAATTTAGAGGCTCGAAATTATTTCCATAATTTCATTAATAATGTTCTCAAGTCCTTTTTCACCGTCAATCACATAATCTGAAGTTGACATATGTACTTTCACCATTTCCGTATAAGCAATTCTTGCACCATTCAAATAGGTATCCATTTCACTGCGAATTTCATCTGCCGTAGCCTCTTTCATATCTCTAAGAACTCTTCTCGCTATTGCCATATCTAACGGTGTATCAATAAATATGCAACAATTCAAATACGGTTTTATCATCTGATGCTGGTATGCAAACGGATAATCTAATAGTAAAAAGTCATATTTACCGCTACGGATAATTCTTTCCATATCCATTTTTAATGGGGATAAATCCCACACATTGACATCCGCTCCTTCTGATGTCCATTTTAAATAGTCTTCGACTTCTCCTTCAAACGAGTAATCATCAAAATGAAGTGCTGCTGTTCTGGGGAGTCTGTCTTTAATTGCATTTACAACTGTCGTTTTTCCGCCTGCCGTCACAGCTCCAATAGCTATTATTTTCATTTATCCTCATCCTTTTCCTGCAAACTATGCCGCTGAATAAAAGCAGTTTTGTCCGAACTATGATATCCAATATTCCTATAAAATCTTAAATATATTTTACATAAGGTCTGTACGTTTCGCAAAATAAAATCCCTAAAACCCACTTTTAAAGAAAATAGCTGTTCTATATTTGGAAATAAAATCAACCATTTATTAAACATTTAATTTTATCCACTTTATTGTTTAATATTTTCTCTAATTTATCAATATCGTATTTTTCAAGCTCTGATTTTTTATCTTCAGCTTCTACAGTTCCTCCCCAAATATTTATAAATGCTTCTGCTTCCATGATTTTTTTCATTTTAGACCAAACAAAAAAATCTAATTCCAGAGGTGAATTTATATTATCACGCTCTTTACAATATGCCTTTATTTTATCCCTATAAAATTCATATGGATATTTTTCGCCTTGAGTATTGTTTATTGAGTCCATTGAGCTCCAAGCACCTATTAAATCTGCTTTCAACAATAATTTTCCATTCTTATCTTTTTTAAAAAGCTTTTCCTCCAGTTTAAGAGCTTCTTTCTCATTAGAGAAATCATCATACTTAAAACATCTTTTAAACCATTCTATGCTAAAACTGTCTATGGGCATATGACAATCGGTAAATTGTGCATCATTAAAGTTACCATACTTATAATATATACAATATAAATATTTAAACGCCATATTTACAATTTTTTGTGCCTGTCCATAGGTAACATTTATTTTTTCTTTCGAAAAACATTCTTTTAAATTCGTACATAATGTTTCATGAAGTATGTCAAACGAAGCAGATTTAGGATTATTTAAATATTCTCTTATTTGGCATACAATACTATCTTGCATTATTTTTTCTATATATTCTCTTTTTTTTGTTTCATTTGTCAAAGATTTATTAGTTCCTTTAGGCTGCACAAATGTTCTGCAAGCATCTAAATATCCCTGATATAACGCCTTTACATAAATGTCATCATCATTCCAATTTATTTTTTTACTCCAGGCGTTTTTGGCAAAAAATATTCTTTTAGCGGTCCCCTGTTAATGGTTTTGATAAAATCTTCTACTTCCTCTTTGAACACCATCTTCCATATCCCCCTTTCACAAACACATCCTTTATCCTCGGAAATATCATCATTTTCTCTGACCCATTATATAACTCTGTGTAAAATTATTAATTCTCCAAACTGGAAGTTGTCACTCTGAAGCAATGTGTAAACATGGATCATCTAAATCATGTTTCACATCATAAACAGCTTTTTTCCATAAATTCAATCGCTTATTTGTTTCCATGTCGGAGAGTATTTGTCCTATTTCTTCGATATATCCTATTTCAAGGTAATCTTTCAAAAATTGAATGCATGCCTGGTATGTATCATTTGGATCAGAAATCTTTTCAACCGCATTATTCCAATTAGATTCATATGCAAGATCAGCAGGGCTACCATCAGCAAGCAAACTCATTCCTCCGAGTAGTGCAGCTAACCAGTCATGTTCTTCAGAATTCCATATATAATCAAGATAGCGGAAGAAAATACGGTATCCAATTATGTTTTTCACAATTCTTTTCACCTCCAACTTCTAATTTTTCCATGTATGTTTTCCGTTTCAAAACTCTTCGTCTTCATCGATTTCTTCTTTCGGTTGAATCTCACAAACAAATTCAATATTTCTTTTGCCAAATATTTCTGTCAGATAAGCAATCTCTTCTTCATTCATTGTAAAAAAATAAACATTATTTTCGCTGACAGTTATTTTCTCCTGTTCTGTTGTCGTTACCTCCAAAGTGATAACACTCAAACTCCCCTTCACTGTTTCAAAAAGTCTTATAATTTGTACCTTTGCCAGATCCAGTGCAGTCAACTTTTCACCATATACAGATACAAGATAGCTCTTTGTCAAATAAATCCTAAATTCATATAACCAGAGAGCATCCGGCTGATTACATTCTTCGTCGATCTGCTCTGCCAATGGATGTCTGTATTTTGCAATCGCACGCACCTGTATTAATACCATAAAAATTCCAATCAATATTAAAATGCCTCCGATATCCAGATTCACAAAATATCCTTCCTTGAGTATTTCTCCATAGGTAAGCTTCGTCATACGCATAGCAATAAATTTGTGATTGATATACTCACTTACTATTTTTTTAACGTTCTCGTCAATCACAACTTTCGTCATGCCTTCCACTCTTGCCGTACCGTTCTCTTCCACTCTCTGCTTCAAATCTGCAAACTGTTCCGGTTGCATCTCTACAATATAACTTTCCTCTGCGGCCGTTGCAAGGTAATATCCCTCATATTTATTTTCCGCCAACTTCTCCGGTACACGGATAATATCAATATAAGCTGTCTGATTCGCAGGGTTGGATTCTTCCTGTAATACCTGTTCAAATGGTCGGACATAATCCATCTTTCTCTTTGTCTGAATCAATCCAAATGCCACCAAAAATATTCCTATCACTAGGAAGAACATTCCGATTGTCCGCCATATTTGATTGAATTTGTATTGTTCTTTTATATGCTTATTCGTATATTTCATGTCATGAATCCTCCTACACTTGTTTTTTCGTTCTGGCAAACTGAAATCTTCACTATCTTAGTTTATTCCTCTTTCAAAGCCTTCTTAATTCTACTAAGCGACTCTGGTGCAATCCCCAAATATGTAGCCACATAATGTTGTTTTACAGATTCACATATCGTAGGATACAATTTTTTAAAATGAATATAACGCTCTGTGGCATTCTCTACAAGAAATCCATTTTCCCTATATATTTTATAGCGTAATGCATTTTCCAAAAGCATTATATAAACATCTTTAAGCTGATTATTTTCATAAATAAGCTTTTTCATTTCCTGAATATCAAAGAACATCAAAGTTGTTTCTTCTAAGGTTTCCCAAGTAACTATGCTCTCTCTGTAACCAAACAATCCTTCATCCATACAAAGAGTTCCCGGAATCGAAAAACCGCGAGTAATGTCATTACCATCACCATCTACATAATAAGCTCTACAAATTCCATTTAGTACCAAAGCTGCCGTTTTAGTTTCTTCACCCACATTTTGCAAAATGCCACCTTGGGCAACTACACGAAAAATGGACTTATTTACAATCATTCCAAGAACTTCTGCATCTATATCCACACCATTTTGTTTCGCTATTTTCATTAATTGACTAACTAGATATTCTCTATCCATAATTCTCCTATAAAGTAATTATATAAAATACAACCGAAATCAAATTCATTCCACTATGTGCAATCATAGGAACAATAAGATGTTTACTCTTTTTATATCCCCATATCCATAATAAACCTACAACAAAGGAATGTCCCATGTTGAACCAGTCAAGCAAACCAAACATCATATTAAACAGTAAGAGCGCCGTAGTTTCTCCCAAAACACCTGCGCAAAAGTTCTTTGCAAATCCTCGAAAGAAAATTTCCTTACAAATGCCACTTACAATCCCCAGCGAGATAGCCATCAAAACGATTTCACTCACAGTCAATCTATCCCATCCGCCAAATGCCAAATCAGTTCTCCCTCTCATCACAATAAGAGAAAACAAACTAATTACAGAAGATGCACCTGCCAAAACAACTCCAAGAACGATATCTTTGCTTAGAGTTGACTTATCAAATATTTCTTCTTTCAAACTAATACCACTTTGTTTATACAAAAGGATAGCACTCGGAAGAAGAATAAGATTTGCCAATATCAGAACTAAGCAATACACGTTCAGATTTGCATTCGCATAACTGGCAATATCCAGTAAGTTCATTCCTGTTTGATAATTTTGACAAGAGCATAAGACCTCATACCCTGCTACTATTATTGTTAATAACGTTGTGATTTTTAGTGCTTTTTCAGCATTCTGTAAATTTGTATGATTCATATTTCGTCACCTCCAAGGTGACTATATTACAGAAACATATTTTGTTCATTGACATATGTTAAGAAACTTCAAATTCATGCGCGCTTTCAATCTCACCGGAAGACTGAAATTTTAAAGTGTGCGTGTTTACAATAACAATCTTTTTTGCTTTTTCTTATCTCCTCCGTTGTATGGTCTGGAGTTACACCATTGACTTTTATACCTTCCTTTTCAAGCATACTTATCAAGCGTTCTGCTTCTCTACGCAATGGCTTTACTTCACTATCAAACCAAAACTTCCAACCGGAATGTAATATAACCTTTGCACTTGTGTTTCTTATAAGTTGCCCCAATAGCATTACTTTTTCTTCATCAATAAGAGTGTTCCATCACTTATTTCTCTTTAATGTGTATCATTCCGGAAATTAGAGTTAAGAACACCATCAATATCTAAAAATATTACTTTCATAATATATAATTTCTCGCTAAATTCACAGTTTTTATCTTGTAGTAATCATATTACATCTTCCCCAAGATTCATCCTTAAAACTAAACGCATTCTCTGTTAACGTTCTTTCCTTAAATCCCACTTTTTCATAACATTTCTTCGCACCAGGATTTTCAGGAAAAACATTCAAATGTACTGCATCTGCTTTCGCTATTTCAAATGCATATTTAATAGCTAGTTTTAGCATTTCGCATCCATACCCTTTATTTCTCATAGTATTGTCAATCACTACAAATTTAAGCATCCCTTCATTTGTATGCAAGTTCACAGAAAAACAGAAAAAACCAACCACCTGTCCGTCATTTGTGGTAGCAACAAAGGGACTATCTCCAAATCGTTCTTCCACTTCTTGCAGTAAAGCATCAAAACTATTTTTCTCCAGTGGATAAGGCATTAAATTGGCACACCATAAAGCATGTGAGCGCTCATCTGTTATCCATTGAGATATGATGTCAAAATCTTTATTTTGATAGGGTCTTATTCTCATTGCTCTTCACCTCGTAGAATTCAAATTCATGCGTGCTTTCAATCTCTCTGCAAGACTGAAATTTTTGCTTTATAGAAATTACCTATGCTGTAAAAAATTATAAACTCTTTGATTGAAATCCTTAGCTTCTTCGTAAGCAGCATGTCCTAAATCATCATACATAAAGATTTCACAACCGAGTTTTTTTGCAATTTCCAAAGAAGCCTCTCCACTTACCACTTTATCCTGCATACCTCCAATCACAAACACCGGGCATTGAATTTTATCTAATTCGTCATAAGCTTTACAACTAAGGCAAGCTTTTGCCAATGCGATAAATCTTGGTACATTCTTTGGTTTCTGCAAAACCGCTAATAATGACATAAACGGTTTGTATCGTTTCACATAAATGTCAGAATACATCTTTTCAGCCATATCTGTAATCAGCCTTTTCATATTATTCTGTTCCGTAATATGAATCCAATCATTGACTGTCCTTTCGACTGTTTCATTATTTTTCGAAAGTGTTACTGCGAGGACTAACTGATTTACTAAATCTGGTCTGTCTATTGCAAGATATTGAGCAATCATACCACCTTGTGATACACCAAAGATATCAGCATTTGTAATCTTTAATGTATCCATCGCCATTGCTATATCTGTCGCTAAGTTTCTTACTGTTATGTTATCGCTAATATTTTCTCTGCGATCAAACAGATAAACTTTATAATCTCTTGCAAACATTCGATACATATACGCCACTGAAAATGCTGCCCCTTTTATGCTACGGGTACTAAGACCTTGAATCAAAATCAAAGGCTTCTCACCTTTTCCAAAAGTAATATAATTCATCTGTATGTCCTGTATTTCTAACAGTTTTTCTTTTGCATTATAAAACATAGAATATTCACCTCCAAATTCAAATTCATGCGTGCTTTCAATCTCTCAGTAAGACTGAAATTTTCAAGTACCTTAATTAAATGAATGATTTATCTTGTCACTCATTAAAATAACAGAGATATCCTCCAAAGATTCTTTTGCAACAAACTTACCCGTATGAACTTCAATTGTAGCTTCTACACAAGAGACAATTTCACTAAACGCATAGGTATTTCCACCAAAATAAGTTCCTTTATTTACATATACCGAACATTTACCATAAATAATGTCATTCTGAGCCACATAATCTTCTTCTCTTTTTGCAAGAATACCTAATGACTTATTCTTATTAAAGAAACCATATCTACCATTCTTTTCAAAGCATATTAAGTTTTTATAGCTTCCAACGATTTTGATATTTCTGATTACACTATGCCTAAAACTATTCATAGAAACATCACATACTTTTCCTAAGTAATCATCTATTGAAACACTGCTTTTATCTGATAAATCACCCGCAATTTTCTTTTCATCCAAGCTAGATATAGGTAAATCAAAATCATCTCTTACCAATTGATCCAATGTAAGATTGTAGAAATCAGCTATTCTTAAAAGTAACTGCACATCAGGAATCGAAGTTCCATTTTCCCATTTTGATACCGCCTGTCTGCTAACACCAAGCTCTTCAGCAAAACCTTCTTGAGTCAGATTGTTCATCTTTCTGATAATAGTAATTTTTTCATTTAGTAACATGATTGTTACCTCCTTTGCTTAATTATGCCGTAATAATACAAAACATCTATTATCATTCAAGAAAGTTTTGTTTACATTGTGCTATTGATAGTTGCATAAGCCAAGTTCTTAAGAAACTTCAAATTCGTCTTCCAGTATTAAATAGCCAATTTTAATAAAATCTCATTCCATTCTTCTATCGTAATATAAGTCTCACTAATTTCAATATTATTTAAATCATAACTGGTGAAATATCAAATCTATAATCCTCATCCACATCCCAATCTTCTGGGAAACGTAAATTATATATTTTTATAAATGCTTCATATTCGAACCTAAACTTCATCAGCATAGCCTGCAAAAAGCTCAATGTGCATCCGTGAGACACGACAAGGATCTTCTCATCGGGGCTTTCGACTATCTGCTTACAGAAGGGCTCTATTCTGTTCCAAAGGTCTGCGCTGCACGGGTCAAATCTGAACAGTACATGATGTATCCGTCGTCACAGCCTTCAGTTAAGAGCCATTTTCCGATCTCAAAAGCCTGCTGATGCCCCTTCTTTGTGAGCGGCCAATTACCCCAGGCTCCGGCATGTCCGTTAAGATGGTGCTCCGATTCAGTATGATGAACTGTGATTATCGTTTTGCTCATGACTATACTCCTTAATCCATTATCCTGATGAGTTATCATACTAAGTTTTCTCTAAATATTTTTGCTTCCAAATTAAAGTATATCATAAGACTTATATTCTGAATAGATGAAATAAGACGCCTATAAGTACTTCTACTCATAGACGCCATATCCTGATCTGCAATTGTGTTCTTTCCGCTTCCCTGTAATCCTTCAACAAAATAATTCAAGCCACTACTTCCTGTTATTTAGAGCAATAAATCTGTATTGCCTTATCGACAAACTCTCCCGTTCCCTTGCCTCCGGCCTTATCTATATTCCGGTTCATTTCACCTTCTGCACTGTAAGCATGTCCCAGACTTGAAAGAATTGTATTCGTACATTTATAAAACTTATCGGTAATATAATCCTGAAGTTTCTTTACCTGCTTCTGAACTTTAGGCGAAGCTGGATCCATATCTTTCATACCGCCGAACTGAGCGAAGATCTTCATTAGTTCTGTATTGATTCCCGCATTTTCTTCCGATGTCCTATCTGCATTCTTTTCTTCAAACTCCTTAAATGCAGCCGTATCTCCCCAGTATTCTCTGGCTTTGGCGATATAATCATCTATCTTTGCCGTATCAAATGCAGTGAAATCCGTCATATCCTTTACTCCGCTTTTCTTCACACCTCGTGCAAGATCTATCAGATTCTCTATATGTTCCTTCTTTAGTTCAAGGATATGTATCTGCTGTTCAAGAGCCTTCTCTCTGTCAAAAACGGGACTTTCAATAATCCTTCTTATATCCTTAAGCGGGAACTCTAGCTCTCTGAAAAGAAGGATGATCTGCAGCTTCTGAAGAGTCTCATCATCATAAAGCCTGTAACCGACCTCAGTATAATCCGCCGGTGGAAGAAGTCCGATCTTATCATAATATTGCAGTGTCCTTATACTTACCCCCGTAAGACGGCTCACCTCGTTTACGATCATCATTTTCTTTTCACTCATAATAGTTCCTCTTAGAATATTATTTAAAATGTATCCGTACTCCAGAATTCTTCAACCGTACCGAGTATATCCTCTGCCGGAAGTATCGTTGCATCTTCTATAGCCGTTCCTGTCTTTTCAAGATAATACCTGATCAGATAATATCCCGTAGCATAACCGGCACAGTAAGGAAGTCCTACTTTCGAATAGTGTTGCATTTCAGCCATCTCATCACCGTAAAGATAAGCGGTAATATTATCAAGACCCGTAGCATCCATTCCCTTATATATAATTTCTTTTATCAGCGGGAACAGTTCCTTATCTGTCTTAGTAACCCACGGCCCGAGAAATTCCTCACCGAATACAGTCGTTGCATAATTTTCTGCAAGTCCTTCACTTACAAGCATCTCTCCAAGCGTTATATCATTGGTCCATTTAATAAACTGATATCTGACATTATGATTTGTCTCATGTACGAGAGCCGCCGGAAGACACCTTATCGTTTCTTCTCCCGGAACAAGCCAAGCCATTATATATCCCGGAATACCACCGTCTCCGCAATAGCCCTCATTCATAATAGTATAGGCATTGTCAGGATTAGCAAGAAGTATGGAATAAAGATATTCCTTTTCCGGAAGCTCGATACCTTTCTTTTCAAATCTTGAAAGAGCTGTCTCTATTGCTTTCTCACAGTCATTCCATAAAGAATTATCAGAAAGCATATCTATAGCCTTCTCCCAACCTTTATCTATGATATCAGGCGGAAGAAGGCCCATCATCTTATTCGCCATTATGATATCGTATCCGCCTTCATATTGAGCCTTAAGCGGGATATGATAACAGTCCCATTTTCCCTTAAACGGCATCATCATTTCATAGCGATATATATCATCCTTCTTATCATGTTCAGCATCCATGATCTTCTTATAAATGTCCGCCGAATATAAACGTTTAATGTTCATTATTTCATCCTCCGTAACTAAAATTTATCCTATCATAAACCATTACGTTACGTCAGAGTCAATACAGTTATAAAACCTGCACACGGAATAATGCGAGCACAGGTTTAGTTATTTGTGTATTTACAATATGATATTTTACCGAAACATGTCAGCAATACAATATATCAGTAGTATAATTTTGGCTTTTTTACTTGATAGCCCAGATGCCTGCCTGAAGATAAGAAGCCCATAACATATTAACTGGAAGTTGAAAGTTCCTATAATTTACAAATCATAATATATTCTTCATCATTTTCATCAACGATTTCAAATCCTACCTTCCTATACATACGGACAGCATAATTCATCTTTTGAACAGCTAATGATGCTTGTTTATATCCTTCTAGTTTTAACTTCATTAGCATCTGTTTCATTAATTCTGTTCCGATACCATAGTTTCTATACCCTTTAAGAAGTGAAATTGCAAAAGACGGTGTTTCATTATCTATATGACCGTAATCATTCATAATCCGAACCCATACAGCACCAACAATCTCATCCGCAACTTGAGCAACCAAACATAAGTCTCCCTTGTTCTCACCAAAGTCCTCTACATATACCTGCAAATCTGGTTTGTTAATGATATCTTTGGACGGTGCTGGAACACCTTCAGGAATAAAAATTGCCTCGTATAAAAAAGTATCTAATATCTTATTTTCATCTCGTTTTAATTCTCTTATTGAATAATTCATATAAACCTCCGATTTATTTTTATTCATAAATCAGTTGTCATTCCACACATAATGATTCCTCCGTTAAATATCGAATTGTGCAAAAGCCCAAGGGACTTTAATGTCCCTTATGCTTTTCTCTTTTCTTTTGCTGTTTCAACTCAAACCTTCGCTGTTCTTCAGCCTCTTTTTTCTTGCGGCTTCTCTCTTTACGCTCCTGATTGTTCTGTTCCTGTTGTAATTTTAATGCCTGCTGCGATTTTGTGCCGATGCCTGTTTCCATCGTCTGCTTTTTTGCTTCTCGTTGCATACGCTTTGGATTTCTTTTTATATCCTTTACAACAGTTTCAACAGCCGGACTGAATTTCAAACTAAAATAGTATTTTTGAATATATTCCTGCACTTCGTAATCCTTTGGTTCTGCACCAAATGTTACTACCTTTGCCACAGATAGTTTACCATCTTCAATACGTTCAAATACACCTACCCAAAATGGTTCTTCAAAATATACCGTCAGTTTTCCACTTGCTTTGTCCATAAGAATCCCTCCTAAAATGAATTGAACAAAGAATGGACAACCCGGAGGGGCAGGTTACTTACCCTATTTGCATAGGACGGCTGGGCTACCTACCAGCTCTAGTACATTTTTAATGTACATTGCGTTTTTATCTTTGTATTTATAATCAAGCCATATGACACGATTGACTTATTCGGTCAATTCCGATTTATCTGTATTCAATGATATCTTTAAATGGCTTCCGTGGTCTTTTAGCTGGGTTTTCATTCGCAAATCCAACTGCAACAATTCCGGTCAGCTGATGTTCAGTTCCGATAAAATCGATTAGATCATTATAGGCAAAACAAGTATTTGCAATCCATAAGGTACCTAATCCATATGATGTGGCAGTCAGTATCATATTTTCGACAGAAGCGCCTATCGACAACGAATCACAAATCTCTACTATTCGCTGCTCACTTTCAATGTTTGCGAATGGCGTTTGCTGATTTGTGTTAAGTACTACAATCAGACACGGGGCTTCCTGCATAATCCGGACCGTATTTTGGGCATCAGGAATGGCAAAAGCCCATTCCGGCATAAGTTTGTGGGTGCTTTTTTCGGAGTTAATCCCATTGCGCATCACATCGACTAAACGGTCTTTTTCTTTTCCCTGATATACAATAAATTTCCATGGCTGTCTGTTTTTAGCGGAAGGTGCCAAGGTTGCGCTGTATATTATATGCTCAAGTATTTCTTTACTGACTGCATCAGGTTTATATTTTCGTATGCTTCTTCTGTTTTCTATTTCTTGAATCATGACTTTCTCCATAAAATTCAAATCTTCTGTTGCTTTCAGTCTCTTCGCAAGACTGAAAGTTTACTTTCCCTATTTCTATTATTTAGTAAAATTCAATAATTCTTGAACCTTATCTCGATATTCTTGGTTGTGATCTAACCATATTTCTGTATGTTCACTATCAGTTACCGTCCAAATCATTTTAATTTCTTCATTTTGTATTGAATCATATATTTCTTGTCCCATAAACTGTGGGGTTAATGTATCTGCTTCACTGTTTATTACCAAAACCGGAATTTCAATATCTGCAATTTTGTCACATACATTTGCATCATCATAACTAAATCCCAATTCCATTTTGTTGATAATGTTGCCACAGAATGTCATGTAAGATATAGGCAATCCAATATCCATCTTTCTCATTTCTTCTTCTACCATCCATTTCATATCACTAACCGGGCAATCTAGAATCAGAAAATCCACTTTGTTTTCAACATCCTTATCTCCCATTGCTAATCCTGCAGTTGCTCCACCAAACGATGTACCCCATATTCCTATCACTTGCTCCGGTGCATGGCTATAGACATAATCAATGTAATCAATCAAATCATATTTTTCCCAGTATCCAAATGTAGTATATTGAGCTGTATTTTCGTTGCTACTTCTCTGGTCATAGGTCAATACATTATATCCTTTCTGCAAAAACATTTCTGCTAAAGGATAATTGGTATAACGATTTCCACCAAGACCATGCACTAAAATAACTGTGGGATTATTCTTATCTCCTTCTTCACCAAGAGCATATATGTAATCTGCCGGTATCATATGTTCATCAAAAGTTGAAGTGATTTCAACTTTTTCTATAGTATATGTACTGCAGAAAACATCATAATCCATATTATATCTTTCCCAAAAACTATCTTTCACTTTTGAAGTATCTTCACAAGTAACCAATTGAGTAGACCCCATGAAAACTTGCGTCCCTATAAAATAGGACATTCCCACAAACAAAAGTAAAATAACTATAACTATTATCAACAATATTTTTGTCCATTTCTTCATTGTTTTCTCCTAAAAATTCAAATTCGTCTCTCAGATAAACGCGCCAGCTTACTGAAAGTTTCGCGTGGCTTACCCATTTGAAATCATTGCAATAATTGTAAAAATAATATCTATTCCATTCCCCAATAGATTACCTATAAAATGTGCAGTCATCGGCACATAAACATTTTTCGTTTTAATATAAGAGATACTTAAAGGTAACGCCCAAATCATTGTCAATAAAATACCCCAAACGGTAAGCGAATGCTCAAGAGCATACATTAACATTCCCAACAAAGTTGTAATGATTAGCACAGCTTTGTTTTCAAAAGAAATCAAATTTTTTCTATAAAAGGTTTCTTCTACAATTGGCGGAAGTAAAATCGTAGACATAGCAAATATTATCAATGTTATCCATGAATTTCTCCTTAACCCAATCATGCCTGTATTAAAATCCGAGAACATACCCTCTAAAACTGTTGTTATCACAAACGCACCAATAAAACCCAATGCCGTCAAAATAACATACTTCCAAAACTTTTTGCCACTTTTCAGGTTATGTATCCATTTCTCTAACGAAAAATCTTTTCTACACCAAAAATATATTGCTAATGTCAAATAAAAGCAAAAATTTGTGTATATATAATATTCTCTCGGAACAATAAAACAAGATATAATGAATATCACTTCTATGATAATTGGGAAAATATTTGTTTTTATATACTTTTTCATCTACATTCTCTCCGTCAACTTCAAAGTTTCTGTTCCTTACAAATTAAACCATTCCATATTATCTACCATCACAAACTTGAATTGAGATTTCATATATTCCAAGGGATTTA
>ULRD01065163.1_pt1 | contig 20352 bp, 24 predicted proteins | sample 1955181 | NCBI WGS metagenome assembly ULRD01 (sample SAMEA4835675, study PRJEB28245) | human gut metagenome | biome: gut microbiome; material: fecal sample | place: Denmark | collected 2008
ACGGCGTTCATTATGAAGGAAATACCCTTATAGTCAATAAAAGTTATTCACTTCCCGACAGTTATGATCCCGGCGGACTTGAGGCAACTACCCAGACTTGGTTCAATAAGCTTGTTCAAGGGGCGGCAAAGGACGGTATAAATATTTATAATTCTTCTGGATATCGTTCCTATGGCTATCAGCGGCAGATATATGATAACTATGTAAGTATTTACGGCACGGATACCGCTGACACGTTTTCTGCCAGACCCGGTCATTCTGAGCATCAGACGGGTATGGCGATAGACTGTAATATTATCAGCGATGAATTTGCAGGAACTCCCGAGGCAAAATGGCTTGCCGAGCATTGTCATGAATATGGCTTTATTATTCGTTATCCGCAGGGAAAACAAAATATTACGGGTTATAAGTACGAACCGTGGCATATCCGATATGTAGGTACGGAAATTTCCTATCGCATCCATGAACTCGGCGAAACAGCTACCCTTGAGGAGCTTTTTAATATTGATTCAAAATATAAATAATAATGCTGAGCCGCAATGCTTAATAAATTTTTTGTTTTGACTTCAAAAAAACTTGACATATGACAGCTTTTGTTGTATAATTATATTTACGGTGAGGAGTTGCTGCTAATGCAGTTCCTCAGCCTTGATTTTCAAAATTGTATGCTACTGTGGCTCAGCAGGTAGAGCAGCTCACTCGTAATGAGCAGGTCGCCCGTTCGAATCGGGTCAGTAGCTCCATGCCAAACGGCGGTAAATAGGCACTTTCTCGAATTGAGGGAGTGCTTACTTATTTTGACTAAATATAAATTGTGCGCCATTTGTGCGCTATTGAGACAAAAAGATATTGAAAGATATGATAAGATATACAAAGTTAAAGGGACAATCCACATTTGGATAGTCCCTTTTTTATTATACAATTTTCTGTATGGCTTGCTGTTCTGCCTGCTCCTCAGATCGTTTATTGTGCGTTATAAGCATATCCTGTAGAACATTAGCGGCTGCTTCATCGGCTTCTGCTATGCAGTGCAGATATTTGTTGGTTGTGGATATATCGCCATGTCCAAGACGTTCTTGCACTTGTTTCAGATTTACACCTCCATATAACAGCAATGTCGCTGACGTATGGCGGAGTGCGTGAAATTTGCGATGCTTTAGACCGTTTTTTGCAAGAAATTTGCTGAATTGTTTTGTAGGAGTTTGAGGGTTCATAATTTCGCCGTTCCACTGTGTAAAGAGCCAATCGCCGTCACTCCAAGCCGTACCCAGTTCAATAGCCTGCTCTGATTTTACAGCTTTGAGGAGCAGAACGAGATCTATACAGTGCTGATTGACCGTAATTGTTCTTATTTCGTAATCTTTCGGTGGCTTCGTTTTTATCGGTTCTCCCGGCAGCTTGTATGCAGAACGTTCGATAGTAACCTTATTTCTGTTGTAGTCAAAGTCTGAGAACTTCAAACCTACAAGCTCACCGCAGCGACACCCGGTCATTATTGCAAGCTGTACAAGCACTTGGAATTGTAAATCTTCCTTTTCAAGACATTCAAGCATTTGAGCTGCCTCTTGCTTGCTAAATATTTCTATCTTAGGAGCAACGACCTTTTGTAGTGTGAGCTTTTCAGAATTTGCAGGATTTGTCGGTATTATATCAAGTTTGACGGCTTGTTTTAATATAGATTGTAAAACGGCGAGTTTCCTCTTGACTGAAGATTGCGAAAGCTTTGGATTTTCTGCATCAAGTGTACCGCTACGCTTTTGCTTTACGTCTCCGCGAAGATATTGGACAAATTGTTGAACATGAGCGGGTTTAAGCTCCGACAGCTTTATATGACCTAACAACGGAATTATGAGCTTTTCAATGATTCGATCATAATCATGAAGCACACGAGGTGCAAGAACGTCCTTTTTTATATCAAGGTACATCGGGCAGAAGTCGGCAAGCTTGATATTTCGGTTAGCTCCGATCTGACCGTTACGGCACTGCTCCTCATACAACATAGCCTGCCGCCGGACTTCCTTTTCGATCTGTTTAGCGGTCATTCCCGGAGCAGGCTTATAGCTCATTGTATACGGTTTGAGCCGCTTTCCTTTGCTGTCGTATCCGTGATATACTCGGATTGTGTAAGACGTTATTTCGCCGTTTTTATTCTTGCGTGGGGTTATGTTCGGCATGATCGGAAGCCTCCTTTTCAAATAACTCTTTTATTTTGTTATAGTCAATTTTTTCCTGTGAACGAGTTTTATTATAATAATTAAGCTGTTTATTGTATTCGTCAATTTCTTGTTGTGTTGGTTCATTCTTTTTAAGCTCATCAATTATTTCCTGTGGCAGAGCTTTAGGATATGGCGGCATCATTGCTCTTAAAGGTGCCGGCGGAGTAAGAGGAAGAAACGGATAACCGTTATTTATTCCCTCTTTTATATGAAACATATAGTATTTGTCAATGTATTTTAAAGATTCAAAATATGCAGGATTTTTCAGCTTTTCAAGTATCTTACGGAAGCGTTCGGAAGCTCTGAATAATTGGAGATCTGTTTTTTCAATCAATTTGTCATTATGGTTGATCGGCTGTTTATTTAATAATTTTTCAACAAGCTCGGAAGAATTTCTATATAGATTAAGACAATCGCGTATAATGTGCATGAAATCTTGGTCATTAATCAGATCATTTACTATAGTAAGCATTGTAACATTTTTATACTTATCGGTCATGCTATTGATAAGCTGTAATTTTTCTATGGCAGATTCTTCCAATCCTGTCGCCTCACAGGCGTTCTGGATTTTATTGTCACAGCTTTTTATTTCAGACAAACCAAGTAAATAATCAGCTGATACATTGTAATGTTTTGACACCTTATAAATCAAGTCGATGTTAGGTGTGCGTTCGTTAGTTTCGTAGCGGCTCAGGCTTTGACGTGTTATACCTATTGCGTCAGCAAGCTGCTGCTGAGTTTCTTCACGCTCTTCTCTAAGCCTCAGAAGTCTTTCACCAAATTTATTAATATTTTCCATTTGAAAACCTCCATATATAAAAAAGACAATCTGCGTAAATTTTTGGTGCAAATTTAAAAAACATAGCTCCAACTATTGACATTTGACGAAAGGTGCGGTATAATATAAATATGCTCCAATCGTCATTACCATAATACCACACGGATGATGATTTGTCAAGCACAATTTAAAGTTTTTAGGAGGTAAAATGTATGTACAACAAAGATTTAAGAGCATACGCAAAGGAAAAAGGTGTTTTCTTCTGGCAGATCGCCAAAGTCATGGGAGTTTCAGAACCAACAATGACACGCAGGCTCAGAAGCGAACTCCCAGAGCAGGATAAGCAGACGTTTAGACGCATCATCAACGAGCTTTCGGCGCAGAACGAGAGCACAAACAACTAATTTTACGGAGGTAGAAAATAATGTTTTACTTAAAAACAAAAATCAATGATGAAACAGCAATCGTAACCGAGCTTACAGGCGAGAACGTATTTACCTTTTGTCCTGAGTGCGGCAAAGAGTTTGAAATTGATCTGCATGACGTTTTCGCAGACGGTGGCGATCTGTACGGAACGGCTGTTTATTGTGCCGAATGTTCGCCTAAGAGAATCGAAACAAAAAAATAATGCCTACCGGCTGCAACCAGTAGACATTGAAAAAAGCAAATACCAATCAACCATAATTAAATACTTGCCTGCTCCTATTGTATCACAATTTGAGCAGGTATTCAAGAGAAACGGAGGTAAAAAATGCCTGAAATTGTAATAAATTCAAATATTCCAACAATGCTCGGAGTAAAAGAGACCGCCGAAATGTTCGGTATATCTCAGAATTATGCACGTCAGCTTGCTTTGTCGGGAGCTGTAAAGGCTGTGCGTGTCGGCAGAGGTAAGATACTCATCAATGCTCAGAGCGTGGCTGAATTCTTTGCCTGCAGCTACATAACAGGTGATGAGCCTGCTCCCGGTGTCGGCATAACGCCTATACCTGCCAAACTATGAGAATACTTATAAGATACGACAAGGACAGTGAGAACGATCTTGCAAGAGCCGGTGTGACGCTCGGTAAACTTGCAATAGTATTCGGTGCGGTCAGTATCGAATACGCCCCCCGGCTTGTTCGTTCTCGATACCAGAAGGGATACGACTATGGATATTACAAAATTCATTCCTCACGGCAGGGATAATATGATAAGCGGCTCGGAGCTTGCACAGCTCACTCAGCTCGACAGCAGGACGGTCAAGCAGCTCATCGCCGACGCTCGTACAAAAGGTACAGTCATTTGCAGCAGTCTTGAAGGCAACAGAGGCGGATATTTTATCCCCGACACTCCCGAGGAGGCTGTTGAGTACGTCCGCACAGAACGTTCACGGATAAGCAGTGCGATCGCCGCACTCAGACCTGCGGAGGAATACATCAGAGATACGGAGGAGCAGGTATGAACTTCAAACAGGCTCAGAAACAGGCTGCTCTTGAGGCTGAATACCCGCAGCACCTCATTGACAGTGCTGTTGATATGTTCGATATAGTAACAGAAGTCGGAAAGAGGATATACGATAACACTGTAAGCACAGGCTCACAGTTAAAGACGCCCGACAGAGCTGAGGCATTCAAGCTCGTGGAGCTGGCACTTAAAGCCGAGGAAATAAAGGCTCTGTCACGAATAGAATCGTCCGTAGATAACGTATAACGGATAATAAGTACAGGAGAGGAGGGATAAACGCTTGATAACCTCACTTAATAATGGCAGCTATAACGGCAGTATCATTTATTCAGCGGACACTCAGTCCTACAAGGCAAAGCCGACAGGGACAGAGATCGGCGGAATCAGGAACAGGCTCGGCGGCGAAACTGCTCACAGGGAAACGTCCTTGCAGCAGCTTGCAAAGCTCATAGAGAACGGCGTGACTGTTCAGGGGGCACAGCTCCGCAGCAAACAGGACGGCGGTGAAAACACCGATGAACGCTTTCTGAGGCAGCAGCTCTTTGCTGTTGACCTCGACAACGTGTACAAGGACAAGACAACAGGTCAGAAGATAAAGCTCCCTGACGCTGTGGAAACTCCCGAAAAGATACTTGAAATATCACAGGGAGCAGGTCTGACACCGTGTATTATTGCCGAGAGTTTTTCCAGTACGCCTGAGCTGAGGAAGTACCACGTTCTGTTCGCAGCGGACAAGCCTGTTACTGACATATCTCAGGCGAGACAGGTCATACTCAATTTACAGGACGTTTTCGGCTCGGCTGACGAAGCCTGCAAAGACCCGGCAAGAATACTGTTCGGCACAACGGCGGACAAGGCTGTATATGTATGCAATGCAGTCAATACCGCTGAATCTCTACTGTCAGCTCGTTCAGCCGGTTCTCTGACGTGGGACAGCGTCATTGACGATAAACAGGATAAGGCTGAGAAATTCCTGCAAAGTGCATTTGACCGCACTGAGGCGGATCCTTTTCGCCTGCTCCAGATGATAGACCCTAATGCTCTCAGCTATGAGGAATGGTGCCGTGTTACGGCAAGCTATAAGCTCTATGAGGACGCTGACCGCAGTTTGTGGGAGGCGTGGAACAACCAGTACAGCAAAGTCAAGCCTAAAGCTGACCTGCGCTCCTATGACGGTCTGACAGGCAAGGGCGTTTCAAAGGGTACGCTCAAACATTTCGCAAAGCAGCACAGTCCGGCGGAGTATGAGGCGTATATCAAAGAGCTCAGACCTGCTCCGAGTGCAAAAGCGAAAAATAAGGCAGCAAGCAAAAAGAATTCGGAGCAGGCTGATGATACTCAGGAGATCGACAAGGCTGCACAGCGTAAGGAAATAATGCTGAGAAATGCGAGCCGAAGCGGTTTTACACTGCCGGAGGGAGAGCTGCCGCCATATATCTATGAGGTGTATGACAACAAAGGCGATTTCAAAGGCTATGCCGTAAGCTGTCCACTGCTTGCTGATTACATAAGAAAGCACAGCAATTATATTTTCGTCAAGAACGAGGCTTTTGACGGCGTAAGGCGGTACTGGTACATTAACGGCTGTTACAGGCTTATCTCTGACGATGAGCTTAAAGGCTTCATAAAGCAGTACATTACCGCATTTGATACCACTCTGCTGAAGATGAAAGACGTGAACGAGGTTTACAACAACCTGATAACCGACAGGAATTTCATCAAGGAACAGCAGCTCAACGCCGATGAGAACATTATCAACTTCCGCAACGGTATTCTCAGGCTCGATACAATGACGCTCATTCCTCACAGTCCGCAGATAATGTCAACGATACAGATACCGTGCAACTGGAATCCTCAGTGCTGTATAAACGGCAGGTCGCCTGTGTTTGACAGCTTCCTTGATACGTTTACAGAGAGCGACAAGGTTAAAAAAGACTTCCTTATGCAGTATATAGGCGTTTGTATCTCGAATATCAAGGGGTATCGAATGAAAAAGGCTCTGTTTATGGTCGGACCCGGTGATACTGGAAAGACTCAGCTCAAAAGCCTGACGGAAATGCTGCTCGGAGAGGAAAATACCTCTCCTGCTGATCTCCCTGATCTTGAAAAGCGTTTCGGCTCTTCCGCACTCTATGGAAAGCGGCTTGTCGGCTCGTCTGATATGAGCTTTGCAACGGTCTCAGAGATAAAGCTGTTCAAGCAGATCACCGGAGGCGATGAGATAAGCATTGAGAAGAAATGCAAGGACGCTTTCAATTATCGTTATAACGGTCTGCTGTGGTTCTGTACGAACGAACTACCAAAATTCGGCGGAGATAAAGGCGAATGGGTATATAAGCGCATAATTCCGTTCAAGTGCAGCCGTGTGATACCCGAAGAACAACAGGACAAGCAGCTCAGTGACAAGATGTTCAAAGAGCGTGAGACTATCGTTTACCGTGCTGTAATGGCTGCCCGAAAGGTCATTGAGAACGGTTACAGGTTTGATATACCTGAGGAATGCGATCAGGCATTAAAGGACTACGAGCTTTCCAACAGTCCGTCTATACAGTTCTTTGAGGAGTGCTGCCGTATCCGTCCCAAAGGTGAGATAAGGGATAACTGCACTACAAGACGTATCCACGAGGCTTTCAGACAGTGGTGCTTTGAGAACTCCGGCAGCTATGTACCGAAAGTACCTGCTTTCCGTAAGGAAATATCAGGACATATCGGCTGTGATGAAAGTATGCTCAGGAGGAAGTCAGGCGGCTATTGGTTCTATGTGTTCACCCTCACCGATGAAGCAAAGCAGGCTTACGGTATGTTCGACGGTATTCAAAGTGCATAGCAGCAACAGGGAGCAGGCATAAAAAAATAGCTTAGCCTGCTCCTCAGACTAAGCCTATATCAAAGATATTCCGTATTGAGTTACCTTTATTATATCAGAGAGGCGGCGGAATGTCAATGACTAACGAACAGCTTGCAGTATTCATACAGCAGGGCGACAGTGATGAGCTGATACCTGTGCTGTGGGAAAAGGTAAGAAAGCTTCTGTATTTGAAGTCAGAACAGTTCTACCGGCTGCACGAGACAGCCTGCTCCCGACGAGGCGTTGAGCTGTGGGACATCAGGCAGGTGAGCTATTCAGCGTTCCTCGATGCAGTAAAGGCGTTCAAGGCGGACAGCGGTTATAAATTCACGTCATTTCTTGACTTTCCTTTCAGGAATACGGTAAACGGTCTGTTAGGCTTACGCAATGAGGCAGGCAGGAACGAGCCGCTGAATAACTGTGCAAGCCTCGATAAGCCTGTCAGTGACGAGGACGAGGACTGCACTCTGATAGATCTGCAAGAGGACGAGCACAGCACCGACTTCATCACCAAGCTCGAAAGTGATAATATCTCGGACATTATCCGCTCAGAGGTCGAGGCTCTGGACGAGCCGTACTGCAATGTGATCCGCTTGTATTACCTTGAAGGGAAGAAACTCGCTGAGATCGGCGAGCTCCTCGGCGTAAGCGGTGAGAGAGCCCGTCAGCTCAGGTATAAAGGCGAGAGGGAGCTTCGCAAAAGTAAGGTGCTGCGTAAGCTCTACAATGAACATTATCAGCAGCGATATGTACCGAGGAGCAGGTATTACGACTGGCAGCCTGAGAACTACTATCTTAGGTACCGATATTGTTTTGAGAGTAAATAATACAGACAGGGAGATACTACTATGAAATACATTGAAAGCAAATATATTTTCGATGACATGACAGCAATTCAGGCGTTCACGGACGAGGGTGAGCCGTGGTGTTCGGTATCTGTCAACCTGTCCGATTATGGATTGGTTCCGCAGGACGGCGACCACATATACATTCCGCTTTACAAGCTCGATGATATATTTGCACAGTTCTCCACTGAGGAGCTGAAGGAGATCGCTTACGGCAATGAAAATGATAACGAGGAGCAGGCTTAGCGGTCTGCTCTTTTTTCTGCTGCACTTAAAAACATAACAAGTTATATTTTTGAAAATCGCTAAGTATATCTTGTTATACTTAGCGCAAGGATTTTTACAGTCAAAGTATACCTTGTTACACTTTGAAATAAAATCTGTACAGTTTTGTATAATCATTCAGACCTGCTCCGAGGTCTGAGCGACACGCCTGCAAGCATAGCCGACGGCGTTCCGGCTATCGAGAATACGCTTCACATCACGCACGAGAATGAGCCACAGCAGGCACACGTCCGCATAGAGTAATTATCTGCCCAGAGGAGCAGGCAGGGCGCAGCGGTCAACGTCGCGAGCGTGGAGGTGCTCGACACTTCCTCGACAGTTCAGAGCGTGACTTTTCGTGACTTCTCGACTGCTTCCTCATTGCTTCAAGGATAGGTTTTGTCAGTAGTTTTTCTTGGTTCGCTCTTGCTTCAATGGTAATAATCGGCGGCGGTTCTCACGGGTTCCTCACGAGTTCACCTGCTCCGAATGGTAATTATTTGATGTTGGTTTTCGTTGTTCGCTCGTAGTTCAAGCGGTCAGCATAGCAAAAACCTGATAAAACCTGACATTTATCTGTAATCTGTTCTCGGTATCAGGGGGAGGGATACCCCTGTTTGTATCCTCTTGCACTACACAGCGTCACTGCTCAAAAATCTGCTCGGAGGTTGTGCAGTCAACTGCACAAACTGGAAATCGATTTCCACTTTTTCAAAATGTCTCATCGATGATACAAAAATGTTGAATCGATTCAACAAAAAGGAAAGTTGACTTTCCACAAAACCCATAAAAACCCATTTATGGAATAGTTTTCGCTCAGGGTAGCTCCTTTGGTGGATGTGCGATCTTGTATCTGATCTGCTGCACCTCCGGGGGACTCAGCGAGAAATATGAGCAGTGACGGTGTGAAGGTCACAACCGACAGGAGCAGGGGTACACCGCCCCCCCTATATCAACTCCATTTATTCCCTCGATTCCCCAGATTCCCTGAACATTCCCCAAGCATAAACGCCTATGTTTCGCTGAATTCTTGATGTTGAGGGAATTTAGGGAATGAAAATCGAATTTCTTTATTATAAAAAAATAAAAATCTACTATATCGTATATCCTCACGCTGAAAAACTTTTATTTTGCAAAAAAATCGCCATAAGAATTCAGAAACATTCCCCAAATTCCCCGAACGCCCGATACACGGCTGTATATAGCCAAAAACCGTTGGGGAATAATTGAAAAAAACATTCCCTCGACATTCCCCAGATTCCCTAAAAGGCAATGATAATTCAGAAAAAGGAGCAGGCTTAACAACCCACTCCAAATCTTATCATAAAGCACCGCTCTTTCTTCTGGCTCTTTCAGCACGCTTGCCGAGTATGTAGCCATAGTTGAAAAGCCTCATATACGTTATAATATCAATGCCGCCGTGATTTTTTCCATAGGTAAGCAGAGGTTCTATTTTGTCTATGCATCCTATAGACTGATGCCCTAAAATCTTACGAATAGCTTCGGTCTCTTTTTCGTTCTTGTGAATAGCTTCGGTTCGTTCAGCTTCGGCGGCAAGTAATTCTTCAATGAATATCAGATCATGTTCACTGCTGCGGCGTGTATTGCGGTAAAAGCTGCTTGCAGACAATCTCACACTGTTATGGATATCAATACCGTGTCTGAGGTAGCTGTAAATAGACGCTCTGAACCTCTTTAAATCAACGTTTGAAGCTATGAGCTTGCAAGCCTTACCGTGATTATAAAGCCACTTTATTGTTGCTTCAAAAGCTGTTAAAACGGTATAGGAATCAGTGAAATGCGGATTCTTTAAAAGCTCTTTTGAGCTTGCGATTATTAAATCTATTATGGTTTCATCGCTTAATATTTCTATTTTCATAACATTTTCCTTTCAAAAATACTTGACAAGCCGCAAAAGGAATGCTATAATAGATTTAGCAAAACCCTTTGTGGTTTTTTGTGGATAACGGTAACGCTTTGCTTGGTCGTGGGGCGTTACTGTTATTTTTTTATGTCAGACTTTAGCTTGTTAATCCCTCTGCGAATTGCTTCGGCTTTTTCAACTCGCTCTTGTTCACAATAGGTACTTAATACCTCAGAACACTCACTATCAAGGCGAACTGTAATTCGTTCACTCTTAGGATTATCGCTTTTCGGTCTGCCTGTTCGTGGGCTCAATCTTATCACCTCACTTTTTGTCTGCCACTAAATATATTATACTTCATGTCTGCCAAAAAGTCAATACCTTTTCAAAAAATGCCACTATACACATTGCACAAATATTACTGCTTTTTTAAGTTCACGCTTGTGTTTTTGCACAAGCGGCGAATTTGCCTATTTTACGCGCTTTTCGTTTTTTGTCCTTTTTGGCTTTTTTGATGTGACCTTTTTAACTTCTATAGTCCTCGCGTACCTCACATACAAAAAGCCAAAAAAGACAAATGGCTATATATCGAGGTTTTAGCTTGCAACGCATTTAATAATTCAAAAATTATTTAAACTCTTGACATTTCGGAGCAGGAGTGCTATAATTAATACAAATCCTGCTCCGGTAGGTGGTTGAGTGCCTTTACATATTTGCTTTGGTCGGCGGTTATGTAAGGCTCTTTTCTTTTATGCCACTGTAAATCGGCGGCTCTCGGTCTGCTTGGTGTACTGGTCGTAAAGGTCTTTGTGTGTGCTTTTGAATGCCGTTGTGTCAAAGCGGTTGGACTTGACCGTCTTGTATCTGATCTTGAACACGTCAACGTCAAGTTCCTATGTGTTGCGCTTAGTCATCTCAGCTTTAAGTTCGTCCTTGATTCCGTCAAGCTCTGCCTGCGCTTCTGCGATAAGCGTTTCCAGTTCCTTAAGGCTTCTTACCTTTGCTAATAAATCCATTGTACTCATGTTAGTACCTCCAATATTTTTTCAGCTCCGGAGCGTTTCCGCTTCCCTTACTGTAATTATATTATACGCTATCGACAGTACATTTGTCAATACGCAAAATACACAAACTTGTACTGACGATATTGTACATTTTGTGTATTGACGATAGTACGTTTATAGTGTATAATAGTATATAGAAAGTGAGGTGAGCAAATGCCTACAATATCAATGTTCTACGGAATATTAATCCGAATGTACTATGATGACCACAATCCGCCGCATATTCACGCTGTTTATGGTAATGATACAGCTTGTTTTACATTTGACGGTGAACTTCTCGAAGGATCTTTGCCAAAGAAACAGAAAAAGCTTGTTGAAGCATGGATTGAAATTCATCATGACGAACTCAATGCAAACTGGAAACTCGCTCAGGAAGGTGAACCTATTTTCAAGATTGAGCCTTTAAAATAAGGCTCTTTCTCCCCTAAAAGGAGGTTATTATTATGAAAACAGTTATCAGTGTTCAGCCTTTGGACAACTACAAGCTACTACTCGAATTTGATAACGGTGAAAAGCGTATAGGAGATATTTCTTCACTGCTTGTCAAGCCGATATTTGCTTTTCTGAAAGACAGCACTTTCTTTAATTCAGTATATATCGAGTATGGTGCTGTAACATGGAGAGACAATAACGGACAGGAAGTCGACATTTGCCCTGATAAGCTGTATATGGACAGCGTTCCGGCTTAGGAGGTGTTAATTTGGCTATAAGTGAAGCTCGCCAAAGAGCAAATGCAAAATATAATAAAAAAGCTTATGATCGCTTAGAAATGAAAGTACCAAAGGGGAAAAAAGCTGAAATTTTAAGTCATGCCGAGGAGCAGGGCGAGAGCCTTAATAAGTTTTTGAATAGAGCTGTTGAAAATCAAATAGTTCTTGATAAAGAAACTAAAAATAAATAAAAGTATTGGAGCAGGGCGCACTTACCTGCTCCTATTTTTTGTGCGCCATTTGTGCGCCATTGATACGACAGCGCACAAGAAATTATAAGAAGTTATAAGAAGATAATGCTTAAAAACATCGAAAAATAGGCAGGAAACAAATATTATAAAAAGCTATAAAAAGCTAAAACACGCTCTCGTAATGAGCAGGTCGCAGGTTATCAATAAAGCGACGTTCAAACTATCAAGCCGGACACAGCAGTCTTACATCAAACACCACTTCAAAATTGAATATGCTTGTGTAGCACAGTTGGTAGTGCAGCGCATTCGTAATGCGCAGGTCGCAGGTTCGAGTCCCGTCACAAGCTCCAAAGTCTCCTGTTTTAGGGAGACTTTTTTTGCTCACTCGTAATAATCTGCGTGTCGAGGCACTCGACTTCGAATCGGGTCAGTAGCTCCAACGAAACCTCTGAAATCGAAAAGATTTCAGAGGTTTTTACTTTTTAAGTTGTGTTAAGGAAACGCTGATTAAGTCTGATGTGCATAACAAAGATTTTAACAGCTCTTAGAACAGGTCTATTTTTTTAGAGATACGGAAAATGTAGTTCCGCTGCCTTTTGTATCTTTTACGGTTATCATACCGTGATGCAGTTCCACAAGTTCTTTTGCGATACAAAGTCCAAGACCAAAGTGGGATTTAGATTCGCGGGCTTTGTCAGCACGGTAAAATCTGTCGAAAATATGGGGCTTATCTTCGTCGGAAATTCCGATGCCGTTATCAATAACTTCAATGATATGCGCCTTTGAAGTCTCGTTGCATTTCAGTATTACCGAGCCGCCTGCCTCTGTATAGCTTATCGCGTTATCAAGTAGGATCGAGATTACCTGCCTGATACGCTCTCCATCAATATTTTCCGCATTTACAGTTCCTTCCGGCAGCTCAATCTTCAATGAAATGTTCTTTTGAGCTGCCGCAGCCGTAAACGCCTCATAGCAGTCAATAAGGAGCGTATCAAGCTCCGCAGATCCTAAATTTGCATTGAAGGCATGATTATCGCTTCTTGCAAGCGTCAGCAGATCGCTTGTGAGCCGAGCAAGACGATGCCCTTCTTTTTTTGCAATATCAGCAAATTCCGGACGCTGCATATCGTCGCATTTTTCCATGGCGTCAAGTGCGGAAAGAATCGTATTTACCGGATTTCTTATCTCATGGGAGGCGGCGGCAATAAACCGTGACTGCTTTTCCTGAGATTCGCGGATAGGCGCAATGAGCTTCTTTGTATAAAATCTCGAAAAGATATAAAGAATGACCGCGGTCACGATTATGATCTGTGAAAAATGAATGATCAGTGATCTGAACTGTGCATATATCCCTTTCAGAGAGTGGACAACATAAATTTCACAGCTTCCTTTTGCGGTGGGCATCACGATAAGACTGACGTGACAGCTTCCGCTTTTTTCTTTATAAGTGAACTCCTTGTGTTTTGCTGTATATGAATCCGGCTGAATTTCGATATTTCTCTGTGCATACTCATGCAGACGGTCGGCAAATTCCCATTGCTCCTTGTTTTTGGTATCATGAGTGAAGCGAAAGGGAACGCCGTTATCGTAAACGAAAAATTCGTACTCATAATTTTTCTGCAAGCTTTTCATCCAGTCATGGGAGACTGTTGTGTTCCCTTCAAAATTAGCCGCAAAGGTATTTATATCGCTCCGGAATCCCAGCAGAGCATTCTCGGTGAGACTTTTATAATTCATGTACAGATAAATTCCTGACATAACCGCCAGTATCAGCGTGCTGACAGCGGTAAAAAGCATGGAGAGCCTGAAATGCACCTTTTTATACATCAGCTTTTTCCTCCGTTGAAAGCAGATAACCTACGCCTCTTATTGTCTTTATTTCGAGGGAGCTGCCTGTATTTTTCAGCCGTCTGCGGACAAAGTAAATGTAGTTATCGAGATTTCCTTCTTCGATCTCGTATTCTGCGCCCCAGATACGCGTAAGAATGACGTGCCTTGAAAGGATCTGATCGGGATTTTTCAGAAACAACTCCAACAGCCTGCCCTCCTTCTGAGAAAGTGTGCAGCAGCTTTTTTTCCCGATAAGCACGTTTTCGTCCCGCTTGTAGGTTATGTCTCCGAGCTGTATCAGGTCAAGGCATTTCAGCTCCGACGGGCGCCGCAGAATACAGCGTATTCTTGCCATAAGCTCTCCGAAAGCGAAAGGCTTTACAAGATAATCGTCCGCACCGCAGTCAAGACCAGTGATCCTGTCATTTAGCTCTCCAAGCGCCGTAAGAAGTATAACGGGAGTTGTATTTCCCGATTCTCTCATTTCACGCAGGATCGTCAAGCCGTCCTTATGCGGCAGCATACGGTCAAGGAGAACTACATCGTAGGCGTTCTGAGAAAGAAAAAAGCCTGCGTCCTCGCCATCATAGCATACATCAGCGGCATAGCCTTCCTTTTCAAGCTGAAACTGTAGTACATAGCTCTGTTTTTTATCGTCCTCTATAATCAGAATTCGCATTTTATCACCCGAATTTATTTTATTTGTTTTTAGCCTATCAATATTATATCATAAATTTCTGCACAATGCACGTTTTAGAGACAAATTAGAGATAAATTAGAGATTATTTAGAGAAAGCTGTGTTATAATTAAAGCATCAAAGGAGGTCAATGCTATGAAATTCAAAATAACAGCGGTCATATTATCGGCTTGCTTTCTTCTGAATGCGGCAGGCTGCAATAATAAGGCGAAAGAAAAAACGACTGTAAGCAAGGGACGATATGTTGAAGAGGAAATAAATTTCTACGACTATAGCGGAGATGTGGGAGAGCTTTATTTACTGGACGGAAAGATCTCCTTCCTTGACAGACATGCAAACAAAATATACACGCTCAACGATGGAAAAACCGTGTTTAACGCTTCACCAATTTCTTCTGACGATATGCTTGGTGAAAAAACGCTAATCATGGGTTCGACTGTGTCTCCCGACGGTACGATATTTTTGCAATATTCAGTGTTCGAAGAAGATGGGAGGACGTATGGCAAAGAGATGTGCTATGCGCTGATCTCAAAGGACGGTCAGTTTCAGGAAATCACTTTTGATAATACTGACCGTTTGACAAGCTTTGTTTATGGGAATGACGGTGTTCTGTACGGCATCGGATATGATGGAATTCTATATGAACTCAATATAAGTTCAAAAAAATTTGTAAAGCTTTGCGATTTCGGATCCGGCAACATGGAATACAAGCTCGATCGTGCAGGAGATCACATTATTGTAGCGGCTCCGGGAGAAATATTGTTCTATGACTGCAAAAACAGAACAGCAGTAGATACTCCGCAGGCTATTGCGGATTTCTGGGACAGTAACATAGCTGCCAACTCTGCCTTTGATTTCTGCGATGGCGAGGAAAATTCATTTTATATCGCCTGTGAAAGCGGTTTATTCCGCTACGTTATGGATGGCGCTCTGGTGGAACAGCTTATTGACGAATATTCCTGCCGTCTGGGAGATCCCTCCTATTCAGTAAAATCCGTGATCTGTGACGGTGATTCTTTTATTATTTCATGTGATGAAGGAAGATTTTTCCGCTATTATTACGATCCCGAGGCAATAAACGAGATAACCTCGACGCTTAAAATCTACAGCCTTGAAAAAAGCGATACTCTTTCTCAGATAATCAGCCAATACAAAATAAAATATCCCACTGTTCGTGTTGAGCATGAGATCGGGATGCACTCGGGCATGACCTATGAGGATGTGGTGAAAAATCTTACAACGTCGATTTTATCGGGTAATACTCCGGATATTATCATGCTCGACGGCTTGGATATTGATAATTTAGAGGAAAATAATATGCTCCTCGATCTTTCAAAATGCGAAGATAAATGGAATCCCAACAACACTCTGCTGGACGATATTGCAAAGTGGAATGATGAAAACGGTCTTTACAGTGTAGCGTGCCGATTCCGAATCCCGGCTGTAGGAGCTAAATCCGATGAATTGGAAACAATAAAGAGCTTGAATGATTATGCTGATAAGGTTGAAGAATACCGTAAAAAATACAACGATCCTTATCCGATAACATATTTTGAAAGCCCTGAATCCACTATAAAATGCGGACTTCTTTATGAGGGCAGTGAGATAATCAGTAACGGACGCGTTGACAAGGATAAGCTTGAGGGGATGTTTGACAGTTGTTCGCGTATATGGAAAAATTGTCAGTATGAAGATGAAAAGATTTCTTACAGTATGTCCAGCCAGTCTGACGTAGAGGATGAGTATATATTTGCAACAAGATTAACATGTGTATTGACTGATGAGCATACTTTAGCTATAGGAACAATAAACACCTTTGAGATGGATCTTAATTTGGCAACTTCTATTGATACAACGAGCGTTCCCTGCGATACAGAGGTGAAATACGGCATAAGAGATAATGACAGGACATTTATTCCGAGCTGCAATCTGGGTATTGTTGAGTCAGGTCATAACAATGATGACGCCGTAAATTTCATTGCGGAAGCTTTTGATGCAGAAAATCAGAAGATACACCATAACGACGGTTTCCCTGTAAATACAGATACGCTTAAATGGTTCTATAATAAAAATAAAAACTCGGACAATAATTTTTACGCCTTTGGTTCTACATCTTTCGATAAAACAAACAATATAGATATGAACGTGGAATGGATGACGGATAAAGAAGTCGAGGAATTTGAATCATATATCCGTAATCTTAATACCCCGGTAATTATGGACACAGTAACAAAAAATATTATTATTGACGCAGGTGCGAAATGTATATCCGGAAGTATGTCGCCGTCAGAAGCGGCTGATGAAGTTGTCCGCCAGCTTGAATTGAAGATGAAAGAGTAATATCATGAAAATAACAAAAAATAATCTGCGGTTTCTGCCTTTTTTGCTGCCGAGTATTATTGGAGTATTCCTGTTTATTCTGCTGCCGTTTGCCGATTCTGTAAGGCGTTCATTCTGCACGGCAGTAAAAGGCGACTACATCGGTCTTAAAAATTATGAGACGATCTTTCACAACGAAGCCTTTGCCCTTGCTGTAAAAAATACCCTGCGGTTCACGGCAGTCTGTCTGCCTGTTCTGATTATCTCCTCATTTTTTATTGCCTATTTTTTATGCAGGCTGAAATATATTCGTCTGATAAAATCGGCTCTGCTTTTTCCTCTTGCAGTACCGACTGCCACGCTTGTTTTCATATGGCAGGTATTGTTCGGCGACAGCGGATGTATCAACGGAATATTGCAGGATATGGGCAGCGAGGGCATTTCCTTTCTCCATAGCGGAGCATCCTTCTATGTGCTTGTCGGAAGCTATGTCTGGAAGAATTTAGGCTATACCGTACTGCTGTGGGTCACGGGAATGATGAGCATTTCCACGTCGCTGACGGAGGCGGCAAGAGTGGACGGCGCAAACGAGCGGCAATGCTTATTCAAAATTATTTTGCCAAATCTGAAGCCGACTCTTTATACGATCACTATACTGTCATTTCTCAATTCGTTTAAGGTTTTCAGGGAAGCCTATCTTGTAGCAGGATCGTACCCTCATGAAAGCATATACCTTTTGCAGCACCTTTTCAATAATTGGTTTGTCAACATGGAGCTTGACAAGATCGCAGCAGCGGCGGTATGTGTTTTTGCGGTGATATTCCTCGGGATAATCCTCTTGCAGCGTCTCTGGGACAGGGAGAAAAGCCTATGAAACTGATAAAAAACGGTATAATTTACATACTTCTGGGAGCGCTGTGCATTGCCGTTCTGTACCCTGTTGTGCTGATACCCATATTGTCAATACAGGACTCGGACGAGCTGATAAAAACTACGTCTCCGCTGCTTGTAAACTCTGATAAATTTGTGCAAATCGACTATCTGCCTCAATATCCCACACTTGAATATTTCAAAAGGCTGCTGCTGTTTACACCCGAATTTTATACGGTATTCCGCAATTCTATTTTAACTGTAGGAGCAATATTACTGTTTCAGATACTTGTTGCAGTGCCATCTGCATGGGCGTTTGCGCAGTTCCGATTCAAGGGAAAGCGGCTGCTTTTTAACCTTTATGTGATATTCATGCTGATGCCGTTTCAGGTCACAATGCTGTCTCAGTATCTTGTGCTGGACAATTTGTCCCTGATGAATACGCGCTGGTCGATCATTCTTCCCACGGTCTTTTCCACGTTCCCCGTATTCCTTATATACCACGGTTTTTCCGATATACCAAAGGATGTTCTCGACAGCGCAAGGATAGACGGCGCAAATGAATGGAACGTGCTGCGCTATATCGGTCTGCCTCTTGGAAAGTCAGGAATTTTAGCCTGTATTGTGCTGTGCTTTCTCGATTACTGGAATATGGTTGAGCAGCCCCTTGCCTTTATCAAGGACAAAACGCTGTTTCCGCTGTCGCTGTATCTGCCCATGCTTGATCTGAGCAATGCGGATATGATCCTTGCAGCCTCGGTTATTACGCTGATACCTGCGGTTTTTGTATTTGTAATCGGTCAGGATCATCTGGAACAGGGTATTATTGCGGCGGCATTGAAGGAGTGAGATTATGAAAGAAAAAATTACATACAAAAGCAAGGCGATGAAGCTGTTTCTGCTGTTTTTAGCGGCAATGGGGATCATGTCTCTTGTATCGCGGGGAATCTATGCGAGCCGCATCCCAAAGGTTAGAACCGTATCAATGGTGAACCGGGCGTTGAGCTTTAAAGTTGAATACTCGGGAACATTGAAAACCTCAAAGGAGCTGCCGGTATTCGCGCTTCCTGAGCTAAGGGTCAACGAAATATGCGTAAGGCAGGGCGATAAGGTCGAGGCAGGAGAAGCGCTTATTCGTTTTGACAGCGAATATCTTGAGGGCTGCATCAAAAGGCTTGAAAATGAGATTGAAACGGACAGGCTGACCCGTCTTGACTACAGCAGCGCGCAGGCGTGGAACAGCATAAAAATATTGGATATTTCTATGAATGCAAAAAAGGAAAAGCTTCAAAAATATAAGGAGCTGCTTGAAAACAAATCGGAATTGACGAGCAAGACTATCGGCGTTATCACTGATGTACGCGTCGGTTCGGGAGATATTACAGGCGAGACCGCTGTTCTGCTGATTGCAGATGCGTCGGCGGATCTGCATTTTTCTGCCGACATTTCAAAGGAAGATACGGAACGTATCTCAGTCGGTGATCTTGTGACCCTTAAATTCAGGAACGGAAAGGTCAACATGAATAATTGCGAGATCTCCGCGATCAATGCGGTGGATAATGAAGATATTTTTCGACTTGAAATCAACATGGAGCCATCCGAGCTGACGATCGGAGAGATAGGAACAATGGCTATCACGGTTCTTTCTGAGCAAAAGTATGACTGCATTCCAATTGAGGCTGTACATACTAATAATGACAGTATGAAATCATACGTCTATGTGCTTGAAGAAAGCGAGGGATTCCTCGGGACAGAGTATCATGTTGTGAAAAAAGATATCGATATCTTGGATAAAAATGAAAGTTATGCGGCTGCCGAAAATTCGGGCATAAGCCGCAACGATAAAATCGTAAGCTTTTCAAACAAGGATATCTTTGATGGTGATATTGTAAGGATAAATTTCTGATTATAAAAAAGGAACTGTGGATTCCACAGTTCCAGCCTGTCAGAAAAGTCACAAATTGGGAAGTGTTGTACCGTCTTTTAGTCAAATTATATAATTACAAAAATAGTATGTGCGCCTTGCATAGTGTCGTATCCCTTGACAGTTGAAAGACTCTGTGCAATCAAACGAATTTCAAATGAATTTTCTGAAAAGACTTGACAAATCCCCTAAGGTGTCATATGATATTAACTGGAGAGGTGCATAATGCCCACAGAGATCAATGGATCTTTGTGGGCATTTTTGTTTTGCAGGAATCATGCAATAAAGAAGTGATAAAAAATATTTCATCAATGCGCCGCACCATTATCTTGAGTACGCCGCACAAGTGAAATACAATAAAATTCAGAAAGGGGATTGATAAGATGAAAAAATTAGAAACTAAATCTTGCGAAGAAATCATGACAACTGTGTACAAGCCAATTAAATTTGTTGTTGACGGTTTGATTGCAAAGGGATTGTATATC
>ULRD01063155.1_pt1 | contig 20351 bp, 20 predicted proteins | sample 1955181 | NCBI WGS metagenome assembly ULRD01 (sample SAMEA4835675, study PRJEB28245) | human gut metagenome | biome: gut microbiome; material: fecal sample | place: Denmark | collected 2008
ATTGATCGAAGCCGACGGCCGTTTCATAGAATAGAGCCTGTCAGATGGGCGCGCCGCCCGCCTTCAGGATTGCGCGCACCTGCTCGACGTCCACGCCGCGCAGCGACGTGTGCGTGCGGCAGGCTACGCCCGCGGCCGTGCCCGCGGCTTCGCCGATGCAGCAGACGATGGGCATGATGCGGTAGGAGGCCTGCGCTTCGTGGGTGGAGGAGATGCAGCGTCCGGCGACGAGCAGGTTCTTCGTGCCCACCGGCAGCAGGCAGCGATAGGGAATGGTGTACCACGTGCCGGGGGCGAAGAAATAGTGGCTGGTGCCGCTGCCCTCGGGGTTGTGGATGTCGATGTCGTAGTTGCCCGCGGCGATGCCGTCCGGGAAATGGACGCAGTTCTTCAGATCCTCCTGTGTCAGGCAGTATTCGCCGTCGATCATGCGGCTCTCGCGCGTGCCAATCTGAATGGCCGTTGAAAGCACGCGGCTGTTTTCGAAGCCGGGAATGTTGTCGCGCAGGAAATGCCACAGCTCGTATACCTGCTCGCGCGCTTCGATTTCCGCCAGCGTCAGATCAAAGGAATCGGTGGGATTCCGGCGCACGATGCGGGTGGAATTGAAGTGCAGAATGCCGTCGTGCAGCGTGTCGAAAATCAGCACGTCCTCGCGGATGTTCTTGATTTTGCCCTCCTGCTGGAACTGCCTGTACAGCGGGTTGATCCGCGCGCGGTTCTGCTGGAATTTCTCCTTGTCCACCTGATCCATGCGGAAGCACAGCGTCATGGGCTGGCAAAGGTGGTCGCCCTCGCGCCCCAGATGGAATTGGCAGCCCGCCAGCATGGAAAGCGTGCCGTCGCCGGTGGCGTCGATAAAGGTTTCCGCTTCCAGCGTCACGGGGCCGCCGGGCGTGGCGCACAGCACAGACCTGATCACGCCGTTCTCCGCTTGTACCTGCGCGATCTGCGCGTGGAACAACAGCCGCACGCCGGCCTTCAGCGCCATGCGGTTCAGAAGCAGCTTGAGCGCTTCCTCATCAAAGGTCATGCCGTTTTCGCCCAGCGCGTTCATTTCCCGAAGCCCCGCGAGCACCTCGGCAAAGATGCCGTTGCACAGACTGCGCGCCTTTTCCTCGCCGGGAAGGCTCGTCCAGAAAGGCATGAACGGGTTTACCAGCGAGCTGCAGGCCGCGCCGCCCAGACAGTTGGTTTTCTCAATCAGAAGCACCCGCGCGCCCTGCCGCGCCGCCGCGATGGCCGCCGCCGTACCCGCGAAGCCGCCGCCCGCGACCAGAAGATTAAATCGTTCCATGTCCCATTTCCGCCCCTTCGTTTTTTCTTCATTATAGCGTTTTCCGGCCGGGGATTCCTCCACAAAACGGACGAACGATTGCACAAAATGGATTTATATGCTATAATACACGCAAATTCAGTTGTTTTGGAAAAGGTGAAAAGCGATGGCGGAGACGCTGCTGCCGCTTCGGCAGCTTTTGGAGGGATTGTGCCGCGGGCACGGGATGCACATCTGCGTGCACGATATTTCGGGCGTGCTGAGCAGTCCCATGCTGGCGCTGCCGTATCGGTTTCGCCCGCACGACACGACCTATTGCGACGCGGCCAAGGGAACGCCGCGGGGCTATCGGGTCTGCCTGCGCTGCAAAACGCTGGCCAACGACCGGGCGCAGCGCGAGCGGGCGCTGTTCTGCGGCCCCTGCTGCTATGGCGTGTTCAAGGTGGCGCAGCCGGTGGAAATCAACGGGCGCGTGGCGTGTATCGTGTATCTGGGCAACCTGTCGCTCGACCGCGCGCGGGAAGCGATGCTGCGCGAGAGCGCCTGCAGCTTTACCGGCGTTTCCGCGGAGCGCCTGCGCAGGGAAGCGGAGAAGCTGGAGCCGGTGGAAAATCTGGAAATGTATCTCTCCGTCGCGAGGCTGGTGGCAGGGTATATCCGCGCACTGTACCGGCAGAGTCGCCCCGCGCCCGCCGCGAGCGCGCATTGGGCGGTGGAAGCGATTCGGCAGTACGCCGAGGTGTCGTGGCAGCAGACGATTCGGTTGGAGGACGCGGCGCGGCTGTACCACATCAACCCGCAGTACGCGGGGCGGCTGTTTCGCCAGCAGATGGGCTGCACCTTTCACGAATACCTGAACACCCTGCGCCTGACCCGGGCGGCGGAGCGGCTGCGCAGGGAGCCGGAGAAAAACGTGCTGGAAATCGCGCTGGACTGCGGCTTTCCCACGGTGACCTATTTTAACCGCCTGTTTCTCCGGCAATTTGGAAAAAGCCCGACGGCATACAGACAGGAGGAATGAGAATGGACACGCTGGCACAGATAAAAAAAGCGAATCTGCGAAGCCATAGAGGAAAACCGGGATGCGTTCATTGAGCTGGGGCATCGAATTTTAGTGGAGCCGGAGACGGCGTTTTCGGAGTGTCGAACGGCGGAAAAGGTGCGGGCGGCGTTTGCGTCGCTGGGGCTTTCCTGCCGAACGGAGCAGGCGATAACCGGCCTGACGGCGGATGTGCGCGGACGAAGCGACGAAGCCACGATCGCGCTCATGGGAGAGCTGGACGCGATTCTTCTGCCCGATTATCCCTATGCCGACAAGGCCACCGGCGCGGCGCACGTCTGCGGACACAATGTGCAGCTTGGCGCGCTGTACGGCGCGGCGATTGGGCTTGTGAACAGCGGCGCAATGCGGGAGCTGGACGGAACGGTGCGGCTCATGGCGGTTCCTGCCGAGGAGGGCATCAACATAAGCGGCCGCGAAGCGCTGATTCGGGCGGAAAAAATAAAGACCTTCAACGGAAAGCAGGAGTTTATCCGGCTCGGGCTGTTCGACGGCGTAAGCGCCGCGCTGATGCAGCATACCTCGCAGGGCGACAAAGTTTCCGCCGGCGGCGCGGGCGGGCTGTGCGTTGTGCCGAAGCTCATGCGCTATCGGGGAAGGTCCGCGCATCCGGTGAACGCGCATATCGGTGTGAACGCGCTGACGGCGGCGCGAATCGGTCTGGACGCGGTAGACCACGTGGTACGCCTATCGCCTGAATGGAATGCCTGTCTGGGCGTTCCATGGCCTGCTTGACGAGACGGTTCCCGTGGAGGAAAGCGTCAAAATGGCGCGCGCCGCCCGAAGAAACGGCGCGGACGTGCGCCTGACCATCGATCCCGATGCGCACCACGAAGCATGGGAAAAGGCCTACGCCAGCGACGCGATGTGGGAATGGCTGCTGGCGCAGAAAAAGAACGGATAAGGACGATCAGACCGTTGCGCGGAAGCACTTAGCAGTCGCGCGGCGGTCTGGTTTCGGTTTCGTAGAGCTGCTAAAAATCGATTCGATATTCAAATTCGGCGATGCTTCTATAAGAACATAAAATAACGAAAAATAAATCAAAGTACACCGTTTTTTTTTTTTTTTTGTTATCCGGAGTGCGAATGACGTTTGACGGAAATTGATGTATTCTGTACATAAGAAATTCGGACAGAAGGAGAGAAATACGGTGACGAAGCAGGAAATGATGCAATACCTGAGCGCGGTAAGCGACGTTGAAGGCGCGCTCTATTTTTATGAGGAAGCAGAGGGTAAGCTGAAGCAAGATCGCGATTCGATGAAGCCTGCAGCCGTGCGTCCAGAAAGGCCGAAACCACACTTTGAGTATTCCGTTGACTTGTTCGAAGAATATGGTGCTGGTTATTGGATTAGTGGAGTTGTCTGGTTAGTGATCTTTATACTCGACTGTGTGCAAGCGGGTCACTTCGTATGGTGGGCGGCATTCGTATATCCATTCCTTTCCGCTGGATGTGGCTGGGTGCTCAATTGGATTGGAATATTCGTGTTTGACGCTTGTCTGACGCCGCTATTTACTCTTGGAAGCAGAAAAAGAAAAGAAAGGGAAGCAGATGCGATAGCGGAAGCGGCATATGAAAAGAAAGTGCGCTTCTATGAGGAAGCTTGCGCAATTGAGAATAAGGCAATAAAGAAAATGGATGAGACGATTGATGGAGTGAACAAAAAATGCGAAGAACTGAGACTTCAGAGAAGCCAGTTATACGCGATGAACGTGCTCCATCCTTCCTTCCAGAATATGATCGCGGCAAACCAGATTCGGGAGTATCTGGAAATGGGCATATGCGATGAGCTGGAAGGAACGAACGGCGCGTATGCGCTGTACATGCAGGACGTGCGGGCGAATCGCATCTGCGAATCCATTGACGATCTGCGCCAGACGGTGCAGGAGGGATTCAACGAGGTGAAGGGCAAAATGTCCGCGGTCATGGCGGAGCTGAGAAGGACGAACGCGAATATCGATGCATTGAATACAAGCATCAACTCCGGATTCAGCGACATGCAGAGGGCAATCAGCGAGGGACAGGAGAAGTTCAATGCCAACCAGCAGGCAAGCTTAAACGAAGCCAACGGCTACCTTCGCAGCATCAGCAAGACGCTTCAGGACGCCGGTCACAACGAATACATCGCGCTGAAGGAAGCCAACGTATCCAGTTATCTGCGCCGAATCTACTGATCCCGCGTTCGTATCGAATGGTTGAAAACCAATACCGCCGCGCGAAAGCTCTTTGCTGACGCGCGGCGGTTTCAGTTTGCAACCGTCCAGTGGTATTCCGTTTTGTACTCGGTCAGGCATTCCGGGCAGACCCAGTGCCGGTTATCGAGGGTGACGTATCCGCTATGAAGGTCATCCGGGTGGGCGGAGAATTTCATGCCGCACAGGACGCAGTGCTCGTGATCGTTGGTGGGCGTTGGGATGAAGATGCTGGGGCGGAGGGCTGCGTTCAGCATGAAGGCCTGATAGAGACGCAAGGTTGAGTCCTTCTTTCTTGAAAATGGAAATGCGAAAGCCGCCGGCGAACCGACGGCTTTCCGGAAATCGGAGAGATTATCTGCCGCAGAAGCGGTCGTAGCGGCTCTGGTACACGCCGATAACCTCGTCGAGACCCATGGCGCGCAGCTCATCGAGGTACTCGTCGAGCTTCTCGATGTCCTTGTCGCCGCGGATCAGGTTGACGAACAGTTCGTTCATCGCGGTCTTGAGCTCGCTCTCATACTCGGCCAGCGTCTTGACTTCGTCGTCGGTCGGCAGGGCCAGGTAGGTGTTGACGTTGGTCTGGAACATGGTGGCGTTCTTCTGCTCGAGCTGCTCCCAGTTCAGCAGGTTGCGCTCGACCATGCGGCCGTCGGCCTTCTTGTCGTTCTTTTCAGCCTTGGCGAGGACGTTCTTGCCGTAGGCGCTGTCCTTCAGGGCTTCGACGGACTCAAAGGTGCCGATCTTCTCGCCGTTGTAGGTGGCGTAGGTGCGGGAGATGTCGAGGGTGGGCATCACGGCGCGGTCCATGTAGAAGCGGCCGGAGCCAAGGCCGGCGGCGATCATCTCGTCCGCGGTCATGCCGGGGGTCAGGCTGGTGACGTTGCCGTTCTCGTCGTATTCCCAATCGCGGCCTTCGATGCCGTCGCGGTTCCATCTCCAGTATTCGGGGGTGAAGCAGAAGTCGAGCAGCTTGGCGGCCGCTTCCTTATCGACGGTGTTCATGAAGGCGTAGTAGCCGTTATAAACGGTCAGCGCGTAGTCGCCGCGGCAGGTGGGGAAGATGTCGTCAACGCCCTGGATGGAGATCGGGACGTACTTGCAGTTTTCGTCGCCGGTCAGCTCGTCGCGGGTGTCGAGCAGCTTGGTCTGGTAGTACATCGCGCCGACGGTGTTCTGGGCGATGATGGACTGGGTGTCGGTGGTGTACAGGGAGCCGTTGTCCGCCAGGGACAGCACGCCCGCGTTGACCATCTTCTGAACGAACTCAACGTAGGGCTTGAAGCCTTCCTGATAGAACACGGAGGTGACCTTGTCGGTGTTCGGGTCAAGGCCGATGTTGTTCATGATCAGGCCGTACCAGCCGCAGATGCCGCAGTGCTTGAGCAGGCTCATGTCGGTGGCGAAGAGGGCCTTTTCATTCTGGATGCCGTCGCCGTTGGCGTCCTGCTCGCGGAAGGCGATCAGGGTGTCGATGAACTCGTCAGCCGTGGTGGGAACCTCGAGGCCCAGCTTGTCCAGCCAGTCCTGACGGATCGCCACGGAGTAGGTGTTGTTGTAGCCCTTGATGTCGAACTCGCCGGCCAGCACGCCCTGAAGTACCCAGAAGGTGCCGTCTTCGCCGGTGCCGGACTTGCGGATCACGGAGTATTCGCCGTCGGGCGCGAGGAAGTCGCGCGCGGTGCCGTTGGAATACTCGAGGATGGAGTCGATGGAGGTGAGCATCTCGCGCTTGATGAGGTTGTTGAGGGTGACGTTGTCCACCTCAAGGAACATCATGTCGGCAAGATCGGTGCCCGTCGCCAGACGGGTGGTGATGGTGGTCTTGTACTGGTCGGCCTCGACGTACTTGATCTGAAGATCGATGCCCAGCTTGCGGGTTTCGGTCATCAGCCACTCATACGCCGCGGACTTCTCAAAGTAACCCATGCGGGCGTTGCCCTGATTATAGCCCAGTACGGTGATGGGGGTCAGGTCGTCCTCGGCAATGACACCGTACGCGCTGAGCGCGAACATCAGAGCCAGAACCAGTGCGAGGATTCTTTTCATGAGAAATGCCTCCTTGATGAATTTTATAACCAGGCTCGGGGCCTGACTATTCGGTGGGAAATCACTCCTTCAGCGAGCCGAGCATGACGCCCTTCACGAAGTACTGCTGGAAGAAGGGGTAGGCGATCAGCATGGGCAGGGAGGAGACGATGATGACGGTGTACTTCATCTGGTTGTTGGAAATCTGCTGCTGCTGCGCGCGGCGCATGGCTTCCGCGTCATCCATCATGTCACCCAGCTGCTCCGTCTGCTCGATGAGGATGCGGCGCAGATACAGCTGCAGCGGTTGCCAGTCGTGGTCGGTGATGTAGATGGAAGCGTGATACCAGCTGTTCCACACGCCGATGATCGTGTACAGCGCAATAACCGCCAGAATCGGCTTGGACGTGGGCAGGAACACATTCCACAGGATGCGGTAGCTGTTCGCGCCGTCCAGCTTCGCGGATTCGCGCAGCGATTCGGGAATCGTGCGGAAATAGGAGCGGACGAGGATGATGTACCAGATGGAATACGAGCCGGGCAGAATCAGCGCCCACGGGGAATTGTACAGCCCCAGACGCGTCATCAGAATGAACTCCGGAATGATGCCGCCCGCCACGTACATGGGAATCAGCAGGAACATCGTCACGAACTTCTTTCCGAACAGCCCGCGTACTGTCAGCGGATAGGCTACCAGAACGGACGTGAGCAGGTTCAGAACCGCGCGCACCGAGCAGTACAGCACGGTGTTCCCGTAGGAGCGCCACAGGCGCGGGTCGACGAGAATGCGATGGTAGCCGCCCAGGAAGAAGCCCTTCGGCCACCAGTATACGCGCATCGTCAGCGCTTCGCGCGGCGTGCTCAGCGAAAGCACGAGTACGTAGTACATCGGGTAAATGGTGATAAAGGCGACGACCGCGGCGAAGAAGTACAGAACCGCCGTGCCCAGACGGCTGCGCTCGCGGATGCGGTTGTTGATTGTTTGCGGTTTCTTGGTGGTGTTCATCTGCCGTGCCCTCCTTACCACAGACCGCTGCCGGTCAGGTAATTGCTCAGTCGATTGGCGAGATAGGTGAGCGTGAAGCCGATGATCGACATGAACAGGTTGACGGCGGTGGTATAGCTGAACTGACCCTCGCCAAGGCCGACGCGGTAGACGTAGGTGCCGATAACGTCGGCGGTGCGGTAGGTGGCGGTATTATAAAGAAGGAGAATCATGTCGGTGTTGCTGGACAGGATCGCGCCCACGGACATGATCAGCTTGATGGCGATAATCGCCTTCAGGCCGGGCAGCGTGATATGCCAGATCTGGCTCATGTGGCCCGCGCCGTCGATGCGCGCCGCTTCATACAGCGACGGGTCGATGGACGACAGCGTGGAGAAGTACAGGATGGAGGCGAAGCCGAAGTCCTTCCAGATGGTCACCACGGTGTAGATGGCGGGGAAGGCGTCCGGGTCGGTGATGAATTCGCGCGGCGTGCCGCCGAACAGGGCGAGCAGGTTGTTGATCAGGCCGTTCGGGTCGAGGAACGAAATGGCCATACCGGCGACGACGACGCTGGACACGAAGTAGGGCATGTAGCTGCACGTCTGCACAAACTTCTTGTAGCGCAGGTTCGTAACCTCGTTCAGGAACAGCGCGAAGATAATCGGCACCCAGAACGAGAACAGAAGCTGCAGAAGGCTCAGGCGCAGCGTGTTGACAAGCAGGCGCTCGAAGTATACGCTTTTGCAGAACTTGACGATCCAGCGCAGGCCGACAAATTCGCTGCCGAAGAAGGGACTGCCGGGGACATAATCCTGCACGGCGATGATCGTGCCCCACAGCGGAATATAGCTGAACAGAAAGATGACCAGCAGAACCGGCAGCATCATCAGCCAGACTTCGATATTTTCCTGAAGAACATCCCGACGCACCCTGCGCCGAATGGGCCGGACGGCCGGGGTTAATGCTTTCTGGGACATCGCCCACACCTCGTTGCGTTCGTATTAATTCTGTAAGTTCCATGAGAACTTATTATAGCGCATGGACGAGCATACGTCAACTATTTTTGACCGGACTGACGAAAAAATGTCTAAAAATCGATAGGGAAAGCGTTTATGCTTGAAAAAAACAGCCGATACTTTTCCTGTGGAGGGGATGCCATGAAACGGATGCTGCTTCGGGCGGGACGGTTTTTAAAAAGGTATCGCGCGCCGCTGTGCGCGGGAATTCTGGTTTCGGCGCTGGGGCTCACGGCCTACCGGGCGCATATCGCGCTGGCTGGGGGAACGTTCGTGCGGACGCATTTCGTGCAGCCGATCGTGACACAGATGCCGGAACCGACGCGGGAGCCGGCGCTTCTGTCCTTTCCGGCGACGGGCGAGCTGCTGCGGGGATGGACGGATGCGCTGCCCGCGTGGTCGGCGGGGCTGGGAATGTACGAAACGCACGCGGGCGTGGATTTCGCGGGCGAAGACGTATATTGCGCGCGCGACGGCGTGGTGAAAAGCGTGGAGACGGACTGGATGTACGGCCTTGTGGTGACGGTGCGCCACGACGACGGATGCGAAAGCGTGTACGCGTCGCTGGGCGAGAGCTTCGTTCGCGCGGGCGACAGGGTTTCGAGCGGTGGGCGGCTGGGACGGACGGGCGAATGTCCACGGGAACCCGACTTGGACGCGCACGTGCATTTCGAATACCATATAAATGAAGAAAACGTGTCGCCGCCGTTTGCATTCCGGGCGGATTCATGATATAATCGTTCCCGACTTTGGCCGGGGAGGAAGATACATGAGCAGACTGTGGGCTCGCGTGATCAGGGATCACCGCATTGAAAAGCAGGATACGCGCCCGTGCGCATGGGGCGAGGAAAACGAGGCGCTGACCGAGCTGTGCAAGGAATTTGATATTCCACGCCCGATCTGGCTGCCAAAGCATGAGAGGGAGTACGCTTCCTTCCGCCGCACGGCGTTCAGCCGGGAGCATTTCATCGAGGAAGTGCCCTTTGACAAGCTCGAAATCGAATTTCTGGACGATACCGGCAAAAAGCGCCGCAGTTCAGACCCGCGCAATCAATTCTAAAGGAAACCGCTTTAAAGGAAAACGCCGCTCTTCGATGATTGAAGAACGGCGGTTTTTATGCGGCTGTCAGCGAAGCTCCTGTTCCAGATCGTCGAACAGGGGACTGTCAAAGAAGGCGCGAATGCTGATTTCAAGACCGTCGCAAAGCTTTTTGATGGTCGCGATACCGGTGTTTGACGTGTTTCTGTTTACGATGTCGCTTACCGTGGACTGCGTGACGCCGGAAAGCGTGCAGAGCTTGTTGATCGTCAGGCCGCGCTCGCCGCAAAGCTCCAGAAGCCTTTTTGTGACCGCTTCGGAAATCGTCATTCAAGAATCCTCCTGTCAGGAAAAACAGTAATCAAATCGTATCAGAGTTGCCGGAAAAACGTTAACGTTATACCGTTGAATGCGAAGTGAATTCGCAGTATACTTAACGGTAAACCGATAACGTGAGAAGGGTGAGTATGCAGAAAAAACTGGCGTTTGTGGGCTGCCGACCGGAGAGACTGCCATTTGGAGAGGACGAGCGAACGGCATCGGCGATTCGACTCAAGGCGTTGTTGCTGAATGAAATCATGCAGCGTGTGGAAGAGGGATATGATACATTCCTGACGGGCGCTATGCGCGGCGGGGACATTCTCTTCGCGGAGCAGCTTCTTTTAGTAAAAGCGCTGACATATCCGCACATTCGTCTGATTACGGTTGTTTCGTACAAGGGGCAGGCGGACGGCTGGTCGGAGATGTGGCGCGAACGCTATAACCGCATTCTGGATTATTCTGAGGAAGTCATTACTCTGTCGGAACGCTATAACGGCGGTTGTTACCATGCTCGAAACCGGCACATGGTGGATAAGGCAGACGTTCTTCTGGCGCTTCATTCCGGAGGAATGGCCGGAGAAGCGGCGTATGTGATTCGGTATGCCCGCCAGAAATGCAAAGAGGTCATTCAAATCAATCCGGATACGATGGAATGACGGGAGGTTTTGCCACAAGCCGAGTAGGTGGCGCGACGGGAGGGTGTCTAGAAGGAACCCGATTATGCAGGGCAATGGCAATTTTTACGTGAAAGTTGTCAAAAAGCCGCTTGCGTTCGTTGAATTCGTGGCGGATTTGTGGTAAAATAAACTTCTGGAATTACGAAGGAGGTGGATGCATGGAGAACGATACGAAGAATTGGGTAAACATACCCAACTGCCTGACCATCTTCCGTCTGTTGCTGATTCCCGTGTTTCTGATTGCGTATTATCAGCTGCCGGAGAAGCGGTATGTTTCGCTGATTGTGTTCGCCACGGCCAGCTTTACCGACATGCTGGACGGGTATCTGGCGCGCAAATGGCATCAGATTACGTCGTTTGGCAAGTTGTGCGATCCGCTGGCGGACAAGGTGATGGTGTTGTCGCTGCTGTTCTGCATGGCGGACGGCGGGTATCTGGCGGAGGAAAAATATGCTTCGCTGAACTGGGTGATCCTGCTGGTCATGCTTCTGAAGGAGCTTCTGATGATGTGCGGCGCACTGTTCATGCTCAAGAGCGGCGTGGTCGTGCAGGCCAACCTGTTCGGCAAGGCGGCGACGGTTCTGTTTGTGACGGGCATCATTTTAGTGTTCCCGTGGCATTCGCTGGAAGGTATGCGCACGGTGGGACACTACGTGATCTTCGCGGCGGTGTGCATGTCGCTTCTGGCGATGGTGGTCTATACCATTTCCAGCGTAAAAAAACTGAAAACGGCGAAAATGAATTGACGGGAATCGCCGTGGTTTGCTATAATAGACACATAGAAGCCCATGACGAAGAGGAGTAGGCGCGTCTTTCCAACAGAGAGGGCGGTTCGCCGGCTGCAAGGCCGCCCGGGATAAGCCACGCTGAAGGTCGCTTCGGAGGCCGCGGATGAACGGAGTAGTTCGCGCGGGCGCGCCCGATACAGCGCGTGTGAGGAAGAAATTCTGGTGGTACCGCGGAGCAATCCGCCCAAGAGGCGAGGTTGCTCTTTTTCTATTGTTTTGCCGAGGAGAAACGGAGGGGTGCGGATGAAGCGGGTGTTTTCGGCAAGCCCGGGTGTGAACGGGTGGGGCGTCGTTGGCCTGATCATCATGGTTGTGGGCGCGCTTTTGAACTTTGTCATAAGCCGGCGCTGTCCAAAGCATGCGCTTGCAATCCGGGTGGTCGGGCTGCTTCTGGCACTGATTGGCGCGGTGCTGGTAATCGCGATTGGAAAATAAGCTTCGGAAGAGGGGTATATATGGAAAAGCAGAACACGTTTGAAATGGCGAAGGTGTATTCGCCGAAGGACATGGAAGACCGCATTTATAAGATGTGGGAAGAGAGCGGCGCGTTTAAGCCGAAGATGGTGAAGGGCAAAAAGCCGTTCACGATCGTGATGCCGCCGCCAAACATCACCGGACAGCTGCACGTGGGTCACGCGCTGGACGAAATGCCGCAGGACGTGCTGATTCGCTATCACCGCATGAAGGGCGATCCCACGCTGTGGGTGCCCGGCACGGATCACGCCGCCATCGCCACCGAGGTGAAGGTGGTGGAGGCGCTGGCGAAGGAAGGCTTGACCAAGAAGGATTTGGGACGCGAAAAGTTCCTTGAGCGCACGTGGGACTGGAAAAAGGAATACGGCGGACGCATCGTAAAGCAGCTGCGCAAGCTGGGCGTTTCCTGCGACTGGAGCCGCGAGCGCTTCACCATGGACGAGGGTCTGTCCCGCGCCGTGCGCGAAACCTTCGTGCGCCTGTATGAAAAGGGCCTGATTTATCAGGGCTGGCGCATGATCAACTGGTGCCCCTGCTGCAAGACCTCCATTTCCGACGCGGAGGTGGAATACGAGTCGCAGGACGGCAGCTTTTGGCACCTTTTGTATCCCGTGAAGGAAACCGGCGAAATGCTGGAGCTGGCTACCACGCGCCCCGAAACCATGCTGGGCGATACGGCCGTGGCCATCAACGCCGAGGACGAGCGCTATGCGCATCTGCATGGCTGCCATGTGATTCTGCCGCTGATCAACAAGGAAATCCCGATCGTGTGCGACGAGCACGCCGACATGACCAAGGGTACCGGCGTTGTGAAGATCACGCCCGCGCACGACCCCAACGACTACGAGGTGGGCAAGCGCCACAACCTGCCCATGGTGCGCGTGTTTACCTATGACGGTCACATGACCGGCGCGAAGGAAGCCGCCGAGAACGCCGAGTGGATTGCCAGCGGCCGCGCCACGAAGGACGAGCCCATGGTGCTGGACTGCGGCAAGTATGCCGGCATGACCACCGCCGAGGCGCGCAGGGCCATCGTGGCCGACCTGAAGGAAGCGGGACTTCTGAAGAAGATCGAGCCGCTCAACCACGAGGTGGGCACCTGCTATCGCTGCCACCACGCGATCGAGCCGATGGTGTCCAAGCAGTGGTTTGTGAAGATGGAGCCGCTGGCGCGTCCCGCCGTGAAGGTGGTCAAGGAAGGCGAGCTGCGCTTCGTGCCCGAGCGCTTCGAAAAGACCTATCTCAACTGGATGGAGAACACCCGCGACTGGTGCATTTCCCGTCAGCTTTGGTGGGGGCACCGCATCCCGGCGTTCTATTGCGATACCTGCGGCGAAATCATCGTGTCCCGCGAGGATATCAAGGTGTGCCCGAAGTGCGGCGCGCCCGTGCGGCAGGATGAGGACGTGCTCGACACGTGGTTCTCTTCGGCGCTCTGGCCGTTCTCCACGCTCGGCTGGCCGGAGGAGACCGAGGATTACAAATACTTCTATCCCAACAGCGTGCTGTCCTGCGGCTACGACATTATCTTCTTCTGGCTGGCGCGCATGGTATTCTCGGGTCTGGAGCAGACCGGCAAGTGCCCGTTCAGCGTGGCGCTGATGCACGGCCTCGTGCGCGACGCGCAGGGCCGCAAGATGAGCAAATCGCTGGGCAACGGCATCGATCCGCTGGAGGTCATCGACAAGTACGGCGCGGACGCGCTGCGCTTCTCGCTGGAAATCGGCGTCGCGCCCGGCGCGGACGTGCGCATGTCGCTGGAGAAGATTGAGACGTACCGCAACTTCGCCAACAAGATCTGGAACGCCAGCCGCTTCGCGCTGATGAACATGCAGGGCTTCGAACCGAAGGGCGTGCCCTCCGCCGAGCACCTCGCGCTGTCCGATAAGTGGATGCTCAAGCGCTTTAACGACATCGTGCGCGAGATCACCCAGAACCTCGAGTCCTTCGACCTCGGCATGGCCGCCGCGAACCTGTACGACTTTATCTGGTCGTCGTTCTGCGACTGGTATATCGAGATGAGCAAGCACGCGCTCAACGGCGACGACGCGGACGCCAGAAACGCCGCGCAGGAAACGCTGATCTACGTGCTCACCGGCATTCTGAAGCTGCTGCATCCTTATATGCCGTTCATCACGGAGGAGCTGTATTCCTATCTTCCCGGCCACGAGGGCATGCTGATCAACGCCAGCTGGCCGGAGGCGAAGCCGGAATACGACTTCGACGAGGAAGCAAAGCAGATGGAGGCCGTGATGGAGGTCATCCGCGCCGCGCGCAACCTGCGCGTGGAGATGAAGGTGAACGCTTCCAAGCGCGCCACGCTGATTCTGAAGCCCGCGCCGGAGCTGATGAACGCGTTCAAGGGCGCGGAAGGCTACTTCATGCGCCTTGCCGCGGCCAGCGGCGTAGAGTATCTGGACGCTTCCGCGCCGAATCCGGAGAAATCCGCTTCCGCCGTGACCGCGGGCTGCTCGCTGTTCATCCCGCTGGGAGAGCTGGTAGACGTGGACAAGGAAATCGCGCGCATGAACAAGGATCTGACGAACGCCGAGAACGAAATTGCACGCGCGGACGCCAAGCTGCATAACGAGGGCTTCCTTGCAAAGGCTCCGGCGCAGCTGGTGGAGCAGGAAAAGGCCAAGCTGGAAGAAAAGAAGACGCTGGCTGAATCCATCCGCGGCCGTATCCGCGAGCTCGAGGCGCTGCGCTGACGCGGGGAGGCGGAGGGGGAGCTTGCCCCCCCTCCGCACCACCCCCACAAGCAGCTCGGCGCAGATTCCGATTGCGCCCGGCGCTTCTGACGAAGTGGGGGAGGAGAAATGTATCCTCCTCCGTTATTGTATTTCGAGGGATTTTCTGGAATGAAGAGACCATGGGAGGAAAACCATGCCGGATGAACTGTCGCTGTCGCTGCGGGCGCGCGTTGCGCTTGAGGCGCATGGATTTCATTTTACGCATTCGCTGGGACAGAACTTTCTACTGGACGATCACGCGGTGGCCGAGATCGTGGCGCGCGCGGGCGTGAAGGCGGGCGACCATATTCTTGAAATCGGCCCGGGCGCGGGTCTGCTTACGGCGATGATGGCCGACGCGGGTGCGGATGTGCTGGCCGTGGAGCTGGATCGCGCCGTAGAGCCGGTGCTTCGCGACGTGCTGGGCGAGCGAAGCGTGCGCATTGTGATTGCCGACTGCATGAAGGCGGATCTGAAGGCGCTGACGGCGGAAGCGTTTGGCGAAAACGCGCCGTTTTCCATCGTCGCCAACCTACCGTACTACATTACGGCGGATTTCCTGATGCGCGCCGTGCGGCTGTCTCCCGAGAGGATTACCGTGATGGTGCAGAAGGAGGCCGCGGAGCGGATGCTGTCGCAGCCAGGCGACAAGAACTGGTGCGCGACGGCAGCGACGGTGCGCTATTTTGCCGAGCCGTCCATGGTGATGGAAGCGCCTGCGTCCCTGTTTACGCCGCCGCCCCATGTGGACAGCGCGCTGTTGAGACTGGAAATGCGGGAAACGCGCGCGGTGCCCGCGGAACGAGAGGAAGCGTTTTTGAACCTGATTCAGGTCGCCTTCCGCATGCGGCGCAAGACGCTGGCCAATAATCTGACCGCCGGGCTGAGCCTTTCGCGGACGGACGCGCTTCGCGCGCTGGAAGCGGCGGGACTCGACGAGCGCGTGCGCGGAGAAACGCTGACGCTGGCGGATTTTGAACGTCTGGCGGAAGCACTGCATGAGAAATAGTCAAATTGATAAAAGTATTTAACATGATTGAAAATCTTTTCCAGCGTGCATGGTTTATAATAGAAATGACCGGAAAATGTTCTCACTTCGAACATGAGACGGAACGACAATTAACAATGCGGAGGGTGAATTGAAATGAAGGTTGCCATCATCGGTTGCGGTACCATTGCAAACGCGGCGCATATTCCCGCTTATATGAAGAATCCGGAGGCGGAGATCAAGTATTTCTGCGATATTATTCCTGAGCGCGCCGAAAAGGCCGTGGAAACCTATGGCTGCGGCACCGCCATCACCGATTATCATGTGGCGCTGAACGATCCCGAGATCGAGGCCGTTTCCGTCTGCACGCCCAACAACATGCATCCCGTCATTGCGATCGACGCGCTGCGCGCCGGAAAGAACGTGCTGTGTGAAAAGCCCGCCGCCCGTACCTACGCGGAAGCGCTGGAGATGCAGAAGGTTCAGCATGAGACCGGCAAGGTGCTCAACATCGGCGTCGTCAATCGCTTCAACGACAGCGTGAACCTGATCAAGCAGTTCATCGACGAAGGCAAGCTGGGCGAGGTGTTCCACGTATACGTGTCCTTCCGCGCGCATCGTTCCATCCCCGGATTGGGCGGCGCGTTCACGACCAAGGCCATCGCGGGCGGCGGCGCGCTGATCGACTGGGGCGTGCACTACCTGGACATCGTGATGTACTGCTGCGGCGATCCCACGCCGAAAACCGTCACCGGCGAAGCGTTCTGCAAGCTGGGCAAGGACATGAAGAACTACGCCTATAAGAACATGTGGGCGGAGAACACCAAGAATCTGAACGGCACCTACGACGTGGACGACTCCGTGACCGCTCTGATCCGCACCGCGGGCCCGACGATCACCGTGAACGGCGCGTGGGCGCAGAATATCGGTGAGTCGGAAACCTATATTGACTTCATGGGCGATAAGGCCGGCATCCGCCTGCAGTATGGCGCGGACTTCAAGGTGTATACCGCCGAGCATGGCGCGCTGATCGAGTACAAGCCCGAGTTCAAGCAGCGCAACCATTTCGAGAACGAAATCAACGCCTTCATCGACTGCATCAAGACCGGCGAGAAGCTGCCGTCCCACATCGACACGGTTATCGTTACCGCGAAGATGATGCAGGCGATTTATGATTCCTCCGCCGAGCATAAGGAAATCACACTGGCGGAATAAGCCTGTACACGCAAAGCGCCTGCTTCCAAGTGGAAACGGGCGCTTTTAATCATGAAAACAGCCGGAGCAAATGCCCCGACTGTTTTTTTTAAGGATTACTTGTTTTCGTACACGTTGCAGGTCAGCAGCGTGCCGCTCTTGTTTACGGTGACGACGATCTTCAGCTTGCCGTAGCCGCGATAGCGGAAGCAGAAGTCGATGTCGTTATTGTAGTCGGTCACGATGGCGTTGTCCGCGTTGGATACGTAGGACTGGTTGTAATCCCTGCCGTAGGTGCGGGACTCGGTAATGACCACGTTGTTCAGATCCTTCACGGCCATGTAAATTACGCTGGCAACCTGCGCTACGCCGCCGCCGATCACGCGCACGCCGCGTCCGTTGATGGCCGCGCCATAGCCGTGGTTTTCGGTGCGGGGGCCGACGAGCTGGTTGAAGGAGAACTCATCCCACGAGGACAGCGTGACGCCGTTGATGCTTTCGGCCGCCAGACGGACGTTGTTCTTCAGCGTGTTGGTGCCGGAAAGCTTGATCGACGCGGAGCCGACCTTACCGTTGGCCGTGTCGCCGCCGGACGAGGAGGACTTGGAAACGGTGATCTGGCAGTAGAGATAGCTGCGGCTGGTCCACATTTCGATGGTCATGTTGCCTGCCTTGTTGCGGAAGATGAAGTCCCGTCCGTTGGCATAGTCGGTCACGACGGCGTTGCTGCCGGAAGCGACGTAGCTGCCCGTGAACCTGTCGCCATAGGTCTGCAGCTCGACGTAGCTGATGCCCTTCAGCTTCTTGAGCGCGAGGTACAGGGTGGTCGCGACCTGTCCCACGCCGCCGCCGCGAACGCTTACGCCGCGGCCGTTGATCGCCATGCGATAGCCGTTGTCGGCCGAGCGCTCGCCAACGACGTCGTTAAAGCTGAAATTGCTGCCGTAGGATACGCGCGTGCCGGAAATTGCGTCGGCCGCGAGCTCGATGTTGCGAAGCTGCGCATTGGAGGCCGAGGAAAGCTTTGTTTTGGCTTCCACCGTGGTGGAGGAGCCGGTAGAGGGCGTGTCGCCCCAGCTGCTGGAATCATCCCAGCCGTCGTCGCCCCAGTCGGCCAACGCCGCAGGGCAGATACCCAGAAGCATAACCAGTACGAGAAGAATTGAAATTGTGCGTTTCATGAATCCCACCTCCGGATCATTGGTGTCTTTTAGACGCGCGTGTTTCAGCGGAGGTTCCGTTTTTTGGTCAGAGGTTCGGAAAAATTTGGTCAAATTGTGGGCGTGGGATGGAACGAAAGATGAATTCTCCGGATTATGCGTTGATTTTGGCGGGTATTTGTGCTATGATGGAGCGGATGAATGGGAGGGAAACATAGAATGAAGAGATTTTTCGCGTGCCTGCTTGCGCTTTCCATGCTGCTTGCCTGCCTGTCGGCATCGGCGGAAACGGCTACCCCCGCCGAGGCTACCCCCGCGACGCCTTCGGAGGCGGCGGACGAGGGCATTCTGATGCACGGCTACCCCAGCCCCTACGCGGGCTATTACATCGGCGTGCCCGCCGAATGGGCGCTGATCGGCGCGGGTTCCCATCAGGAAAACCTGGATCAGGCGTATGAGCTGCTCCCGGATATGGACGTGGACGGTCTTCGAAAGAAAATGACCGCGGAAAACGACGTGCTGATCGCCGCTTCCAAAGACGGCGCGAGTCTGGTTCTGAACTATGGCAAGGCCGACGGCGCCAGCAATGAAGACCTGATCGATTCGCTGGATACGTTCAAGAAGGCGCTCACCGCGCAGTGCCCCGGCATCAAATTTTCCGATGACTGCGGAAAGTATGAGTTCAACACGCTGGCCAACCTTCTGTATATCGGCGCGGATTATAATGGATACGAAATCCGCCAGTATTATATGGTGGCCGGAGAGAATATGTACATCTTCACGTTCACGGGTGTGACGAAGCAGATCGCCGAGGTCGTGCTTTCCACGTTCCGGATGCAGAGCGCGAGCGATTCCGGCAAATGAGTCGCGCATGAAAAAACGCTTCCGTATTGAAACGGGAGCGTTTTTTCATGCGCCGAAGCGCTATTCAAATTCCAGATATTCGATTCCGTGCAGCGCGTCCGTTTCGAGAACGGGGCTGAAGCCGGTCACGTTCGCGGTGGTCATCAGCGTTCCCTTGCGGAAGAACAGACCGAGGAAGGGCAGGCCGTCCGCGATTTTCAGCTGAAGCTGGCTGAAGAGATACTTGAACTGCGCTTCGTCCGAGGTTTCATAGATGTTGGTCAGCAGGTTGTTCAGGCCGGCGTCGGAGTAGCCCGAGTAATTCATGCGCCCGCTGGAATTGCACAGGAACGTGAGGTCGGGCAGGATGGACGTGTTCACGGCGCAGAGCACCATGTCGAAGTTTCCGTTCTTCAGAGCCTTCTGAACGTTGGCCTTTGTGTCGGTCTTCACGGTGACGTTGATGCCCAGCGGCCGCAGCTGATCGCAGAGCAGGTCGGCGGCGTGGGTGCGCGTGGCGGCGGTGTCGTCCACATAGGTGAGCAGCGTGAACTCAAACTGTAAAAGCACGCCGTCCACTACGCGGTCGAGGATGCCGTCGTTGTTGTAGTCGCCCCATCCGGCGGCGTAAAGCAGCTGAAGCGCGCGCTCCTGCGATTCGAAGTAAACGGCGGACTGCGGCTCGTACAGCCAGCTGCCGGGCAACACGGGCACCTCGGATTCAGTAACCATGCCCATGTAGATGTTGGAGGCCAGCGTGGTCACGTCGATGGCGTACATCAGCGCCCTGCGGGTGTTGACGTTTTCAAACATCGATTTTTTGATGTTGGGAATCAGCATCTCATACGTGAGCGTCGTATAGTCCACGCTGGTGCGGTCGCTCAGCAGGCGGCCGAGCGCCGCCGTCTGGGAGCGCGTGGCGAGCGCGTCGATTTCGCCGACGCTCAGCGCCTTCAGCGCGTCGCCGGTTTCGTTGTAGCGGTAGCCGTAAATGTGGTCGATCGTCGGCGCAACCTTCCACCAGTACGGATTCGCGTCCACCTGCAGCCAGTCGGCGTCGTAATTCATATACCAGTAGGGGCCGGTTCCGCAGGGCAGGTTCCACGATACGCTGTCGCGCTGGGCGACGGGGAAGGTCATGGCGTAGAGCGTCAGATAGCTCTCGTATTTGCCGGTGACGGTCAGCGTGCTGGTGTCAGTGACTTCGATGGAGCTTATGTACTGGCAGCGGGTGTAGTACGGGCTGCTTTCGCCGAGCGCGCGGATGTATTCAAAGGACGCGTATACGTCCTGCGCGGACAGATAAGAGCCGTCGTGGAAGCGCACGTTGTCGCGAAGCTTGAACACGAAGGTCTTTCCGCTCTGCGTCCACGAAAGCGCGAGCTCGCCCACGGGCTGAAGATTGTCGTCCAGCGTGAGCACGCTTTCGAAAATCAGCTCGTTGATGTTGATCAGGTCGCGCTGCGTGCAATGATAGGGATTGATGGTCGCGCCGCTTTCGGAAACGAGACCGATGACGAACCGATCCTCGCTCGCCGCGCGAGCGGTGGGAGTCAGGGGGGCGAGAACGGCCAC
>ULRD01028135.1_pt1 | contig 20315 bp, 23 predicted proteins | sample 1955181 | NCBI WGS metagenome assembly ULRD01 (sample SAMEA4835675, study PRJEB28245) | human gut metagenome | biome: gut microbiome; material: fecal sample | place: Denmark | collected 2008
ATCTCCTGCTCCTTGATCTCGCCGGTCTCCTTGTTGTGCAGGCGCACCCGCACCTTCATGGGGGCGGCATACGTGGCGTCACGGGCCTTGCACTCCTCCACATCGTACTTGGGCTTCTCGTCCATGGTGTAGTCGATGAAGCTCAGCTCCAGGTTGCCGGCATAATCCGAGATCACGTCCACATCGGAAAACACTTCCCGCAGGCCGGTCTCCAGGAACCACTTATAGGAATCCTTCTGGATCTCCAGCAGATTGGGCATTGCCACCACTTCTTCGTGCCGGGCAAAGTTCTTGCGTACTGTCTTGCCGTAGTACTTGTCCTTGGCCATGTTAGTCCATCACGCCTTTCTGTTTGTTGTGCCGCCCCGGACGCCCCGCCGGGCCGTCTGAGGCTCTGTATTTCAAATTTTACCAAACGAATTCAGCCCGCCGTTTGACACACGCGGTTTTGTTGCCATTTTTGCATCAAACCACTTGTTTTTCCCTCTTGGCGGTGGTATACTGAGCATGTAAAAGGGGATATGTCCCCATCATCCCAATATAAGCGTCTTAGTTTACCATATTTTTGATGGTATGTCAAGATAAAGTACGGAGGCGGGCAAAATTTTTGCCCGCCTCCGTTTGGTTTTTATATCCGGTTTTCCCGCTGCGCCGCTCTGCCGAGGGCGTATGCCCGCTCCATGACCGGCAGCGAGGTGATGTCGTCCGGCGCTCTGGTACCGCAGGCCAACAGATAGCCGCCGATCCTGTTTCCACCGGCGCAGAAGCAGGCGGCATACTGCCGGAAGCTGTCCAGCATGGTCTCCATGCCGCTCTCCTCCGATGCCGCCCCGGTGGCCAGCAGATAGAACGCCTTGTTCCGCAGATGCGGCTCCACCGCGAAGGTACGGTCGATCACGCGCTTCATCAGGGATGTCCAGGTGTAGAAATAGACCGGGGACGCCAGCACGATCACGTCGTTTTCCTCCAGCGCCGCATAGACCTCCCGCATGTCATCTTTCTGCACGCAGCACCCGCCGTTGCTCCGGCAGGCGCAACAGCCCAGGCAGTCGCCGATCGTCTTTTCCCGCAGAACGATCTCCGTCACCGCCACGCCGCCGTCCCTTGCGCCCCGGGCGAACTCCGCCGCAAGCTTGGCCGTGTTGCCGTTTCTGCGGGGGCTTCCCATCAGGATCAGCACCTTACGCATTTCCGTTCTCATCTCCGTCGCTGGCCGCGTCCCGCTCCAGCAACACCACCGTCTCGACATGGGCCGTTCTGGGGAACAGATCCACCGCGGCGGCCCGGACGGCGGCATAGCCATGCTGGGCGAAGCGCTTCACGTCCCGGCCCAGGGTGGCCGGGTCGCAGGAGACATAGACGATGCGCCTGGGCGACATGGCCGCCGCCGCGTCCACCACCTCCGGGGCAAGACCCTTCCGGGGCGGATCAACGCAGATCACATCGGGCCGCAGGCCGCGGCGGGCCAGCTCCGCCGCCGTCTCCTTGGCATCGCCACAGAAGAACTCCACATTCTCCACGCCGTTTTTCTTGGCGTTCTGCCATGCGTCGTCGATGGCCTCCGGCACGATCTCCGCGCCGATGGCCTGCCTGCAGTGCCGGGCCATGCACAACGTGATGGTGCCTGCGCCGCAGTAGAGATCCAGCACCGTCTCCTCTCCCGTCAGAGCGGCGAACTCCACCGCCTTGCGGTACAGCACCTCCGCCTGCACCCGGTTCACCTGATAGAAGGACGGAACGCTGAGCCGGAAGGTCAGACCCCACAGGGTATCCCGCAGGGTATCCGCTCCCCACAGGGTTCGGTAGCTATCCCCCAGGATCACGTTGCCCTTCTTCCGGTTCACGCCCCACACCACGCCCACCGCGTCGGGAACGGCCTGCCGCAGCAGCTCCACCAGCTCCGGCTCATGGGGCGCACGTTCGCCGTTGCCCAGCAGGCAGATCAGGCTCTCCCCCGCCCCGTTGGTGCGGACGTACAGATGCCGCAGCAGGCCCCGGCCCGTTTTCTCGTCATAGCAGGGCACCCGGAACTGTCGGATGTACTGCCGCACCGCCTGCGCCGCCGCGTCGGCCTCCGGCCGCTGGAGCAGGCACCGCTCCACGCCGATGACCTCGTGACTGCGGGCACGGTAGAACCCCACCGTGCCGTTGGGCGCAATGGGATACTGGCTCTTGTTGCGGTAACAGGCCGTATCCGCCGCGCCCAGAATTTCCTCCACCTGCACAGCGCTGCCGCCGATGCGGCTCAGGGCATCCTGCACCCGCTGCCGCTTGGCGGACAGCTCCTCGGCATAATCCATATGCCGGAAGTCGCAGCCGCCGCACCTGCCGTAATAGGGGCAGTCCGGCTCCTGCCGGTGTCCGGAGGGCGTGTGGATGGCCGTCACCTTGCCGAAGGCGGCGTACTTGAGCACCTTCATGATGAGAATGTCGCAGTCCTCGCCCCGGATGGCACGGTGGACGAACACCACCTGCCCGTTGACGCGGGCGATGCCCAGCCCCTCGGAGGAGTAGCCCTCGATGACCGCCCGGACGGTCTGATTTTTTTGCAGCGTTTCCATGTGACCTCTTTCTCAAAAATAGGGGAAGCCACCGGCTTCCCCTATTTTCATGTTGCGTTAAAACTCGAACTTCTCCGTGATCTTGCGGATGGCCTCCGCCATCGCGCCAAGGGTCTTGTTGTCCCGGCCCTTGCTGCGGCGTACCAGCGCCTGCAGGGCGTCCATGGCCTGCAGCAGCTTCTGATAGACCACACCGGCCCGGCTGCCCTGGCCGTCCAGCACGCTCTTCTTCCGCTCCGGCAGGAAGCCCTTGGCCAACTGGGTGCAGGTGATGAGATCGTACTCCTCCGTATATTGGGGCGCGTGGGCGTCAAAGCCCATGGCGCTGACGGTCTCGGCGAACAGCGGCGCTACCTCCCGGTCGCCGTGGACGATGAACACATGTTGGGGCTTGGGCTCCTTGAAGTGGGAGATCCAGTCCAGCAGATGATCCCGGTCGGCGTGGGAGCTGAGACCCTGGAAGTTGACGATCTTGGCCCGGACGGCCACATCCTCGCCGAACAGCTTCACGCTGGCCGCGCCGTCCAGCAGGGTGCGGCCCAGGGTGCCGGGGGACTGGAAGCCCACGAACACCACGGCGCTGTCGGCACGCCACAGGTTGTACTTCAGGTGGTGGCGGATACGGCCCGCGTCGCACATACCGCTGGCGGAGATGATGACCTTGGGGACATGATCCATATTCAGCAGCTTGGATTCCTCCACCGACTCCGTCAGATGCAGGCCAGGGAAGTTGAACATATGGGTGCCGTCCTGCACCAGGGCCAGCGCCTCCTCGTCCAGATAGCCCCGCAGATCGCCGCAGAAGATGCCGGTGGCGGACTTGGCCAGGGGCGAATCCACATACACCGGGAAGTTCTGTACGGAGGTCACCAGATGGCGGTTCTTGATCTCCCGGATGAAGTACAGCAGCTCCTGGGTACGGCCCACGGCGAAGGAGGGGATCACCACGTTGCCGCCCTTGCCCAGCGTCTCGTCGATGATCTGGGCCAGATCGTCGGTATAGCTCCACACCTCGGTGTGGTTGCGGTTGCCGTAGGTGCTCTCCATCACCACATAGTCCGCCCCGCCGAAGAACTGGGGATCCCGGATGATGGGCTGATCCACATTGCCGATATCGCCGGAGAACACGATGTTCCGCTTCTCGCCGCCCTCGGTCAGCTCCATCAGGATGGAGGCGCTGCCCAGCAGGTGGCCCGCGTCGATGAAGGTGGCCTTCACGCCCTCGCACACGTCCACGGTCTGGTTATATTCGCAGGTCTGCAGAAATTCCGGCACCCGCATGGCATCCGCCACGGTATACAGCGGCTCCACGTCGGGGCGGCCCGCACGCTGGTTCTTGCGGTTCTGATACTCGGCGTCGCTCTCCTGAATGTGGGCGGAGTCCGCCAGCATGATATTCAGCAGGTTGGCCGTCAGCCGGGTGGTGATGATCTTCCCCTGGAAGCCGTTCTTGATCAGCATGGGGATCCGGCCGGAGTGGTCGATATGGGCGTGAGTCACCAGCACCGCGTCGATGCTGCCGGGATGGAAGGGCAGCGTGGCGTTGTCCACCTCGTCCCGTCCCTGCTGCAGGCCACAGTCGATGAGAATATGCTTTCCGTTTACCTCCAGACAATGGCAGCTGCCGGTGACGCACTGGTCAGCGCCGAAAAAGCTCAGCTTCATGGCGTACATCCTTTCCAAAAAGTTCACAGTTTCGTTTCACATTTCTGCTATGATAGGTGTTATAGTATTGTACCACTCTTTTCCGTCGTAGGCAAGCCGGAACTTGCCATAGCCTATGGTTCGTCAAATTTCCTTTGCATATGCGGGATAGATATGGTATAATGATATTTGTATTATTATGTAATATGCGAATTCTTTTCACAGAAAGGATCAAAATACATGGGACTGATCACCAAAATTTTCGGAACGTATTCCGAGCGTGAGCTGAAATCCATCTGGCCCATCGTCCATAAGATCGAGGGCATGGAGGAGGAATACAAGGCGCTGACCGACGCCCAGCTTCAGGCCAAGACGCCGGAATTCAAGGAGCGCCTCGCCAATGGCGAAACGCTGGACGACATCCTGCCGGAGGCCTTTGCCACCGTCCGCGAGGCGGCGGACCGCGTGCTGGGCATGCGCCCCTATCCGGTGCAGCTGGTGGGCGGCATCGTGCTGCATCAGGGCCGCATCGCCGAGATGAAGACCGGTGAAGGCAAGACGCTGGTGGCCACGCTGCCCGCCTATCTGAACGCGCTGACCGGCAAGGGCGTCCATATCGTCACCGTCAACGACTATCTGGCCAAGCGCGACAGCGAATGGATGGGCAAGGTACACCGCTTCCTGGGCCTGACCGTGGGCCTTATTATCCACGACCTCACCAAGGAGGAGCGCCAGAAGGCCTATGCCGCCGACATCACCTACGGCACCAACAACGAGATGGGCTTCGACTATCTGCGTGACAATATGGCCATCTACGCCAACGAGCTGGTGCAGCGGGGCCACAACTTCGCCATCGTGGACGAGGTGGACTCCATCCTGATCGATGAGGCCCGCACCCCCCTGATCATCTCCGGCCAGGGCGACAAGTCCACCCAGCTCTATGACATGGCCGACGCCTTCGCCCGCAAGCTGAAGCGCTTCACCATCGTGGAGACCGACGCCAAGGAGGAGGAAGACCCCAATCTGGACGCCGACTATGTGGTGGATGAAAAGGCCAAGACCGTCACACTGACCGCCCGCGGCATCGCCAAGGCCGAGGAGTTCTTCCATCTGGACAACCTGGGCGACCCCGAGAACAGCACCATCTCCCACCACATCAACCAGGCCATCCGGGCCTACGGCATCATGAAGCGCGATGTGGACTATGTGGTGAAGGACGGCGAGATCATCATCGTGGACGAGTTCACGGGCCGTCTCATGTATGGCCGCCGGTACAGCGAGGGTCTGCACCAGGCCATCGAGGCCAAGGAGAAGGTGCAGGTGCAGCGTGAGAGCAAGACGCTGGCCACCATCACCTTCCAGAACTACTTCCGTCTGTACAGCAAGCTGTCCGGTATGACCGGTACCGCCCTGACGGAGGAGGAGGAATTCGCCACCATCTACAAGCTGGATATCGTGGAGATCCCCACCAACCGCCCCATCGCCCGTATCGACTACGACGACAGCGTCTATAAGACCGAGAACGGCAAATACCGCGCCGTCATCAAGCAGGTGAAGGAGTGCCACGCCAAGGGCCAGCCCGTCCTGGTGGGTACCGTGTCCATCGAGAAGAACGAGCTGCTGGGCCACCTGCTGCAGCGGGAGGGCATCCAGTGCAACCTGCTGAACGCCAAGAACCACGAAAAGGAAGCCGAGATTGTGGCCCAGGCCGGTAAGTTCGGTGCCGTCACCGTGGCCACCAACATGGCCGGCCGTGGTACCGATATCATGCTGGGCGGCAACGCCGAGTATCTGGCCAAGAACGACCTGCGCAAGGCCGGTCTCACCGACGAGCTGATCGCCGAGGCCACCGGCTACGCCGAGACCGACGACCAGGAGATCCTGGACGCCCGCAGGCTGTTTGCCGAGCGGCTGCAGAAGCACAAGGACGAGATCGCCGGCGAGGCCGAGCGTGTCCGTCAGGCCGGCGGATTGTTCATCATCGGCACCGAGCGGCACGACTCCCGCCGTATCGACAACCAGCTCCGCGGCCGTGCCGGCCGTCAGGGCGACCCCGGTGAGACCCGGTTCTACATCTCTCTGGAGGACGATCTGATGCGCCTGTTCGGCGGCGACCGGATCAACAACATGATGGAGCGCCTCAATGTGGACGAGGATATGCCCATCGAGAACAAAATTCTGACCAAGTCCATCCAGCAGGCCCAGACCACCGTGGAGAGCCGTAACTTCCAGACCCGTAAGTCGGTGCTGGAGTACGACGACGTCATGAACAAGCAGCGTGAGATCATCTATGGCCAGCGCAAGCAGGTGCTGGACGGCATGGACGTGAAGGACACCATCATGAACATGATGGCCACCGCCATCACCAATCAGGTGAATTCCGCCTTCCTGGAGCAGACCCATCTGGACGCCGCCCAGTGCAAGGAGCTGCTGCGGGGCGTGGAGGGCATCTACTTCCCCAAGTACGCCGTGAAGATCACCGAGGAGGAGCTGCCCACCCTGACCGCCGACGACCTGTCCCAGCGGTTCATCGCCGCCGCCACCGACTTCTACGAGAAGAAGGAGCAGGAGTTCACCGCCCCCATCATGCGCGAGGTGGAGCGCGTGGTGCTGCTGCGTGTGGTGGATGAGTACTGGATGGAGCACATCGACGCCATGCAGGATCTGCGCCAGGGTATCCGCCTGCGCGCCTACGCCCAGACCGATCCCATCATCGCCTATAAGAAGGAGAGCCTCGAGATGTTCGAGGAGATGATCTCCGCCATCCAGGAGGAGACCGTCCGCCGTCTGTACAGCGTCCGCATCCAGCGCAACGAGGAGATCAAGCGTGAGCGTGTAGCCAAGGGCATGACCGAGAACGTGGGCGGCGACGGCACCGTGAAGAAGCAGCCCAAGAAGGTGGTCAAGATCGGCCGCAACGACCTGTGCCCCTGCGGCAGCGGGCTGAAGTGGAAGAAGTGCGACTGCAAGGAGTACCACTCCTGATCCCATAAGTTCAAAACTCTATATGACCCAAACCGGGCGGCGGCTGATGCCGCCGCCCTTCCCATCCTCAAGGAGGTACTATGTTCCACACCAACACCAAAAATGGCATCACCTATTTGACCGCCGATACCCTTGACGGCGTGTGCCACGGCTTTTCCACCCGTCCCGGCGGCGTGTCCCCCGCGCCGTGGGACAGTCTGAACCTGGGCGTGGGCCGGGGCGACGATCTGGAGCGGGTGCGGAAGAATTACCGCCGCTTCTGCGCCGTCCTGGGCACGGACGTAAACCGGGTGGTGCTGTCCAAGCAGATCCACGAGGACGTGGTGCGCCACGTCACCGAGGCAGACGCGGGCAAGGGCCTGTGGCGTGACCGGGACTACCCCTCTGTGGACGGCATGGTCACCGACGTGCCCCATCTGCCCCTGGTGGTGTTCTCCGCCGACTGTAATGTGGTACTGCTTTACGACCCCGTCCGCCAGGCCATCGGCGCCTGTCACGCCGGATGGCGGGGCACAGCCCTGGGCATCGCGGGAAAGACGGTGCGTGAGATGCAGCGGCTCTTCGGCTGTGACCCGGCTGATATTCGCGCTGCCATCGGCCCGGCCATCGGTCAGTGCTGCTTCGAGACGGACAGCGACGTGCCGGAGGCCCTGCGGGCCGCCCTGGTCGGCGAGGCCGAGCCCTATATCACCTGGAACGGCCACAAATACCACATCGACTTGAAGGCCGTCAACGCCCTGTGGCTGCAAAAGGCTGGGGTCACCCGGATCGATATCAGCGGCGACTGCACCGCCTGCCGCACCGACCTCTACTGGAGCCACCGGAAGCACGGCGGCGCGCGGGGCAGCCAGATCGCCATGATCTCTCTGGAGGACAACCTATGAAACGAACCCTTGCCCTTCTGTTCACGGCACTGACGCTGTTCACCCTCTCCGGCTGCGCCAACTGGGACGAGGGCACCTATTCCAACGACCCGCTGGGCGAGCTGGCCAAATACTATCAGACGGATACGGAGGAGGAGACCCCCGCCCTTACCGTTTTCGCCCTGCCCTATCTGGGCGGTGAGACACTGGACCCCATCACCTGTGCCGACGGTGTACAGCTGACGCTCTCCACGCTGCTGTATGAGCCCCTGTACCGCCTGACACCCCAGTTCGAGGTGGAAAATGTTCTGGCCCAGAGCGAGAGCTACGATGCCGAGAGCTTCACCTATACCATCCGCCTGCGCAGCGGCGTGCAGTTCAGTGACGGCTCACCCCTGACGGCCCAGGATGTGGCCTACACCCTCCTCCGCGCCCAGCAGTCCTCCCGCTACGCCGCCCGGCTGGCGGATGTGACCGCCGTCAAGGCCCAGGACATCAACACGCTGACCATCCAACTGGCCCAGGATCGCCGTACCTTCACGGCGCTGCTGGACATCCCCATCGTCCGATCCGGCACCGAGACACAGCTTTTCCCCGTGGGCACCGGCCCCTATGTCAAGGATGCTGACAACGACGCCCTGCGCCGCAATTCCCATTGGTGGCGCACCGAATCCCTGCCCTTTGACACCATCAGCCTGCTGTCCTACAAGAGCGGTGAAGCCGCGGCCTATGCCTTCTCCTCCCACGATGTCCATCTGCTGGCCTATGCCATGACCGGCACCGGCGTGGACGTGGCCTCCACCAGTGGCAGCTATACCGACGCGGATACCACCATCCTGCAGTTTCTGGGCTTCAACATGGCCCGCGGCCTGTTCCAGGACGCCGCCATGCGTCAGGCCATCAGTCTGGCCGTCGACCGCTCCGCCATCGTCAGCGCCTACCTGGTGGGCCACGGCACAGCGGCCCAGTTCCCCATCAACCCCGCCAGCAGCCTGTACCCCACCGCGCTGGAGCGCGCCAATACCGCCGGCGACTGCGCCGCCGCCATGGCGGAGCTGAATATGGCCGACGGCGAGAGCGTCTATGACCTGACGCTGCTGGTCAACAGCGAGAACAGCTTCAAGGTGGCTGCCGCCCAGGAGATCGCCCAGGCCCTGAATCAGTATGACTTCAACGTGACCGTCCGCGCCCTGCCCTGGGACGAATACCTCACCGCCCTGGCCGAGGGCCGCTTCGACCTGTACTATGGTGAGTGCAAGCTCACCGCCGATTGGGACGTGACCCCTCTGCTGGGCACCGGCGGCAGTCTGAACTACAGCGGCTGGTCTGACAACGTCATGGACACTCAGCTGGCCGCCTGCCTGACCGCCGGAGATGAAGAGCGCCGCTCCGTCACGCTGGAGGCGCTGTGCCGCCGCCTGCAAAGCCAGATGCCTTTCATTCCCCTGTGCTTCAAGCGCACCTCGGTACTGCTGCCCTATGACGCGGTGGATACCATTACCCCTACCGCCGCCGATCCCTTCTACCACCTGGAGAACTGGCAGGTCAACTGGGACACGGCAGACACAAATACAGATACAAAAAACTGAGACGGTCAAGCCGTCTCAGTTTTTTTGATTTCCTATTCTCAATACGTTCGGATCACGGCGCTGACCTTGCCCAGGATGGAGGCATTGCGGCCGTCAATGGGGCTGTACGCCTCGTTCTCCGGCATCAGCCATACCTGGCCGTCCTTGCGCTTCAGGCGCTTCACCGTGGCCTCATCCTCGATCAGCGCCACGATGATCTCGCCGTTGTGGGCCTCCTGCTGCTGGTGCACCACCACCAGATCGCCCGGCAGGATGCCCGCATTCAGCATGGACTCACCCCGCACACGCAGAGCAAAGTACTCGCCGTCCTTGCCGCCGGTGTCGAAGGCCAGATAATCCTCGATGCACTCCTGGGCCAGGATCGGTGTACCCGCAGCCACCGAGCCCACGATGGGCACCCGTCCCACCGGCGGCTCCACCTCCTGCACCTGCACAGGAGCGGCGGCCTTTGCCGGACGCACCAGCGTGATGGTCCGACCCTTGCGGCCCGACCGCTTGATGATCCCGCGCTCCTCCATGTTTTTCAGATGAAAGTGCACCGTCGAAGGGGACTTCAGTCCCACCGCCGCGCCGATCTCACGGACGGAGGGGGCAAACCCTTCCTCAGTCAGCATCTGAACGATGTAGTCATAAATTTTCTGCTGCATTTTCGTCATTTCTGCCATAAGCTGCTCCTTCCCCGCGCAAGCATATACGGATGAGGATAGTATACCACACTTTTCTTCGGTCTGCAACAACCGTTCTAAAATATTTTTCAATTTTCGCTTGCTTTTTTCACTTGACTGTGGTAGTATTGTTTTTACTGTGATAGATATGCCTGTCGTTTGGACAGGCATGCAAATACGTTTGGAGGGTTTTCCGTATGCTTCTCTTTGTTACGATTTTACAGCTGCTCGTCGCGCTGGCGCTGATCCTGATCGTTCTGTTCCAGTCCGGTAAGAGCCAGGGTTTGTCCGGCACCATCGGCGGTATTGCTGATTCCTACATGGCCAAGAGCAAAGCCCGTTCTCTGGATGCCAAGCTGGCCAAGAGCACCAAGTGGCTGGGCGCTGTGTTTGTTGTGCTGACCCTGATCCTCAACTGCATGATCGCCGCCGGTGTGTAATTAAAGTTGCTTTCAAAAGTGTCTCGATGCGCTGCATCGGGACACTTTTATTTTGCACATCTGTACACCTCGCCCGCCGTCGGCTCCACGCCCTTCCACGCCAGCAGCTCCGCCACCGTTACAAAGCGATAGCCCTGCTGCTGTAAATGATCCACCGCCCGCAGTGCCGCCTCCACCGAGTTGAGATATCGGTCGTGCAGCAGTATGATGTCCCCGTCCCCCGTCTCCCGGTAGATGATGTCCAGGATCTTCTCCGCATCCTTGCTCTTCCAGTCCTCCGTGTCCACCGACCAGTTGATGATGGGCGTCGCCGCGGCGGCGCACGCCTCCTCCGACAGCAGCCCGTAGGGCGGCCGTACCCAGTAGTCCCCCTCCCCCAGCAGCTCCTGCAGCAGTTCATCGTTCCGCCGCATATCCTCCTCCGCCGCGCCGCAGGACAGCTTATCCAGCTCCTGATGGTCATAGGAGTGATTGCCCACCTGATGCCCCTCCTGGGCCATGCGGATCACGATGTCCGGATCCTTCACCACCTGGCAGCCCACCACAAAGAACGTGGCGCGGACGCCCCGCTCCTTCAGCCCGTCCAACAGTTGGGGCGTACACCGGGGCGATGGCCCGTCGTCGAAGGTCAGCGCCACATATTTGATGTCCCCGCCGTTCTCTGCCGCCGCAGCACTGTCCGCCGCCACCGCGTCCCCGGCAGGCTGCGCTCCGCCGCAGACGGCTATCAGCACCAGCGCCGCCAGCGCCAGCCACACGCCCCGTTTCATCCCATCACCTCCCCACAGCATATGCGGCGGCGGGCATAAAAAGCACCGGGCAGGGTTCTCCCCCGCCCGGTCTTGCTCAGATCATGTTCTGAAACACGTCCGTAATGTTCACACGCACCTCGTAATAGGAATCCGCCACATCGCCGTAGTTGGTGAAGGACAGATATGCCTCCGTCACATTTTCCCAACCGAAATCATCGTCGGTGTAGCCGTACTGCCAGCAGCCCTCACCCATGTTGTTCTCATACCAAGTGAAGGTAAATAACTCTCTGCCGTCCTCATAAAGGGCATATAGCTCCGGCGTATAGGTGGGCTCCTTCTCCCAGTACACCGTGGCCAGCAGTTCCTCCGCGTCGAGCGCGGCACTCTCCACTCTTACCGTCTGGCCGTCGATGACGAACTGCTCTCCCGGCTCGTAATAGAAGATGTAGTCACCGGTGATCTCCTCCGCCGGAGCCTCGGGCACGATCTCGATATCGGGCCCCTCATCCCCTGCCGGATGGTTCGCGAACGGTATGATGCTGAACACAAACACCAGCGCCAGCATCACCAGGATGAACACAGCGATGGCTTCCACCGTTTTCTTTCCGGTGCCTCCCGCGCCCTCCCGAAGAAGCCCTCTTTTTCCCTGACGGACCGCCTCCTCGTGGCACTCCTTCTGCTCATAGCAGTCCTTCCGTTCCCGGCCCGCCTCGCTCTGCCGCAGAAATTCCCGCTCATGCAGCAGCTCCGCGTTGCCCTCCTCGTCAAAGTCCACCCGCATACGGGCGCTGGGCTTGTTATACGCGCCGCAGTGAGGGCACAGGTCGCTTTCGTGATAGCTGTACCGCTTCCCGCAGGATTTACATTTGATATTTGCCATGATTTTCTCCTTTTTCTACCGCACCACGGACAGGATCAAGAGCACGAAGGCCAGCACCCCCAGCAGCACCTTGCCGCCCTCTTCTGACAACTCGCCGTCCTCCGTCTTGCGGAGAGACGCGCTGTACTGCTTCAGCTTCTCCGTCAGCTGCAGGTGATCCAGGCCGGGAATACGCACTTGGCGGGCCGCACCCTCGTGACATTCTTTCTGTTCATAGCAGTCCTTCCGCTTCCGCCCCACCGCGCTCTGCTGTAAAAACTGTTTTTCGTTCAACAGCTCCGCGTTGCCGTCCTTGTCGAAGTCCACCCGCATACGGCTGCCGGGCTTGTTATACGCGCCGCAGTGGGGACACAGGTCACTGTCATGATAGCTGTACCGCCGCCCGCAGGCTTTGCATTTGATGCTGGCCATCGTCGTTCCCCTCCCTTATCGACACCACACTTCCAGATCCTCGCTCAATGGGAAATACGCTCTGAACCGGTCAATGATCTCTTTCTCCCGGCTGATCAGCAGCGTATAGCTGCTGTCCCATGGCACGATCTCAAACCGTGCCAGCGGGTGCTGTACCTCAATCGGCAGCCGCCACAGTGCATTGTTATCGCGGGCGTCGGGCAGCGGATACTCCAGCACCTGCTCCTCTGTGACGGACTTTTCAAAGGCGGACAGCACGGCCCATATCCACTGGGGGTTATGGTATTTCCGCTGCAGCGCCATCAGCTCATTGCCGCTCATCCAACAGTAGTTGTACTGCAGCTCCGGAATATCCACGTTGCACTCGCAGTCGGTGATCAGCCAGTTGTAGTTCTCCTGAATATTCCCCAGCGCGGCAAAGACCTTGTCCAGATCTGTATATCCCACCTCGCCCTTTGCCAGGATCGCACCATAGTGCATCATTGTCTATCCCTCGTTTCTGATTCAAAGTATTCCATACCGCGGTGGCATTGTCCAGCAAGTTGAAGTTGCGTTTTGTTTTTTTGCCGGGAAGCCTCCGCAACTTGAAGTTTACATCCTGTGGGAACCGGCGTCCCCGTCGGCCCGCACTTATGTTTTCAGTATAGCACATCCCCTGCCGCCTTGGCAACGGCAAGGAAGGAGTTTCGCCCTCCGGGGCGAGTTACTTTTGCCCTTGGCGGCAAAAGTAACCAAAAACGCCACTTAAACCTGCGGTTTAAGAATCCGCCCGCGCTGTTTTCTCTTCAAATTTGTGGCCTTATGCCACGCGTTCACAGAACATGGTTGATTTCGTTTCGTGTGACGAATCGACTTTCCTCTTGCGCCGCTGCCGCTTATCTTCGCAACGATAGAACTAACAGCGTTATTCGTCAGCAGCATCAGCGGCAGCGACGTCGGGGCGTTAAGAAAACATGCCGGTGGCATGTTTTTAGCCTCCGATCTCGGCGGCTATGCCGCCGTAGCATCCATCTTAGTTTTCACAGCAAAACTTGAGTTGTTGTACAGCCCTGATGATGAGCCATAGCGCGCCCGGAAGTGAAGAAACCGGAGGTTTCTTCCGGTGTTTTTGCCTACTTTTGTCACTGTTGACAAAAGTAGGTCGCGCTTACGGCGCGAAACACTCCTACCCCGTAACATAAAAAAGCCCTTTGCTATGGCGGCTGAGCCATAGCAAAGGGCTTTTTTGATTGAGAAGATTGACTTACTTCACCAGCTCGATGATAGCGGTCTCGGCAGCATCGCCGCGGCGGACGCCGGTGCGGATGATGCGGGTATAACCACCGTTGCGATCGGCATATTCAGGAGCGATCTCCTTGAACAGCTTGTTGGCAACATCCTCTTTGGTGATGAAGCTCAGTGCCTGACGATAGGCAGCCAGATCACCCTTCTTGCCCAGGGTAATCATCTTTTCAGCCAAGGGCTTGATCTCCTTGCAACGGGTAATGGTGGTCTCCATACGGCCGTTGGCCAGAAGATCGGTGACCTGCTGACGGAGCATCGCCATACGCTGATCGGTAGTCTTACCGAGCTTACGAGTTCCGGGCATGTTACGTTTCCTCCTTGATAGGATGTTAGTTGTTTTCCTCGCTGGCCAGGGACAGGCCCATCATAGCCAGCTTGTTGATGACTTCCTCCAGGGACTTGCGTCCCAGATTGCGCACCTTCATCATCTCGTCCTCGGTCTTGGAGATCAAGTCCTCGACGGTGTTGATATTGGCACGCTTGAGGCAGTTAAAGCTGCGGACACTCAGATCCAGCTCCTCGATGGTCAGCTCCAGCACCTTGTCGCGCTGATCGGTGGCCTTTTCCACCACGGTGGACTTGTCGCCCATGGTGTCGCTCAGGTCGGTGAACAGTGCGAAATGATCACACAGGATCTTGGCGCCCAGGGAGACGGCGTCGCGGGCGGAGATGGTGGAATCGGTCCACACCTCCAGCGTCAGCTTGTCATAATCGCTGGACGCGCCCACGCGGGTATTCTCCACAGTGTAGTTGACCTTATACACGGGGGTATAAATGGAGTCGATGGGGATCACGCCGATAGCGGCGGGACGCAGGGCCTTGTTCTTGTCAGCGGAGACATAGCCGCGGCCATGGCTCAGGCTGATCTCCATGCTGAGGGTGGCGCCCACGTCCAGAGTGGCGATCTTCAGCTCGGGATTGAGGACTTCCACCTCACCGTCGCTCTTGATATCGCCTGCCGTCACCACGCAGGGGCCGACTGCCTCGATAAAGACGGTCTTGGCGCCCTCGCAGTGCAGCTTGGTCAGCAGTTGCTTCACGTTCAGAACGATCTCTGTCACGTCCTCTTTCACACCGGGAATGGTGGAAAACTCGTGCTGCACGCCAGCGATCTTGATGCTGGTGGCCGCCGTGCCGGGCAGAGAAGAAAGCATGATGCGGCGCAGCGCATTGCCCAACGTCGTACCGTAGCCGCGCTCCAGGGGTTCGATCACATATTTGCCATAGGAAGCATCACCAGGTGTCTCAACACACTCGATCTGGGGCTTCTCAATTTCGATCATGCAGTACCCTCCTTCAAATTCATGTGGCGATACGGGTAAACCCGTACATTCGTGGTTGCTTCGTTGTGAGGGTCAGTTCCCCGATTACTTGGAGTACAACTCGACGATGAGGTGCTCCTCGATGGGCATATCAATGTCCTCACGAGCGGGCATCTGCAGTACAGTACCCTTCAGCGCGTTCTTGTCGCGCTGGAGCCACTGGGGTACGTTGACCATGGGAGCATCCTCAGCGGTCAGGCGCTTGAAGCAGGCGGCGCTGCGGCTGCCTTCCTTCACCTCGATCACGTCACCCACGCGCACCAGATAGGAAGGAATGTTGACCTTCTGGCCGTTGACGGTGAAGTGAGCGTGGCTGACCAGCTGACGGGCCTCGCGGCGGGTCATGGCAAAGCCCAGACGATACACCACGTTGTCCAGACGGCGCTCCACCAGCGTCAGCAGGTTCTCGCCGGTCTTGCCGGGCATGGCGGAAGCCTTCTCATAGTATGCATGGAACTGCTTCTCCAGGATACCATAGACGAACTTCACCTTCTGCTTCTCGTTCAGCTGGATGGCATATTCGCTCTTTTTCTTTCTCATCTGACCGCCGGGGTTGCGCTTGGTCTCCTTCTTGGAGTAACCCATAACGGCAGGAGAGATACCCAGCGCCTTGCAGCGCTTGGCGATAGGCTGCATATTCTTAGCCATATTCTAATGATCCTCCTTATTCCGATTACACACGACGACGCTTGGGCGGGCGGCAGCCGTTGTGAGGAATGGGAGTGACGTCCTTGATCATGGTCACTTCCAGACCCACGGCCTGCAGCGCGCGGATAGCGGCCTCACGACCCTGACCGGGGCCCTTGACGAAGACCTCGACGGTCTTCAGGCCGTGCTCCATGGCGGCCTTGGCGGCGGTCTCAGCGGCGCTCTGTGCGGCGAAGGGAGTGGACTTCTTGCTGCCACGGAAACCCAGGCCGCCGGAGGAGGCCCAGCTCAGGGCGTTGCCCTGAGAGTCAGTGACGGTCACCATGGTGTTGTTGAAGGAAGAACGGATATGGACCTGGCCTTTTTCAATGTTCTTCTTTTCGCGGCGACGGCGGATAACCTTCTTGCCTTTTACATTAGCTGCCATAATCTACTCTTCCCTCCTTTACTTCTTCTTGTTAGCGATGGTCTTCTTGGGACCCTTGCGGGTACGCGCGTTGGTCTTGCTGCGCTGGCCGCGAACGGGCAGGCCGCGGCGATGACGCATACCGCGATAGCAGCCGATCTCAGTCAGACGCTTGATGTCCAGCGCCACCTGACGGCGCAGGTCACCCTCCACCACATAGCTCTGGTCGATGGCTTCACGAAGCTTGGCTTCGTCGGCCTCGGTCAGATCCTTCACGCGGGTGTCGGGGTTGATACCAGTCTGCGCCAGGATGTCCTGGGCGCTCTTTCTGCCAATACCGTAGATATAGGTCAAACCGATCTCGATTCGCTTATCCTTGGGCAGGTCAATACCGGCAATACGTGCCATACTCTTAAAGCACCTCCACTTTTCTAGTTAGCCCTGACGCTGCTTGTGCTTGGGATTCTCGCAGATGACCATGACACGGCCTTTGCGGCGGATCACTTTGCACTTCTCGCACATGGGCTTCACGGACGGTCTTACTTTCATTTTGATAAACCTCCTACTTACTACGCCAGGTAATCCGGCCACGGGTCAGATCGTAAGGAGACATTTCCACTGTCACCTTGTCACCGGGCAGAATCCTGATGAAGTTCATTCTGAGCTTTCCGGAAATATGCGCTAGGATGGTGTGTCCATTTCCAATGTCTACCTGGAATGTGGTGTTGGGCAGCGACTCGACGACGACGCCCTCCACTTCGATCATGTCGGATTTTGCCAAGTTTCTATCCCTCCTGGTCTTGATTACCGCCGACATATGCGGCGATGGCTCTACGAAGCTCACTATTTGTGATTTTTTCGCTGCTTCTGATCTTTTCAGCGACGGCGCTGTCACTTTCGCACACGAACTGCACATGGCGCGTCCGCTTGCGCTTGGGCGACTCCAGACGCCTGCGCTTCCCATCCGCCAGCAGGAGGAAGTCCTCCTCCGTCGCAAGTACGAAGAAGTAGCTTCCCGCGTCCCTGCCGGCGATTGATCTTACGATGTTGGATTTGGCAATGTCCATAGGCGTTACACCAGGGAATCGGAGGCGTCCGTCAGAAGCTCCGGATCGCCGTCAGTGATCAGAATGGTGTTCTCATAATGGGCGGCGTTCTTGCCGTCCGCCGTTTTGACGGTCCAGCCGTCGGACATCTGGCGGATGGCGGCGCTGCCGGCGTTGACCATGGGCTCTACCGCGATGGTCATGCCCCGCAGCAGCCGGGGGCCGTGGCCGGGGTTGCCGAAGTTGGGCACCTCGGGGCTCTCATGCATCCTCCGGCCGATGCCGTGACCGACATACTCCCGGACGATGCTGTAGCCGTGGCTCTCGGCGTATTCCTGAACGGCATGGGAGATATCGCTGAGGCGATATCCCTCCCGCGCGAACTTGATGCCCTCGAAGAAGGACTGCTGGGTCACGCGGATCAGATCCAGGGCCTCGTCGGACACCTGCCCGCAGGGGTAGGTGCCGGCGCAGTCGCCATGGAAGCCGCCGATGTAGGCGCCCACGTCCACGCTGACGATATCGCCCTCGCGCAGCACCCGCTTTCCGGGGATGCCGTGGATGATCTCGTCGTTGACGCTGACGCACACACTGGCGGGATAGCCGTTGTAGTTCAGGAATGAGGGAACCGCACCCTGAGACTTGATAAAGTGATACACTGCCTTGTCAATTTGTTGGGTTGTTACGCCGGGTTTTACCATTTCCCGTGCCAGGGCACGGGCAGCCGCGGTAATTTTTCCCGCCCGGCGCATCAGTTCGATCTCGTGCTCGGATTTCAGGGTGATCATATATTCAGCACCCCAGAACCTTCAAGATCGCCTGTGTCGTCTCTTCCACAGTGGGATAGTCGTCCACAGTTTTCAGAATCCCCCGGGCCTCGTAGAAACCCTTGAGAGGCTCTGTCTCTTTATGATAAACCGCCAGACGGTCTCTGACCGTCTCGGGGTCATCATCCTTGCGCTGCTTCAACGCGCCGCCGCACACATCGCACACGCCCTCCTTTTTGGGAGGGATGTTGACAATATGATAGCTGGCGCCGCAGTTCTCGCAGACGCGGCGGCCGCCCATGCGCTCGACGATCTTTTCGTCGGGCACCTCCAGCGCCACCACGGCGTCGAATCTGATACCTGCCTGCTCCATGGCCTCGGCCTGGGCGATCGTGCGGGGCACGCCGTCCAGGATGTAGCCGTTGGCGCAGTCAGCCTCCTGCAAGCGCTCGTTGATGATGCCGATGATGACCTCATCGGGCACCAGCTTGCCGGCATCCATGTACTCCTTGGCCTTGAGGCCAGTGGGAGTACCATTTTTGACGGCGGCACGCAGGATGTTACCCGTGGAGATCGTGGGGATCCCCAACGTCTTCTTGATAATGTCTGCCTGTGTGCCCTTACCGGCACCAGGAGCGCCTAAAAGGATCAGTTTCATTTGACACCTCTTATTCCAGGAAGCCCTTATACTGACGCATCAGCATCTGGGATTCCAATGCCTGTACGGTCTCCAGGGCAACGCCCACCACGATGATGACGGAGGTACCGCCGATGGACAGGGCGGAAACATTGACGATCTTGCCGATGATGAGGGGCAGGATAGCCACGATGCCCAGGTACACGGCGCCGAACAGCGTCACCTTGTTCAGGACCTTGCGGATGAAGTCGGACGTAGGCTTACCGGGACGGAAGCCGGGGATAAAGCCGCCGTTCTTCTTCAGGTTGTTGGAGATCTCGATGGGATTGAACTGGATCGTCGCGTAGAAGTAGCTGAACGCGATGATCATCAGGAAGTAGAAGACCATGTAGATCACAGAGGAAGTATCGATGGCCTTCAGGAAACCAGCCCAGAAGGTGCCCTCCTCAGGCTGCTTGCAGAAAGCGGCGATAGTGGAGGGGATCATGGCGATGGACTGGGCGAAGATGATGGGCAGAACGCCGGACATATTCACCTTCATGGGAAGGCTGGATGCCTGGCCGCCGTACATCTTGCGGCCCACCTGCCGCTTGGCATACTGGACAGGGATACGACGCTCGGCGCCGTTGACCCAGGTGATCAGTACGATCAGCGCCAGCATACCCACCACGACCAGCAGCATCATCCACCACTTGGTAGGCTCGCTGCGGACAAAGCTGGCACCGGTGTTGACCATAGTAGGCACACGGGACAGAATACCAGCAAACAGGATGATGGAGATACCATTGCCGATACCGAACTCGGTGACCTGCTCGCCCATCCACATGACAAAGGAGGAGCCGGCGATGAAGGAGGCGATGATGACCAGTGCGGGCCAAACGCCGCTGTCGGTCAGGATGCCGTTGTTCTTCATCAGCACATAGTAGCCCCAGCCCTGCAGGATGGCGATGGCCACGGTGGCGTAACGGGTGATGGACTGGATCTTCTTCTTGCCTTCCTCGCCGCCGTCCTGTGCCATCCGCTGCAGTGCGGGGATGGCGATGGTCAGCAGCTGGATGATGATGGAGCTGTTGATGTAGGGCTGTACACCCAGAGCAAAGACCGTAGCCTGAGCAAAGGCGCCGCCGGACATCACGTTGTACAGACCCAGCACCGTGGTGCTCATCTGATTGATATAGGTCTCCATCAGACCGGTGTTCACATAGGGAACGGGGATCGAGTTACCAATGCGGAAGATCAGCAGGATCAGCGCCGTAAACACCAGCTTTTTGCGCAGCTCGGGAATGGCCCATGCCTTACGGATCGTCTGGATCACGTTAGATCACCTCTGCCTTTCCACCGGCTGCTTCGATCGCTTCCTTAGCAGCCTGGGAGAAAGCAGCGGCCTGCACGGTCACCTTCTTGGTAACTTTGCC
>ULRD01022275.1_pt1 | contig 20281 bp, 28 predicted proteins | sample 1955181 | NCBI WGS metagenome assembly ULRD01 (sample SAMEA4835675, study PRJEB28245) | human gut metagenome | biome: gut microbiome; material: fecal sample | place: Denmark | collected 2008
GCGGGAGTTATTATAACGGATGATGCGCGTTTTGTCAAGCGGTATTTTAAAGTTTTTTTCGATTTTTATTGCCGGGGGACTGATCATGCAGGGAAGGGCAGGGAAGCGGCCTTTTTTGGGCTTCGGCTGGCAAAAGAACGCCGGGGCACGCAAAAACCGCGGGGCCGAAGCCCCGCGGTTTTGGAAGCGTGGTGTGGATTACTTCAGGTTGCCGAGGTCTTCCACGGTGATGGTCTTGGCGTTGTCCGCAGCAGCGACAGTGATGTCGTTGGAGACGGTGATCTCGCCGCTGAACATCTTGGCGACCAGCGCGGTGTAGTCGTCGGCAGTGAAGCCGTCGCCGAACTGGGTGGAGTCAGCCGGGATCTGAACGTAGTTCTCTTCGGGGTTCTCAGAGACAAGACCCAGAGTGTCAATCTTGCCGCCGTAGTTGGCGAAGTTGCCAGCCAGAACTTCCGCGAGCATGTGCTTGACGGTGGGGGCGAGGCCCTTCATGGCGGAGGTGACAGTCATGCCTTCGCCGTACTTGCTGTCGATGATGGCCTTCTGGTCAACGTCAACGCCGATGACCTTGCCGCCGACCTTCGCAGCGGCTTCCGCAGCGGAGGTGTAGATGCCGCCGCCGCAAGCGAAGACGACCTCGGTGCCGCCCTGATACCAAGTGTCCATCGCAGCGGTGATGTCAGCGTCGCCAGAGAACTGATTGCCGTAAGCGTACTTCATGGTGACGTCCGCGTTGATCTCAGCAGCCGCTGCGTCAGCGCCCTGAACGAAGCCGTAGCCGTAACGGACAACGGCGGGAACTGCCATGCCGCCAAGGAAGCCGAGCTTGGTGTAGCCGAGCTTCACAGCTGCGTAGCCGGCCATGTAGCCGCAGAGCTCTTCCTGGTAGACAGCGCAGTACAGGTTTGCGGGAACGACATAGTCGTCGCCGAGGTCGCCGGCGCCAACGTCCAGAGCGATGAAGGTGATGTCGTCGTTGTCGGCGGCAGTTTCCTTGATGGCCTCGCCGAAGGCGTAGCCGGGCATCACGATGACATTGTAGTCTTCGTCGATGGCCTTCTCGATCATGGCGACACGGTCAGCGGTGTTGTCGCCGGCGGGCTTGAAGTAGTTGAACTTGACGCCGTTGGCCTCGCAGAACTCCTTGCAGGCCTCATAGGTGGTCTGGTTGAAGGACTGGTCGGTGATGTCGCCGTAGTCGGTGATCATGGCGACGGCGTACTCGGCGGCGTCAGCGGGAGTCTCGTCGGCGGGCTTTTCCTCGTCAGCGGGCTTCTCCTCGTCGGCGGGCTTTTCTTCCGGCTTGGTCTCCTCGGGCTTGGTGGTGGTTTCGTTCTGCTTGTTGTCCTCAGCGGGCTTCTCGGTGGTGGCGCAAGCGACCAGAGAGAGAACCATGATGACCGCGAGCAGGAGTGCAAGGATCTTCTTCATTTGTAATTCCTCCGTAAAGATTTTGTAAGCTTGCAGCGTTTGCTGCCGCTCCATTATGACACATCGTGCGCAAAAAATCAACCATTTCGCCGGAAATAATCTCAAGCCGGATATTTTTCAGACAATACAGCCGATTTTTATGCGAGGATGACATCATTTCATATATTTTGAGGCGCTGAAGCCGTAGGGCAGGAAGTCCTCCAGCCGCACGGCGACAAAGCTGTCGTCCGCCCGGCCCATGTAGATCATAAAATCCGGGGCGCAGAATTCCTGCATGACCTGACGGCAGACGCCGCAGGGCGGGAAAACATCCTCGATCACGCCGTCCTTGCCGCCGACGACGGCGATCGCGGTGAAATCGCGCTCGCCTGCGTAGACGGCCTTGAAAAACGCAGTGCGCTCGGCACAGTTCGACGGGGTGTAGGCCGCGTTTTCAATGTTGCAGCCCGGATAGACCTTCCCGTCGGCGGTGAGCAGCGCAGCGCCGACCTTGAACCCGGAATAGGGGGCATAGGCGTGCTGCATGGCGTCCTTGGCAAGACGGATCAATTCGACCTCTGTCATAAACGTTCCTCCCTTCGTGCGTTTGCCTCAAAGGATCTGCTGCGCAAAGCTCGTGCCGGGGGTCTCGAGCTTCACGCCGAGGAGCTCTGCAACGGTCGCGCCGATGTCGCAGAAGCCCACGCGCGTGCCGAGATTCACCGGCCGCAGCTTCCGGCCCAGCGCGATCATGGGGATATACTCGCGGGTGTGGTCGGTGTGCTTGGTGTAGCCGGGGTCGCAGCCGTGGTCGGCGGTGACGATGACGCAGTCGTCGTCCCCGAGCTTTGCGAGGAAGCCGGGCAGCCAGCGGTCAAACTCGGTCAGCGCAGCGGCGTAGCCGTCGATGTTGCGGCGGTGGCCGTAGAGCATGTCGAAATCGACGAGATTGACAAAGCAAAGACCCTCAAAATCGCGCTCCGCCAGCGCCATCGTCTTGGCAAGGCCGTCGGTGTTGCCGGAGGTGTAGGTAAATTCGGTCATGCCCTCACCGGCAAAAATGTCGTGGATCTTGCCGACGGCGATGACGTCCTTTCCAGCGCCCTTCACGGCGTCCAGAACGGTCTGCGCGGGCGGCTCGAGCGAGAAATCGTGGCGGCGCGTCGTGCGGTGATACGGCCACTCGCCGTCAAAGGGACGGGCGATGACACGGCCCACGCCGTGCTTGCCGCGCAGGATGCGGCGCGCGATGCGGCAGTATTCGTAAAGCTGCTCGGGCGGGACAACGGCCTCGTGCGCCGCGATCTGAAAGACCGAGTCGGCGGAGGTGTAGACGATCAGCTTGCCGGTATCAACATGCTCGTCTCCGTAGTCGCGGATGACCTCGGTGCCGGAGTAGGGCATGTTGCAGAGCCAGCCGCGGCCGGTCTGCGCGGAGAAGGCGTCCATGACCTCGTCGGGGAAGCCGTTCGGGTAAGTGGGCAGAGGCTCGGGTGAGACGATGCCCGCAAGCTCCCAGTGGCCGATGGTGGTGTCCTTGCCCATCGAGCGCTCCTGAAGGCGCGCAAACGCCGCGTGAAGCTCCGGGGATTTCGGAAGGTAATCGATGCCGTCCATGTGGCCGAGACCCATGGAAATGAGGTTGTCCATATGGAACTCCGGCGAGGCCGCGCAGGAGCGCAGCGTGTTCGAGCCGGCGTCGCCGAATTTGTCCGCGTCCGGCTCAAAGCCGACGCCGCAGGAATCCAGAACGATCAGAAATACTCTTTTCATTGAAAAACTCCTTTTGCTGTGGTGAAAAATGCGCCGCTTGGCGGCGCAGGAGCTTGTCAAAAAGTCTTTTTGACAAGCTCCCAAACGCGAACCGCGGGGGCCTTGGTTCGCGTTTGAAAAGGCTGCACCCGCCTGCGCGCATAATTTGTGCGCGGCTTGCGCACAAATTCCACACTTGCCGGGTGTTTTGTGTTTTGTCTGACGTACACGCCGCCAGACAAAACCGATTCACACTTTATTTCGCCGTGTGCGGCGAAACTCTACGAGGTTTTTTGACAGTCTAATGCCCTTACTTCTCCATCTTGACGGCGGTCTTGAGCGCAAGCTCCATCATCTGCGTGAAGGAGTTCTGGCGTTCCTCGGCGGTGCAGTATTCACCGCGCAGGATGTGGTCGGAGACGGTGCAGATGGCAAGCGCACGCTTGCCGGCGCGGGCTGCGTTCATGTAAAGCCCAGCGGCTTCCATCTCGATGGCCATAACGCCCATCTTTTTCCACGAGAGGTTTGCCTGAAGCGCCTCGGGCACGCCGCCGTCGTCGCCGTAGAAGCGGTCGGAGGACAGCAGGTTGCCGACCTGATAGCGCGCGCCCATTTCCTCTGCGATGTCAACGCAGGTGCGCAGGAAGCGGAAATCGGCGATCGGCGCGAACGTGCCGGGCAGATGGTACTGCCCCGCCCAGCTGGAGTCGGTGCAGGCGCCCTGCGCGATGACGATGTCACGAAGCTGAAGCTCGTCTGCCAGCGCGCCGGCAGAGCCGATGCGCATGATGTTTTCTACGCCGAACACGGAATAGAGCTCCCAGGAGTAGATGCCGATGGAGGGAATGCCCATGCCGGAGGCCATGACGGACACGCGGATGCCGTCATACGTGCCGGTGTAGCCCTGCACGCCGCGGACGTTGTTGACGAGCACGGGACTGGTCAGGAAATTTTCTGCGATGAATTTCGCACGCAGCGGGTCGCCGGGCATGAGAACGGTCTGACCGAAATCGCCGGGCTTGGCGTTGATGTGAGGGGTGGGATAATTAGCCATATCTATGGTTCCTTTCCTTTCAGTGGTTTTCGGATTCCTGCTGCTTGACGATCTTGACGATGCGGCTGGTGCCGAGTCTCGACGCGCCAAGGGCGATGAACTTCTCCGCATCGGCAATCGAGGAGATGCCGCCCGCGGCCTTGATCTTCACGCCGTTTGTGACGTGCTGCGCGAACAGCTCCACATCGCGGAAGGTCGCGCCGGAGGTGGAGAAGCCGGTGGAGGTCTTGATATATTCTGCGCCGGATTCCGAGACGATCTGGCACATCCTGACCTTTTCCTCGTTGGTCAGAAGGCAGGTCTCGATGATGACCTTCAGGAGCTTGCCCATGCAGTGCTGCTTGACCGCCTTGATCTCCTCAAGCAGATCGTCCCAGCGCTGGTCCTTGACCCAGCCGATGTTGATGACCATGTCGATCTCGTCCGCGCCGTTCTGGACGGCGTCAAAGGCCTCAAAGCACTTGACCTTCGTTGTGCTGTAGCCGTTCGGGAAGCCGATGACGGTGCAGATCGGGAGCTTGTCGCCGACGTAGTCCTTCGCCTGCTTTACATAGGAGGCGGGAATGCAGACGGACGCGGTGTGATATTTCATGCCGTCGTCACAGAGCGCCTGAATGTCTGCCCACGTTGCCGCCTGCGCGAGCAGCGTATGATCGACTTTACTGAGGATTTCTTTCATTTCCATGGAGAAGTTCCACCTTTCTGTGTTGTATGATGTAGTCCTGATAGCATTTGTGGCACATGGCAATGTAGCTGTCATTGCCGCCGAGGAAGACCTGATCGCCCTCGGTCAGCACATAGCCGTCGGGACTGATGCGTGCGTTTGTGGTCGCTTTGCGGCCGCAGTCGCAGATGGTCTTGATCTCTGTGATCGAGTCCGCCAGCTCAAAAAGCCGGCGGCTGCCGGGAAACAGATGCGTCTGGAAATCGGTGCGCAGCCCGAAGCAGAGCACGGGCAGATCCTCGCGGTCAACGAGCCAGCGGAGCTGGTCGATCTGCGGCGCGGTCATGAACTGGCACTCGTCAACGATGATGACGTCGGGACGCTCGCGCGCGGCATACAGCGCGCACAGATCCTTGTCCGGGGCGATGGCCTCGGCCTCGGCCGTCAGACCGATGCGGCTTTTGAGCGTGAACGCGCCGTCGCGCTGGTCGGCGGCGGGCTTGATGAGCCAGACCTTCATGCCGCGTTCCTCGTAATTATATTTGGTGATGAGCGCGGTGGCCGTTTTGGAGCTGCCCATCGCACCGTATTTGAAATAAAGCTTTGCCATTGCTTCTCCTTCTCTTGCCGCAGGGGACAGTAATCAAATATATTATACAGGATGATGCCTGCAAAAGGAAGTCTTTTTTGTGAACTTTTCCACATGTCGAACGCGGACTGCGTGCGGCACTATTATTCTAGGGTGTGTCTGAAAACTGAAAATGTGACCGGCAGCGAGAAATTTTCGCGCTGTGCAAGACATTTTTTCGCAGGAATACTGACGTATTTCAAGGAAAAATGACGCGGCACGGCGTGAAAAGGCCCGCTGTCCGGGTGCGTTGGGAGTTTTCAGATACACCCTAATAAGTGAACAGACAGAAACGTGCGCCTTCCGGTCGCTCAGACAGGAAGGCGCACGGGGTACTGAAAATTTGACGGGCTTATTTTTCCTCAAGGATCTTGTTCAGCTCCCGCATGAAGCTGTTGATGTCCTTGAACTGGCGGTAGACCGACGCAAAGCGGACATAGGCCACCTCGTCGAGCGGCTTGAGACGCTCCATGACCAGCTCGCCGATCTGCGCGGTCGAAACCTCGCGGTCGAGCGAGTTCTGGATGATCTGCTCGATCTCATCTGCCGCGGCCTCCAGATCGGCCATGGCGACGGGGCGCTTTTCACAGGCGCGGAGCATTCCGTTGAGGACCTTGTTGCGGTCGAAGGACTGGCGGCTGTTGTCGCGCTTGATGACGACCATCGGCAGACTCTCCACAGTCTCATAAGTCGTAAAGCGCTTCTGGCAGGACAGGCATTCCCGCCTTCTGCGGATGCTCTGGCCATCTTCGGAATGGCGCGAGTCCACGACCTTGCTTTCCTGATACCCACAGTACGGACACTTCATGGCGGTTCCCCTTTCACTGCCTTTTGATTTTTCCGTATCATATCAAAAAAAGTCGGATATGTCCAGTATTTCCGGAAAAAATACCTGCATCACAGAAGATCCGTGATCACATCGCGCAAGGTCACCGGCGTCACCGTGTGCTCCGAGAGAAGCGCAAGCAAGCGCTCGATCCGTCCCGGACAGACGGTGATCGCGGGCACGGCGGCATAGTCCTCGCCGTCCGCGGACAGGCAGCGGATGGCAGCGCCGTATTGCGGCCCGTGCGCATCCGGCTGTGTCAGACGATAATATTCCAGCCGAAGCGCGCGTCCGTTTTGTGCAAGTGCGTGTTGCGTGTAAATCAGGTCTTTTTCCTGCATTCGTGATCGCCTCCTCGCAGCTATTGAAACATAGCGGGCAGGGAAAAGGAATGAAAAATATTCGACGGTTTTCGACAAAATCAGCGTAATTCCGGCGCGCCCGGTCAAGATTTTGAATGTGAAAGAAATGTGCGGCGATATTTTGTGATTTGCGGAATGGAGTTTTGTCGAAAAGTTACTGCTTCCGAACGGGGCAAAAACCTGCCGCCCCTGCAAAACGTTCGATATAAGCGAAAATGGTGAAAATGCGGAAGTTTTGCGTGAAGAAAACGCGCAGCCGGCAGCGCGAACATGTTCTGCGCGGCGCGCCGGCCGGCGCGTGGTGTCCGGCTTGATTCCTGCGCAAAATATGCTATACTGGAACAAATGCGTCCGGACGCGTCCGGACATTCTCTTGCCTTGAGGTGTGCAATGAAGCTTCCGAAACCGGCCGAGCGGATCGTGCGCGAGGTGCCGCAGCTCCATATCCCCATCTGCGCGGGAAACGCGTCGTTCTTTCTGCTGCTGTCGCTGTTTCCGCTGGCGATCCTGCTGCTGACGATCCTGCAATATATCCCCGTGACCAAAAACGACCTGCTGGCGCTGATCGAGATGATCGTGCCGCAGACGCTTTGGCCGTTTTTTGAATATCTGACGAACGACCTGTATGCCGACCGCTCGTTTGCGATCCTCTCGTTCAGCATCATCGCAACGCTGTGGTCCGCGTCCAAGGGCCTGCACAGCGTGCTGTACGGTCTGAACAAGGTCGCGGGCGCGGAGGAGACGCGGCCGTGGCTGCACAGGCGTCTGCTGTGTATGATGTATACGCTCGTGACGCTCGCGGCGCTGATCCTGACGCTGCTTCTGAACGTGTTCGGAAAGCGCATTCTGGCGTTTCTCGAGGCGCACAGGATGCTTCTCTATGTGCCGCTGTCCCAGATCATGCGCCATACGCACCTGTATTCTCTGGCGCTGCTGACGCTCTATTTTTCCGCGCTCTATCTGTGCCTGCCGAACCGGCGCGAGCGCTTTATCCGCGTGCTGCCCGGCGCACTGGCGGCGGCCGGCGCGTGGCTGCTGTTTTCTGCCGGATTTTCGCTTTATGTAAACCAATCCGGCCGCTATTCGTCGCTTTACGGAAGCTTGAGCACGATCCTGCTGACGATGCTGTGGCTGTATATCTGCCTGTCGATCCTGTTTTACGGCGCATATCTCAACCAGCTTCTCGCGGGTGTGTGGACGCTTTTGCCGCGCAGAAAAAAGGAAAAAGCACCCGCGCAGCCCGAGACGGAGCCGGACGCGCCGCAGGGCGGCCCGTCCTGACGGAGGAGGCTCATGTTCGGATACATTTCCGCCGATCCCGCGCGTCTGCGCGAGGAGGACTTCCGGCGATACCGCGGCTGCTACTGCGGGCTCTGCCGCGCACTGAAAGCGCAGTGCGGCGGCGCGTGCAGGCTTGCCCTCAGCTATGATATGACATTTCTCATCCTGCTGCTCTCGTCGCTCTATGAGCCGGAGGAGGCGCAGGGCGTGTCGCGCTGCGCCGTCCATCCCGTGAAGGCGCACGAGTGGTGGGAAAATGAGGTGACGCGCTACGGCGCGTATATGAATGCGGCACTGGCGTATGAGAACTGCCTTGACGACTGGCGCGACGAGCGCCGCCTGACGAGCTTTTTGCAGGCGCGGCTGTTTTCCCGCGCCGCGCGGGAGGCCGCCGGGCGGTACCCGAGACCGTGCGAGGCCATGACGCGGCAGCTTTCGCGCATCACGGCGCTGGAGCGCGAGCGGGCGGGCGTCGATGCGCTGGCGGGCGCGTTCGGGGAACTGATGGCGGAGCTGTTCGTCCTTCGGGAGGACCGATGGGCGCCGCTTCTGCGCCGCTTCGGCATGGCGCTCGGCCGGTTCATCTATGTGATGGATGCCGTGTGCGATCTGGAACGCGACCGGAAGCGGAAGCAGTTTAACCCCCTGCTCGCGCTGGACGCGCCGCCGGAGCACTTTCGCGCACATCTGACGATGCTCATCGCCGATGCGGCGGAGGCATTTGAACGTCTGCCGCTGGTGCAGGACGAGGCGCTGCTGCGCAACATCCTCTATCAGGGCGTATGGCTCAGGTATGACCGGCAGTTTGCGCCGGCAAAGGAGAACGATACATGATCGACGATCCCTATCGCGTGCTCGGGCTGAAGCCCGGCGCGTCGGATGAAGAGGTCAAGCGCGCCTACCGGCAGCTTGCCAAAAAATATCACCCGGACATGAATCCGGGCGATGCGCATGCCGCGGAGATGATGAACAAGATCAACGCGGCCTACGACCAGATCAAAAACCCGCCCCAGACCACGACGCGGCCGGACTACGGCGACCCGTTCGCCGGATGGTACCGCCAGAGCGGGCAGCAGAGCTACGCGGGCGCGGACGCCGAAATGCTCCGCCGCGCGCGGAGCTGGATCGCCGTGGGCGACTATGTCAGCGCGCTTTCGGCACTCAATGCCGTGCCGGAGTATCAGCGCTCGGCGCAGTGGTATTATCTGGCGGCTGTCGCCAACTTCGGCGTGGGCAACCGCGTGCTCGGCTATGAGCAGATCAACCGCGCCTGTGCCATGGAACCGGACAACGCCGAGTTCCAGCACATCAAGGCGCAGTTTGAAAGCGGCGGCGCAGCCTACACCGAGGCGCAAAGCGGCATGCACTTCAGCGGCGATGTGAGCCGCGCCTGCTGCGGGATGTGCCTTGCCTGCAATGCGGTGCAGCTTTTCTGCGGCGGCGGCTGGCCGATCTGCCTGTTCTGCTGAGGGAGGCGCACGCGATGGCGGCAGCAAGAAAAAAAGCCGGGACGGCCCGGCTGCTTGTGAGCATTGCGGCGCTTGTGCTGGCGCTGACGTCGGCGCTGGCGGCGTATCTGGCGAAAAAGGACGAAACGCCGGTCACGCTCGACGAGATCCCGTCCTATTCCGGCGAGGCATATGTGGAGATCAACGGGAACGCCCCGTTTTTCACCGAGCAGGACTGGACGACCGATGCTTTTGAGACCTACAGTGAGCTCGACGCGCTGGGGCGCTGCGGCACGGCGTATGCGAATGTCTGCACGGAGATCATGCCGACCGAGCCGCGCGGCCGGATCGGCAGCGTCCGTCCCTCCGGATGGCACACCATCCGCTACAACGATCTGATCGAGGGAAACTACCTCTATAACCGCTGCCACCTGATCGGATACCAGCTCGCAGGCGAGAACGCAAATCCGCGCAATCTCATCACCGGCACGCGATACCTCAATACGACCGGTATGCTGCCGTTTGAAAATGCGGTCGATGACTATGTGGACGAGACCGGAAACCATGTCCTCTACCGTGTGACACCCATTTTTGAGGGGCGCGATCTGGTCGCCTCCGGCGTGCTGATGGAGGCGTATTCTGTTGAGGACCGCGGCACGCTCGCGTTCTGCGTCTACTGCTACAATGTCCAGCCCGGCATCGAGATCGATTACGCCACCGGCGAGAGCTGGCGCGCGGGCGAGGCGCCCGTGACCGCCGACGCGGCCGGCAGCGAGGAAGCGCCGCCCGAGGAGCAGGATCTGCCGGAAGCGCCCGCTGACGAAGCGGACGGAGGCGAGACCGCCTGCATCACGTCCTCCGGCACGAAGTTCCACCGTCCGGACTGCCGCCATGCAAAAGACGGCGCGGAGACGCTCACCCGCGCCGAGGCGGAGGCGCGCGGCTACGCCCCCTGCGGCGTCTGCAAGCCGTAGCGCAGGACAGGCCTTTCCGGCAGCCTTTTTTGACAGTCTGAAAAGGGCTGCCCCAAAACGGGGCAGCCCTTTTGCCATGCGGTGTTTACTTTTTCACGAACGAAAGGCAGTCGGTACACTGATCCATCGAGGGATGGGGCTCATGGGTGCCGACGCGGATCTTGTCAAGCGAGCAGTAGTTCTCGCCGCCGCAGTGGTGGCCGCAGGAGACGACGTTGCATTCGATGCACTTGTTGGCCTTGCAGTGGTTGTAGTCCATATCGAAAGACCTCCTTTTTTGATTTCGGGATTAGTATGCCCGGTGCGCGGCCTGAAAATCGAGGAAATATATGGAGATTTCACAGGATGTTCGACACGAGCGGGAGCTGCATCTGCCGGATGCGCTGCACGCGCTCGATGAGCTCGGCGCAGGCGGCGGCAAAATCGCCGCGGCTTTCGGCCTGCGCGTACTGCTGGAGCGAGGCAAAGCCGACGGAGACGGCGTCCACCTCGTCATGGCGGAGCACCACGTCAAAAAACCGCTCGTTTGCATGCCAGCGCTGGCTGGCGGCCAGAACGGCGTCCGCCGCGTTTTCAAAATCACCGCGTCCGGCCTGCACCTGCGCAAGGCGCAGCTCGCTGAGCGCTCCGGCGGCGCGGTCGCGGACGTACCAGCAGGCAAACACGGCAAACGCCAGCGCGAGCGTCAGCGTCAGAAGCGCAATGAGCACCTGCTTCATGTCCGCGCCTCCTTCCGGACGGCAAGATAGAGCTTCCCGGACGGCTCCGCCGTCAGAAGATACACGTCGCGCACGGCGCAGTGGTACGGCCGGAGCTGCTCGGCGACCCACGCCTCCGTCCGGCCCGCGAGCGCGAGATTTTCCCGCAGGAGCCGCCCGCCGCTGATGAGCGTGACCGGAAGCGAGAGCGGGTCTGTCTTGACGCCCGCGTCCTTCGCGCTCGCTGGCTGGTGCTTGGGATAGAGGAGCGCGCTGACCGAGCCGTTCGTCTCCAGAATAGCGTACTGTACGGTGGTCAGATCTGTCACACCCTGAATGCGCAGAAACTCCGTCAGCTCGTCGGGGTTGACGCGCGTTTTTTTCATGTTCTCCTGGATCAGCCGCCCGTTTTCCATCAGAACGACGGGCTTCCCGCAGAAAAACCGGCGCAGCGGAACGCTGTGATACACCACCACCGACAGCAGAAGCTCGATCGCCAGCACGACGAGGATCGGAATGAGGCCGGAGAGCAGCGGGATCCCCTCGTCCTGCATCGGGACGGACGCCAGATCCGCGATCAGCATCGTGACGACAAACTCTGTCGGCTCCATCTGCCCGAGCTGCCGCTTTCCCATCAGACGGATGGCGAGGATCAGCGCCAGATACAGGATCACGGCGCGAATGAATGAGATCAGCATCAAAAACCCTCCCTTTTCCGTCAGTATGCCCGCCGCGTGCGGCAGGTTATACCGCACGGGAGATTTTTTGCTGTTCTTTCGGACAAATGTGTGATATAATAACAAAAATTATGCTCGGGGAGTGAGATCATGGCTGAATATCGTTCCACGGAGGAGCTGGAGCACGCCAGCGCACAGGCGCAGCCGCCGGAAAAAGAGGAATACGTGCCGCGGCCGAGGTGGCAGCGGGTGCTTGCGTGGCTCTGCGCGGGCGCGGTGCTGTGCGCGTTTCTCGGCGTCTGCTACTGGCTCGCATTCTGGAGAGCCTGAGCGCCGATGCAGATCCTTGGGATCGACCCCGGCTATGCCACGACCGGCTTCGGCGTGGTGCAGAGCCTGCCGGGAACGCTGAAGCTGCTCAACTACGGCACCATCACCACGCCCGCGGCGATGAAATTCCCGCAGAGGCTGGAGATGCTCTATGACGACATGGTGCGGCTGCTCGACACGGTGAAGCCGGACGCGGTGGCTGTGGAGGAGCTTTTCTGGGGCCACAACGTCACGACCGGCATCGGCGTCAGCCATGGGCGCGGCGTCATTCTGCTTGCCATTGCGAAATCCGGCGTGCCGCTGTTTGAGTACACGCCGGGGCAGGTCAAGCAGGCCGTGGTCGGCTACGGCAGCGCCGAAAAGCGGCAGGTCATGGACATGACGCGCCGCATTCTCAAGATGGAGAAGGTCGCGCGCCCCGACGACGCGGCCGACGCCATCGCCATCGCGCTGTGCCATGCGCGCAGCACCACGTCCCTGCTCAGCCGGAACGGCTGGCTCTGAGAAAACGCGAACGGAGGAAGGCCATGTTCTATTATCTCAACGGCACGGTCGCCCTGATCGACCAGAATCTCGCCGTGATCGACTGCGGCGGCGTGGGCTACAAGTGCTTTACATCAAATTATACGCTGGCGCAGCTCCAGCCCGGAAAGGCCGCGAAGCTCTTTACGCACTGCAACGTCCGTGAGGACGCATTCGACATTTTCGGCTTTTCCACGCGCGAGGAGCTGCGCTGCTTTGAGCTGCTGCTCACGGTCTCGGGCGTCGGAACGAAGGCGGCGCTCGCCATTTTGTCGGTCATCACGCCGGACCAGCTCACGCTGGCGGTTTTGACGCAGGATGAAAAAACGCTGACGATGGCGCAGGGCGTGGGCAAAAAAATGGCCTCGCGCATCCTGCTGGAGCTGAAGGACAAGTTCGGCGGCGCGCAGCTCGAGGCAAGCGCCGGCGTCCCGGTGTCCGGCGCGCCCGTCGCCCTCGGCAGCAAGACCGCCGAGGCCTCTGCGGCGCTGGCCGCGCTCGGCTATTCGCAGAGCGAGATCGGTCAGGCACTCAAGGGCGTGGACGTCGAGCAGCTTCCCGTGGAGGAGATCGTCCGGCAAGCGCTGCGCGCGATGGTCATGAAATAAGGAGGATGCCGCATGAGCCTTGATTTTTCACAGGAATATGAAGCGCCGATCGTGACCACGAGCCTCACGCCGCAGGACGACGGCGAGGTGAGCCTGCGTCCGCGGACGCTTGCCGACTACACCGGTCAGGAAAAGGCGAAGGGAAATCTCTCCGTTTACATCGAGGCCGCGCGGCGGCGCAATGAGCCGCTCGACCATGTGCTGCTCTACGGGCCGCCGGGCCTTGGAAAGACGACGCTCGCGGGCGTCATCGCAAACGAGATGGGCGTGAACATCCGCGTCACGTCCGGCCCCGCCATTGAGAAGGCGGGCGATCTTGCGGCGCTGCTGACAAATCTTGCGCCGGGAGACATTTTGTTCATCGACGAGATCCACCGCCTCAACCGCGCGGTGGAGGAGATCCTCTATCCCGCGATGGAGGACTATGCCATCGACATCATCATCGGCAAGGGGCCGTCGGCAAACTCCATCCGGCTCGATCTGCCGCGCTTCACGCTCATCGGCGCGACCACGCGCGCCGGCCAGCTCTCAAGCCCCCTGCGCGACCGCTTCGGCGTGCAGCTGCGGCTGGAGCTGTACACCCCCGAGGAGCTTGGCCGCATCGTCACACGCTCGGCGGCGCTGCTCGGTGTGGACATCGACCCCAGCGGCGCGGGCGAGATCGCCTCGCGCTCGCGCGGCACGCCGCGTATCGCAAACCGGATGCTCCGGCGCGTGCGCGACTTTGCGCAGCTCTACTATGACGGCGTCATCACGCGCGAGGCAGCCGACCATGCGCTCGGTCGGCTCGAGGTCGATGCGCTCGGGCTGGACGCCATCGACCGGCGGATGCTCACCGCCATCATCACAAATTACGGCGGCGGGCCGGTCGGTCTGGAGACGCTTGCCGCAACCATCGGCGAGGAGGCGGTCACGCTGGAGGACGTCTACGAGCCGTATCTGATGCAGATCGGATTTCTCACGCGCACGCCGCGCGGGCGCTGCGTGACGCAGCTTGCGTATGACCATCTGCATCTGGAAAACAAAAACATCGGCGCTGCCGACCCGGCTCAGCCGGAGCAGCTCCGCTTCTGATAGGAGAGTGTCAAGTTATGGGTAAACTATTCGGAACCGACGGCATTCGCGGCGTTGCGAATGAAACGCTCACCTGCGACCTTGCGTACCGCGTGGGGCAGGCTGCCGCCATTTCTCTTTCCAAAAAGGGCGGCCGGAAGCCGTCTGTCGTCATCGGCAAGGACACGCGCATTTCCTCGGATATGCTTGAGGCGGCGCTCATCGCGGGCCTGACGGCCTGCGGCTGCGACGTTGTGCGCCTCGGCGTGATCCCGACGCCGGGCGTGGCGTATCTGACGGTCAACACGCACGCCGACGCGGGCATCGTGATCTCGGCATCGCACAATCCGTTTGAGCACAACGGCATCAAGATGTTCTCCGCCGAGGGCTTCAAGCTCAGCGACGCGCTGGAGGAGGAGATCGAGTCGCTCATCCTGCAAACGGAGCCGCTTCCTGTCAAAACACATGCCGCGCTCGGTCAGGTGGTGGACGGCAGGCTGCTGATGGATCGCTATCTCGACCATCTGGCCTCGACCGTCGCGCCGCTGCCGCGGATGCGCGTACTGATCGACTGCGCCAACGGCGCGGCAAGCGCTACGGCGCAGAAGCTGTTTTCGCGCTTCGATCTGAATTTTGACATCCTCAACGACATGCCCGACGGCATCAACATCAACGACCAGTGCGGCTCGACGCATCTCAAGCAGCTCTCCGAGCGGGTGCGCGAGGGCGATTACGCGCTGGGCATCGCGTTTGACGGCGACGCAGACCGCTGCCTTGCCGTGGACGAAAACGGCGCGGAGATCGACGGCGACCAGATCATGGCGATCTGCGCCGACGTTCTGACCCGGCAGGGAAAGCTCCACGGCGGCTTTGTGGCGACCGTCATGTCGAACATCGGCCTGCACAAATACTGCGCCGAGCGCGGTCTCAAGCTCCTGTGCGCGTCGGTCGGCGACCGGAACGTGCTGGAGATGATGCAGCGCGAGGGCATGGCGCTCGGCGGCGAGCAGTCCGGCCACATCATCTTCCTTGAGCACATGACGACCGGCGACGGCCAGCTGGCGGCGCTGCAGCTTCTGTCCATTCTGGCGCAGTCCGGAAAGAAGGCAAGCGAGCTTGCCTCCGCCGTCACGCACTATCCGCAGGTCCTCATCAACGTCCGCGTCGGCGGAAACGACGAGAAAAAGGCCATCATGGAAAGCGCTGCACTGCGGGAGGAAACGCAGAAGGCGGAGGACATACTCGGCGGAAACGGCCGCGTTCTGGTGCGCGCCTCGGGCACCGAGCCGCTCATCCGCGTGATGGTCGAGGCCGGAAGCGAGCAGACCGCGCGCGAAACGGCGGAGCTTCTGGCGCATGCCGTCGAAACTCTACAAAAAAGAGATGGTATATAAATTTATATTTATTTACTATTGACAATCCAGCCGGATTTGCATATAATGACGTTCATAGGAGAACGCCGTCTTGTGCGCCCGTTCTCCACAGAGCCAGTTGCTTCTGCGATGCCTCTTTGGTACGATCTCTTTTGTGCGTAGTGATGAAGCGTTCCCAGCAAGATGACACGGCGACCCCGGCGAATGCAGCATAAGGCTGTTCGCATATAATCTGTCCCTGTAACTACGAGCGCGAGCCGCAATTCTCAGGGCAAAATCACTATTTCGCTAAAGAGAGGTAACATCCATGTACGAAGACAAGACTTTGGTTTGCAAAGAATGCGGCAATGAGTTCGTTTTCACCGCCGGTGAGCAGGAATTCTACGCAGAGCGTGGCTTCCAGAACGAGCCGCAGCGCTGCAAGGCCTGCCGCGACGCCCGCAAGAACTCCACTCGTGGCCCTAGAGAGTACTTCACCGCGACCTGCGCTGCCTGCGGCGGCGAGGCTCGTGTTCCCTTTGAGCCCAAGTCCGACCGTCCCGTCTATTGCAGCGACTGCTTCGCTCGCATGAAGGGCCAGGGCTAATTTCAGACAAACCCCAAAAGAGCCATGCCGTAAGGCATGGCTCTTTTTGAGCTTCTCAAAAAACTTTTTGACAAGCTCCGGGACGCGAACCGCGAGAAGGCCAGCACTTCACAGGAGGATCGGCTGGAGCTGGACGCCGCGGAGCGCGGCCTCGACGGTGGGAAGAAGCTGCGTGAAGTCGGCAACGACGGAGCGCGGCTTTTTCTGCGGCGCGTCCTGACGCATGGGGACGAAATAATGGTGCCGGCGCGCGAGGAGCCGCCCGATGTTCCCGGCGTTCGCGCCCAGCGCGTCGTTCGACGAGACAGCGAGGATCACGGGGCGTTCGTTGCGCAGGTGCGCCTTGACCGCCAGCGTGACGGGCGTGTCGGCAATGCCGTTTGCGAGCTTTGCGAGGGTGCTGCCGGTCGCGGGCGCGACGATCAGCGCGTCCAGCAGCGTTTTCGGGCCGATCGGCTCGACGGCGTCCAGTGTGTGCAGGATCGCGCGGCCGCAGAGCGACTCGATCCGCGCGCGGAAGGCCTCCGCCGTGCCGAAGCGGGTGTCGGTCGTGAAGGCGGTCTCGGACAAAATGGGGATGATGTCGGGATAGACGGCCTTGAGCGCCTCGAGCTGTGCGAGCACCGGCGCAAAGGTGCAGAACGAGCCGCACATGGCAAAGCCGAGCGTGATATGTTCCATACAGACCTCCTTTTATGGCTGCGCGGCCGCAAATGCGGCGAGGATGTGGTCGTACAAGAGCGCGGCGGCGGTCGCAGGCGCGGCCTTTCCGGGAAGACCCGGCGCGGGAAGATAGACGGGCGCGTCAAAGGGGGCGGTATCCGCCGGAAGTCCGCCGGGGCTGGACGCAAGATCGATGATCAGGCAGTCGGGACGCATCGCGGCAAGGTGCTCCGCGCGGAAAACAGGTGCGGGGACGGTATTGAAAATGCAGTCGTACTGCGCAAGGCCGCGCGGATCGAGGCAGACGGTCTCCGGCGTGCAGCCGAGCGCGGCAGCAAGCGCGCGATCCTCCGGCTTGCGCGCGGCGACGGTGACGTGGGCGAACAGTCCGCGCAGCCGCGCGGCGAGCGCCTTGCCGATGCGGCCGAAGCCGACGACCAGACAGCGGCTCCCGCTGAGCGTGATGGGCAGGCGCTCCATCGCAAGCTGGATGGCGCCCTCGGCGGTCGGGACGGCGTTGCCCGCCGCCAGCGCGGGCGAGCGCGTGTAATCGGAGAGCACGACGGGGTACTGCGCGAAGGTCTCCGCCGCAGCCTCGAACGGCCCGCCGAAGACGAGCGTCCCCGGCGAGAGGCTTTCCAGCACGGAAACGAGCGGAATGGGGCGTGGTTCGGCGCGGATCCAGTTCTCCTTTGTCAGTGCGGGCATCGGCAGCGCGGCGGCGTGCGCGCGAGAGAGCGCCGCGTGCAGCCCGGTGCGGCTGTCCGGCAGGCCGGGCACCTGATACGTCTCGACGCAGAAGCCGCCCGCCATCAGGCGCTCGGCGAGGTACCGCTGGCGTGCGTCGCCGCCGAGCACGGCGATCGTTTTGAGCATGGACATCCTTCCTTTCTGCGATATTCTATGCCGGAAGCGCGGGCGGTGCGCAGGTGCGGCGGCAAAAAAAGACCCCGCCCGGCCGGGCAGGGAAAAGACGGAACGTATATATACTATATATAGTATGGCGGGAGCGGCGATCACCCCACGAACCACTGCGTCCAATAGCCGCCTTCTGCGACATAGCCGACGCCGAGGTCTGTATACATTGCGGAGAGGATGTTGACGCGGTGGCTCTCGGAGTTCATCCATGCCGACACGACCGACTCGGGCGTGGTGTGGCCGAAGGCGATGTTCTCGCCGGCGTGGGAATAGGAGACGCCGAAGGTGCGCATCATCTCAAACGGGGAACCGTAGGTCGGGCTGGTGTGGCTGAAGTAGCCGCCGCTGCGCATATCCTGCGATTTGACGCGGGCATAGCGGCACAGGTCGGCGCGGATGCGCAGAGGTGCCAGCCCGCGGCCGGTGCGCACGGTGTTGACGAGACGGGCGACCGCCTGCTCATAGGCGCCACCGGAGGCCGGCTCTGACACTGAGGCGGCAGGGCCGCCGGGCTCAGGAAGGGCCGCGGCGGAGACGGTCGCGGCGGCAGCGGCGGAAAGCGCCAGCGCCGCCAGAAATACGAAGCTTTTTCTTTTCATTGGCAGTACCTCCTTGCGTTTCGTTTTACGCCAGAACGTGCCGGAAGGCAAGCTGTAAATCCTCCCACGGCTGGCAAACGTTGCCGGAAAACGTACAACGATTTGGCAAAAAGCTTGTATTCGGGCACTTGGCTGTGCTATAATGAACAAAAACCGCGCAGAACTTCGCGTGAAAGGAGAGTTGCAGGGCATGGAAGCACATGGCTTTATTCGTGACATGCTGGACGTCAAGGTGCTGATTCTGTTTGTCGCGTCCAGGGCGCGCTACCCGATGAGCTTGCAGAAGATCTATGAGCTTTGCTATCAGGACGACTGCCTGAGCTATTTTGACCTCAGCCTCGCCGTACCGGAGATGGTCGAGACCGGACACCTGGCGGAGATCGAAAAGGATCGCTTCGTGATCACGGACAAGGGCCGTGAGACGGAGGAGGTCACCGAGGACGCCATTGCATATCCCGTCATGCAGCGCGCCAAGGCGGCGGTGGAGCGGTTCAACAACGAGGAAAAACGTGACGGCACCATGCAGACTGCGATCGAACAGCGCGAGTCGGGCGACTATGCCGTGACGATGGCGCTGAGCGATGAGGCCGGAGAGCTGATGAAGCTGGAGCTGATGGCGCCGACACAGCAGCAGGCGCGCGCGCTCGTCAAGGCGTTCCGCGCCAGAGCCGACCGGGTGTATCAGACGCTCATGGGGGTGCTTCTGGAAAAAGAGAAGCCGGATGACCATGCGTGAATATGAGCGGGCCGCATCCGTTATGTCACAGTGGCTCCGCGATCACGGCATGACGGCGGCAGAGCTTTCCCGGCAGACCGGCATCGACGCCGGGATCCTGCGGAGCATCCTGAACGGCAAACGCAAGAGCATCAGCACGCGCAACGTGTTCCTTCTGGCGCGTCATTTCGGGCTGAGCATGCAGCAGTTCATCGACTCGATCAGCTGACTGCGGCTCGTTTACAGAAAGTTTACCGAAACAGGGCCCGAAGCCGCAAGGCTTTTGTTGCAGAATGCGAGGAAATGTGTTATACTATTGCCAGAGAGATAGAACGTGTGCAGTGTCCACCGGACGGCGCACGATTTGTCTTTTGAACGCCAGAAACAGTTTCCAAAACGAAAGGAGCGGCGAATTATGAGATTTCAGTATGCGGAAAAGAAAGTAACCCTGCCGGAAAACGTCCACAAATATGCCGAGAAGAAGGTCATGAAGCTGGAACGCTTCTTTGGGGACGACGCCGATGCACTTGTGACGTTCAGCGTGGAAAAGAACCGCAATAATGTGGAGATCACCGTCCATGCTGCAAACACCTACTTCCGCGCAAGTGAAAGCACCTCTGATATGTTCGCCTCCATCGACGCTGCGGTGGCGACCATCGAGCGCCAGATCCGCAAGAACAAGACACGCCTCGCAAGACGGCTGCGTCAGGATGCGTTCACGCGCGAGCCCGATGCCACGTCGTTTGCACCGGAGGAGCCGGAGGAAGGCGCGTTCGTGATCGTCCGGAAGAAGCAGTTCAACATGAAGCCGATGACGCAGGAGGAGGCCATCCTCCAGATGAATCTGCTGGAGCACAGCTTCTTTGCATTCCGCGACGAGGACAACGATGGAGCGTTTGCAGTGGTCTATAAGCGTACCGATGGCGGCTACGGCCTGATCGAAGACGCTGAATAAAGCATAAAATTTTGAGGAGACGCCGAAAGGCGTCTCCTTTGAGTTTGTCAAAGAACCTCGTAGAGTTCGCGCCCGCAGGCGCGAATAAAATGTCAATCTGTTTTGTCCGGTGGCGTGTACATCGGACAAAACACATTACGGGATGCAAGTGTGGAATTTGTGCGCAAGCCGCGCACAAATTA
>ULRD01051104.1_pt1 | contig 20259 bp, 19 predicted proteins | sample 1955181 | NCBI WGS metagenome assembly ULRD01 (sample SAMEA4835675, study PRJEB28245) | human gut metagenome | biome: gut microbiome; material: fecal sample | place: Denmark | collected 2008
AGCCTTGTCTTTAAAACGCTATTTTAAGGCTTTTTCATGAAAAATCAATAATGCGCCGGAATTGTGGAAAACTCTTCAAATCGGCGCATTTATTTTTGATATATTAAATTTATTAACTTTTATAAAATCAGATTAGCAGGAAAAGAAAGCAGGCGGAATATAGGCATAAATCGGCTTATATAAGGCTAAAAAAGGTCATACCGGGGAAATAAAGGTTTTTTGTATTCTGCTTGTCAAATAACAGAAACTCAGCGTTTCTTTTTCAGCTCAGCGACAGCGGCATAATGCAACACATTAAATTCTTCGGGTGCAAGCTGTTTAAGCATATCCATATGCTCCTGCTCCCAAAGAGCAAGATCCTTTTCTGACAGAGATGCTCCTGTCCCACGGCAGGCTTTCATTCTGCCGTTCCAACTTTCACGGGTAAAATGTACATTCAAACGGTATTCCTCGCGGAAAACAAGTTCAAAATTTTCAATATAACATTCCGGAATAAATATAGGATGCATGGTTTCACCCGCTCCGCTCCATTCGGGATTATATTTTAGCACAAGCTTTTCACTTTCTTCCGCTATTTTGTCTTCAAAAGGAAGCCACGCCATATATAAAATGAGAATACTTCCATTTGGTTTAAGCATTTTGAAAAGCTTTGGCATAAGAACGGAATGGTCAAAATACCAGAAGCATTGGCAAGCAGTGATGACGTCAAACGAGTTGTCGGGAAAATTTATTTTCTCGGCAGGAACAGCATAATATTCAATATCCATTCCCTTTGACAGCAGCTTAGCCTGATTTATCTGATTTTCAGATATGTCTGTTCCCGTCCATTTTGCGCCGTAACAAGCCATATTTCTTGGAATAACACCCGTACCTGTACCAATATCCAACACACTCTGCCCATTGACGCAAAGCCCTCTGTTTATGATTCTTTCGTAAAACTCCTGCGGATAAATATCTCGGAATCTTGCATAATCATTCGATGTTCTGCCCCAGTCGAACGCTTTACCTCTATCTATATTTTTATCAATTATTTTCATGATCCTCTCCTTCCATATTCAAAACAGTCTCTATAGTTTTACTGCAATGTACCGAACGCTTCCAGTTTTTATCGTCTATTATTTGATATTTATTTTCCATTACATTCCGGCTCCTTAATTTATCCGTTTCCCATAGTCTGTTTAGACCATTCAAATAACGTATCAGACATTTCCGAAAAGTCTATATCGCCCTTATTTTTAAGATAAATAAATGTTTTCAGGATATTCCTTTCCTGCTCATCCGAAGCGCTTATCAAATCCTTCAGATTCGATGTATACTTTCCTGTTTTCATAAAACAGATCGCACGTATCACAAAGGACGCAGATTTATACAATCCATACAAAATTTCATTGCTTTTCTCATGGAGCATATTATGTACACATCCATGATAAATATTGCAGACTCCGATTTTTACAGCTCTTTCAACTGCCGCATTGTCAATGCGCTCCAATAATATATCCAGGCTTCCCTGTATCGGCTTTGTATCGTAATAAAACTGAAATAAATCGGACGCTTCCCAATGCAGAATTTCATCTACACCGGAAATAAATCCGCATATCAGCTCTCTGCAAGAAAGCGTATCAAGCATATCGTTATATTTTTGTATATCTGCCGAGGTCAGCTCATTCAAAATCACCACTATGTCAATATCGCTGTTTTCCGAAGCCTCACCGCGTGCATAACTTCCCTGCAAGCCAACAAACCAAATCCTGCTCCCAAAAGTATTGTGCAGAGCTTTTTCAAACAGCTCCAGCCACGCTTTGATATCTGTCATAATTTCTCCCCTTATTTTATCGAGATTTTCTCTTTTACAAAAGAAAGCTTTTCTGAGCGTCTCATACTCATCCCGACCGCAAGCCTTTCTGCAGGCAGGTGCAAAAACGTCTGTCGCTTTAAAACACAATAAAATCTTTTCGCACGGATAATCAGGACATTCACCGCAATTGCCGATCTTTCTTTCGGCAGCACAGCAGACGATATTGTATCTGCACCAATTTTCGGGAATACATCCATTACATGATATCTCCTCATTTGTTACAATATGATCCCTATAGCCTATCTTCTCCCATAATTCGGCGGTGCGCCTTAATTCGTCGTCAGTTTTCGGCAAATAACGCGGGCATGAACCGCAGTCGTTTCCGCATGCAGCCAATATTCGATCCATAGTATATCCACCTCCATTTGCTAAAAAAATCCCCGCAAAGCTTATCCGATCTCTGCGGGGAATAAATATTATTCAAATGAATCAAGGTCAAGACCTGCAATAATATCTTTAAGCTGAGCAAGCTCGTCCGCGGTAAGCGTAACGCCCTTGCCCATACGCGAATGATCCGGAGACCACTCACGAATATCATATTTCGGGTCATGCTCGTTCCAGCTTACAAGATTTATCTCCTTAGTCCAGCCCTTTGCATTCTCTGAGAGCACTCCCAGTTTTTCTGTAATTTCATATTTAAGCTCTGCCATAATAAAATCTCCTTTAAAGACTATAAAATTTATAATTTATATTTTATCACAAAAGGATTGATTTGTCTATAGCCGAAACATAAAATTTTCAGCACAAGATCCGGCAGAATTTGTCGAAAAAAGGTTCTCAAATCGACACGCAAAGGTATCCCAAAGCTTTCGCATAAATATCCCTCGGGCGGACCTTTCCGGTTATAAGAAGCTCGGCAAAATCCACAGCGTCCTCGATATTACGGGAAAAATCGGGGATAACGCTTGATTCGCCCGTACAGCGATCCTCTGCCTCTATCCCATATGTAACAACGTCCTCTCCGAATGAAAACATTCTTCCGACAATTACTCTGTAAATGACCTTGTTATCGCCGTATATCTCCATGTATACCGTTCTGTCTCTTACCTCGCGCCTGATCTTCCGCATCATTCCGAACATTTTTATAGCTCCCTTCATTTTTCTGTGAAACTATTATAGCACGGATAACGAAATTTGTGAACGGGTGATTTTTAAGAGGTTTACTGTCATTATCAAATAATTTGTCGAAGGTCAGTCAAGTTCGTTTATCTTCATAAATATCCTCTGCATTTGAAGATCGGTTTCGGCTATCCTTTCGGAGCATTCCCTCAGCTCCTCCGATATTTCGGGAGTTATAGAAGCAGAGGATTTATATTTAAGCTGATGCTCCAGACTTGCCCAGAAATCCATCGCTATCGTCCTGATCTGTATCTCAACGGGAGCGTATTCCTTCTGTGACCACAGGTAAACAGGAACATTCACAACTATATGATAGCTGCGATATCCGCTGGGCTTTGGATTCTTTATGTAATCCCTCTGCTTAATGACAATAAAGTCGTCTCTTCTGCACAGCATATCAACGACTGCATAAATATCGCTTATGTAATAGCAGGTTACGCGAATCCCTGCAATATCAAGCAGATTATTTCGCGCCGCTTCGGGCGTGAGCGGCAGTTCTTTCTTCTGAAGCTTTCCGATTATTGATTGCGGAGACTTCAAACGGCTTTCTATATTATGTATAGGATTGCGCTGAAACTTTACGCTGAATTCATTGTCCAATATGCTCAGGCAGGTTTTTACAACTTCTATTGCCGAATCATAAAGATGCTGCAACTGTAAAAAATCGTAAAAAACCTGTTGAAACCGATCACGCAGAGACTGATTTCCACTTCCTACTATAGCAGGAAGATTGTCCAGCGCCTCAATATAAAATTCCCTATCATCCATGTAAAAGCTCCTTTCTCAGCCTTTAAAAAGCTCCGCTGCAAGCCGTACAGCCGCCTCATTGTCCCCTTTTTTTGACAGCTCTACGGATTTTTTCAAAACCTCGGTCAGCTTATCAGGCATTTTCTCCTTTGAATAAGCAATAATCTCCGACGTTTTTGAATCGAGCATTATCATATAGCCCTTTCCGTCGCTATAACGGCGTTCATAATAACTTTTCAGTATCTCCTCGTTTTTCTTATCGGTGGTATTATTGGTAGCGAGAATCGAAACGTCATTCTTATATTCCAAAAGAGCCGCTTCAAGCGCTTTTGTCTGCTCAGAGCTAAAAATACCTGCGTTATCGAAAACATGACGGGGACATTTTTCTCCAAGCTGTAAAAGACGAAGTATAGCGGTCTTATAATCTCCCGCAACTATATCTTTTGTAGACCAATAAAAAGCGTCCTTTTCCGCTTCTTCGGATATATTGCTTTTGCAGCTTCCGGTTTTCAGCAATATATCCTGATTTGTGTCATTATTTATCAGAAGCAGCAAGCCGCTGCCCTTTCCAGCATAGATCTCATTATATGCCTCGGAAGCAAATTCTTCCGGAGATCTTTCCCCGAGCTTGTCGACTGTGACCACCGCGGCGTTAATAAGATAATTTTTATAAAGCCACTCGGTATAATCGTTGCAGGCGGCAATTGTCTCAGCGTCAAGCAGCTTTGCCTTATCATATATGTACGTTCCCTCAGCAGGCTCTAAGACACGCTCTACAGGCTTATTTTCAGTTGCTTCCTCCGCAGACGCCGATACGTCCGATGCAGTGGGTATCTCGCCTTTTTCCGAGCTTTCAGCTTTTTTGACCGAACATCCTGAAATCAGCACACCCGATAAAAACAATGCAATAAAAATTTTTTTCAAAAAAACACTCCTGACCTCTTGTAATATACTTTATATTTTAGTATAATTATATTGAAAAATCAAGTAGGAAACTGTAATTATCCTGCAAATTTTCTTTTAATATCACAATATTATCACATTATGGCGATGAGGCGTTTTTTATGGATTACTATGTAAAAAAATCAGATATTATCGTTTATGAACCCGACCTTGACCTTAACGAAACGCTTGACTGCGGACAGGCTTTTCGCTGGAAAAGGATAGATTCGGACTATAAATGCACTTATGAGGGCTGCTTTCTTAATGACCGTCTTTGCGTTTCACAAACCAAAACCGGCGAATTTATTTTCCATAATACTTCCGAAGAAGATTTTCTCGGAAAATGGAAGGATTACTTTGATTTCGACACCGATTATTCCGAGCTGAAAAGAGCTTTTTCCGAGGATGAAACTCTTTCAAAAGCCTGCAAATTTGCGGGAGGGATACGTCTCCTCCGACAGAATAGCTGGGAATGTCTTATTTCCTTCATTATTTCCCAGAACAATAATATTCCCCGCATAAAAGGGATCATCGAACGGCTGTGCGAACATTACGAAGAAAAATTTCCGACGCCCGAGGAGCTTTCCCGTGAGACTCCTGACTCCCTGTCTTACCTCCGAAGCGGTTTCCGCGCAAAATACATAGCCGACGCCGCTGAACGCACTGCTTCCGGTGAAACCGATCTATCGGCAATTTCCTCAGCTCCGATCGACGAAGCGCGTACATCTCTTAAACAAATTAAGGGAGTCGGTCCTAAGGTTGCCGAATGCGTTCTTCTTTTCGGGATGCATCGTACGGAAGCCTTTCCGATCGACGTGTGGATAAAGCGGGTACTTGAGCAATATTATCCTAACGGCTTCCCTGAATTTGCAATTAAATACGGAGGAATAGCTCAGCAGTACCTGTTCCATTATATACGCTGCGGAGCTGATATTGACAATTCACGATGAAGAATTTTTGCTTTCAGGGCTTGTTTATTATCCCGCTGCGAATAATCTGATATTTTCTTCCAATAATCTCCTTGAATATTATAATAGCCTGTTCAGTTTACATAGATACTAAACAGGCTGACAGGAGGAATTATTATGATAAAAGGCGTAAATAAAAATATCATCGAAATAAACAATCCCGACAGCATATACTTTGAAAAAGCAATTTTTTATCTGCGTCCCGGAGTACGCGAGCTTCCGGGCGAAGTCTCTTCCCGGGAGATCTCACGATACGTTGAAAAGCTCGGACTTTATGCTCCGAAATACAAGCCCTCACGTAAATACGGATGGATAATGCTGGCGGTAATATGCGCTGTTTCCATTGCCGCTGTAATATGGGTATTTATGCATTGATACAAGGAGATAACAATGAAAACTCAAACAGCTTTTGAAACAAAAGACAGTATTTCAAAAAGAATAATCAATACGCCCGGTCCGGCTGCAAAAAATGCATTCTTTTACATTCAGGAAGCCGGACAAATAAAAACAGGCGACGGCGCCGCAATACAATGCCGGAGCTTGCAGGCATTTATGATCGCTGCCGTTATAAGCGGTCACGGAAGGCTTACCATAGGCAGCGAAAGCTTTCTTCTCTCAAAGGGAGACTGTTTTTTCATCGACTGCCGGCTCCCACATTTCTTCAAAAACTCCGGCTGCGGCGACTGGGAGCTTATGTGGATCTATTTCAGCGGAAGTTCCTCAGAGCAATACTACGAATACTTTTTATCTCAATCAAAAAATGTATTCAGAACTCCCTATTTCGACAAAGTTATTTCAATCATTTCGCAAATTATAGAAATAAACGAAAATAAAAGCTCCGGCGCTGAGATAATTACCTCAAAGCTTATAGTTGACCTGCTTACAATTTCTCTGACATCAAATTCTGCCGATAATCAGAACGATTCCGCTCTCAGACAAAAGCTTTCCGCCGTTCACGAATATATTAATGAAAATTTCAGCGATGAAATATCGCTCGAAAAGCTCTCGTTAAAGTTTTATATAAGCAAGTTTCACCTCACCCGCGAATACAAAAAGAACTACGGAATGACTATTTTCCAACATATTATTACCGCAAGGATAAATTACGGCAAAAAGCTTCTTCGTTTTTCTGATAAATCCATTGAAGAAATCGCCCACCTTTGCGGCTTTAACGACCAGAGCTACTTTGCGAGACAATTCAAGAAATCCGAAAATCTGACCTGCTTTTCATACCGTAAGCTTTGGAGAGAATAACGCCGCTGAAACATATCCATAAAAAACAAAAAAGGAAGCATAAGCTTCCTTTTTTAATTGACCAGACCGATAAGCCGGGTTCTGTCGAGTGCGGTAATTTATCTACGCTTACCGTCGCCGATAAGCTCAAGCCGCCATTACTTTACGTCCGCCGAGCAGACGTTATGACGTAAAGTACCAATAGACGTTGCATCGGATAGGGTTTACATAGCAGTACAGTCTCCTGCACTCTGGTGAGCTCTTACCTCGCCTTTCCACCATCACCCCGTATTATAGGGGCAGTATATCTCTGTTGCACTTGCCCTAAGGTCGCCCTCGGCTGCCATTAACAGCTATCCTGCTCTATGATGCCCGGACTTTCCTCATAAACTTTATCGTTTCCGCTACCGCATAGTCTGCTCATATTATAATAATAACATTTTTTTCTTTCTTTGTCAAGAAAATTTCAAAAACCGCTGCATTAAATCTTTTTCATTACGAACCGAGAACGGTATTAATGACCCCCTGATAGATCTGCGCTGAATCGCTCGCAAAAGAAAATCCGTGCGCCCCCGGATTCTGAAGCTCCATTACAATTACATACGAACCGTTATAGCTGCTGTAGTCATAGCTGTCAAAGCCGCTGTCGCTGCTTTTTTTCAGACAGCCAGTTATGTAAAGGAAATCGCCCTCCCATGTTTCGGCTGTCCCTGTCTTTGCGTACAGAGTATATCCCGCCGGGACATATACGCCCAGATTTGAAGCTACTCCGCGCATCCCCTCAAGAAGATTAGGACGAAGATTCTCGGGAATCGAGGCTATGACCTCTCCCGGTCGGCTTCCCGAACCTGTAACGCTGGACGGATCAGCCGTATCAACAGTATTTTTTAATACAAACGGTCTTACCATATCTCCAAAAGCCGCTTCTCTTCCAAGGGCGGCAAGATAGATCGGGCAAGTCAGGATATAGGATTGACCAAAAGCTGTTCTGCGCAGATCGTCACTGCAATATATTTCAATGTTATTATGAATTGGTCCGAAATCGCACTCGATATCCGTACCAAAATGAAATAACTCATCAAGATCGGCAAGGACTGCCTCGGTTCCGATCTCGTCAAAAGCCTTCGCAAAGAAAATATTGCTGGAATTGACAAACGCCGAAGCAAGCGATCTTTCCATGGGATAATTAGGATTTGTATCATGATCCCAGTTCACGATCGACGTTCCGTCAAACTTCCATTCACCGTCGTCGTAAAGGGAGGTAATGCCATGCTTATCGGCAATGACCTCGGACATTATCTTAAAGCAAGAGCCGGGCTGATAATTCTGAAACGCCTTGTTTCCGCAGTCGCCCCATGCAAGCTTTTCGTCGTATTTCTGCTCTGCAACGGCATTCGGGTCGTATGAGGGATAAGAGACCTGCGCCATGATCGAACCGTCTGTACGCATTACAACGACTGTTCCGTCAAGATTTACACTTTGCATATACTCATAAAGCTTTTTCTGTATATCGGCGTCAAGAGTAATCTGTATGGATTGACCGACTTTGTCAGAACCGTTTACGGGTGACGGATTTTTTACGGTCAGCTTGTCGTTGAACGCCGTATCGTAACCGTCAGACATTTCCGTAATTACATTTGCAAAGGGAACGGCATATTCCTCTGCATAAATCCGTCTCGGCTCGGCTATGTCGGTATTTGTCGATGACAAAAGCCTGCCTTTTACGTCGTAAATATTTCCTCTCAACAGCTCAGCAGCTTCGGTTGAGGGTACAACAACCGCGGTTGTCTGAGCTTCTGTCACAACAGCGGTCGTTGTTTCGGCGGTTGTTTCCGATACGCTGTTCTGAGGCGGAAAGGTATTTGGCGGAGGCATAGGCAGATCTCCAGAATCGCTGACGGTACTGCATGAACAGAGCGTTAATGCCAACGCTGCCAAAGCAGCGGATATTATTTTTCTTTTTGTCATTGCTTCTCCTTTCAAACAAATAAGCTATTCGCCGCTAAGAGCCTGTTTAGGATCTGTCCGCACAGGACGCACCGTATCATTCCGTGATTTTTCTTGCTTCAATATAAAAACGCTTATCCTCAGCATGACCCATTGAAAACGTTTTTCTGGGAAGCGCACCGTCCTTAATAACAGTCGGGAAAAGCTGTGATTTATCCATATCGGGAAGCACAAACGAAAGGCCGCCATGTCTCTCCGCAAGAACCTTAACAGTATCGCTTCCATGAATATAGTCTATTTTTCCGCCGTTTTCCTTGATATAACCGTCAAGGAAATTCTGGAGGGAACCGACAGATAAATTAGAGGATTTTTTGCCGATATAAAGCTTCTTTTCTACGTTATCACAGGTGCATACAAAATATTGGTCTGAAATCTCCGTCTCGGAAAGTGCAAGCGCATCTGTCATTTCCGACATAAGCTTCTTACAGTCTACATCATAAACAAGACGATGAATAGCCTCAAATTTAAGTGCATCGCTATGAAGATTTACGATCTCCGCAAGGGCATAACGTGCCGGATGCTCGGAAAGATCCTTATCGGGATCAGCCTTTTTAAGCTGCTCATAAAATTCCTTGGCTGTGGCAAGAGAATGATTACCATCGCCCATAGCGTAAAGCAGCACCGGAGAATCAGAAAGACCATACTTTTTACAGAAAAGCTCAGGATCAGAAAGAGCGCAGAGCGCCGCGTCAACTTTTTCCTGAACAGCCGAGTCAAGAAGATATCCTTTAACGCTTCCTCCGTTCTGCATCAGAGCACTGTCATAAAGCTTTGAATCTTCTGAAACAGCATCCGCAAGAGGTTCAATAACAGTAAAGTCGGGATCGTCGATGAGAATCATGATATGCGGAAGCTCCAAGGGCGCTCCCTGTCTGATCCTGATTCTTGGCGGTATACGCTCGATAACTGTTGCCTCGGTAGCCCGCACCTCCGAGCTGCTGCCCTTTGAAAAATCATATTTTTCCAGATCTATAGCGCCAACAACTCCCTGACGGAGTATGCCGTTGCTCTGAACGCGCTCAACATATACCATAGCGTTCTTATACTCTTTAAAAATACCATTTGAAATATACTCGTTCATAGTTTTGTGAATATTTTCAATGCGTTGTGCAACGTCCTTATCCTCAAGATAAAGCTCAGGAAGAATAAGATTAAGCGACGACGGAACACCGTCAGTAAGTTTTTTTACCTCATCCCAGTATTCAGGCTCACCGGTATACTGATCGCAGGCAATTACCGCCCACTTACTCATATCTACTGTATCTTTCGGAATAAGCAAATCCGCATTTTGAAAAGCTGTAGAATTCATAATATTACTCCTTTATAAATAATTTTAATTCCTGATTAAGCCGTGAAACGGGAAGTCCCACAACATTAAAATAATCTCCGTTTATTTTTTCGATCAGCAATGCTCCTCTGCCTTGTATACCATAACCTCCCGCCTTGTCATAAGGCTCGTCGGTCGAAATATACCATCTTACATCTTCATCGGAAAGCTTGCGGAACGTAACATCAGTAACAACTGTAAAAGATCTGACTGTATCGCCGCAGATTATACAACAGCCTGTAGCTACCTGATGAATTCTGCCCGAAAGCATATCAAGAAATTCCCTGCACTGTTTATTATCCTGGGGCTTTCCAAGAAGCATTCCATTACAGATCACCGTAGTATCACATCCGATAATAACTGAATCTTGATATTGCTCTGAGACAGATCTTGCTTTCAGTTCAGCAAGATACTCCGAAGCTTCAAGCGGTGAGATTCCGCATGGAAGCGTTTCATCGCAATTGGTGGAAACCGCCGTAAAATCCTCGGTTATAAGCTTCATGAGTTCTCGCCGTCTCGGCGATGCAGAAGCAAGTATTATTCTCATAGGATCACATCCTTCGCTCCTATATTCTACCACAACAATTCAGTTATGTCAAGCAACTGACGAGTTAGAATCAAAGAGGATGCAGCATAAAAATAACGCCGTCCCAAAGACGGCGTTATCAACGTGGACGGAATTGTGACCTGATACTAATCTTAAATAAATCTATAAGCAAGTTTAAAGTATATAATTATATCTTATCCTGTCTATAAAATAAATAAAGATCAGTGTAATTCCGATGGAAAAATTAAATTATTTCGGTTATTAACCGATAATATAATTATAAACCTTACAGCGGCAAAAGTCAATAGTTTTTGGCATATTTTATGTCGAATAAAGTCGAACAACATATTTTTTAATAAAAATATGTATTATAAGGTATAAACGAAATAATTGGTAAAACAATTTTATCACTTCTGATAAAAGATTTCCATGTATCAAGAGTCTGTAACGAAATTCCACCGTCTAATGTAACATATGTGCCAAAATCATCAATAACATTTAACCCCAAAACATCATGATAAAATTGCTTGCTAACCTACATATCAGCAACCGAAATTAATGTGCTTATAAATTTCATTTAATTTACATCCGTTTCTATTTATAAGATAGTTAATCAGTTTTGCATTATAAAAAATGAGTCAAAATATTGGAAGCGTTAGGTCACTCAACAATTACAATCATAACTTCTGTCTACTGTCATGTGTTCAATCAGGCTCAGGCACGGGCAAGAGAAGCCGATAGCATCAATACTTAATTTTCACAAATCGGATGATACTAAAGGTCAGCCTAAAGCAACATAAAAGACAAAATATGTATTAAAGTAAAAAGAAAACTCTCAAATGGCGAAATATTACCACTTGAGAGTCCATTTTGTGGCGTGCCTGGAGGGATTCGAACCCCCGACCTACTGGTTCGTAGCCAGTCACTCTATCCAGCTGAGCTACAAGCACACATTTTTTATAACATTAATATTATATCATGGAAATAAAAAATTGTCAAGTTTTTTTTTACAAAACATCATATTGCACTATAACTTAATAACTAATGAGATAAATAATGGTAAAAAGATAAAAAATTCTTAAATAGCTTGACATAATATAAAAAATCTGATATAATTAATTTCGCAATGAGACATTAGCTCAGTCGGTAGAGCATACGCCTTTTAAGCGTAGGGTCGAGGGTTCAAATCCCTCATGTCTCACCATATTAGTGCCACGAAAAAGATGCACACCGAAAAATCCGCTATAAATAGCGGATTTTTCGCGTACATCTTTTTTATAGTACCAATATGGTGACCCGTACGGGAATTGAAAATCTCGGCGCACTTTTCGTAAGTGATGAAAGTGTGCAGAAATCCCCGAAAATACGGCATTTTAGAACATACTACAAAAATTCATTTACGCTGTTTTTCACTAACTTTTTGCACTGTTAGCGGACAAAATATCCGACATACCCTTGTATAATATTTCGATATGGAGGATATAAAAATTAGAAACATTCTCGATGAACTTTATGATTATGATCTGTTCCACCTGACCGAAATTGAGGATATGGACGGTTCATACAAGGCAGCACTCGACATACTCGTCAAGGCAGAAGCAGAATTGAGGAAATCATATCCTGACAGCACCGACGTTCTTGATGAGTACCAGTCAGCGGACATTGACCTACACAACCTCTCCAACCGCAATGAGTTCCGCAAGGGTTTCAAGGTCGGCGCACAGCTCGTCCTTGAAATGATTAAGCCCATTAAGTGAGGTGGACGGTATGAGCAGATACAAGAGCGTACAGGTGGCTTACAATCCCTTGAAAAAGAAAGATGTTCCAATCTGGAGACTGGATACCAACACTGTGACTGTCACACACTTCAATCTCGATACGATGACCGAAGAGAGCAAGACCTATCATACCGACTTCATCAGGTATCATCTTCATTTCTCTGACAGCAAAAGCCCAGACAGGCTTCGCAGGCTCGTTAATGAGGGTAGAATTATCGAATATCTTGATGAGCTTGAAACGAGTGTTACCGCAGCCTTAAACAGGCAGGTTGGACGTTGGAAAGCCTCTGACAAGGAGTATCAGCTTGCCGTTCTGAATGGTGATACTGAAAAGGTGGAAGGGCTTGAAAACTGTCTTTTTCTTATGGCGAGAGAGATTGCTTTTGAGTGTATGGTTTATATTTGAGTTTGGACGGCTGTGCCTTGCGGTGCAGTCGTTTATTCAATATCCAATGCTTCCTGCTCTAACTTGCAATTATGTTCAAGCATATATGTTACTGTATCCGAAAATTCGCTGTTCATAAGATTTTTCAGCCGTTTTCTGTCATTATCCGTCAGCGGTTTTGTATAAGTTGAATGTTGTTGTAGTGTATATGCATCCATTTGATAGGGAACAAAGCGAATGCCTGTTTTCTCTCGCAGATGAAGCAGGATATAAAATCCTCCCGCATCAATATCTCCGTAGTGATAGTAGGAAATTTGCGGATTCTGCTCGTATATTTTTCTAATAAAATTTCTGCGGTGAGAATTATGGTATCCGCCAAGATAGAGAACAAAGGTATCAGACTGTGAAAAATGATTGAATGTTGTCAGGTTTTCAATGGTTATCACTCTGCTACCCGTGATCTTGATTTTATCTATGCTTTTTAAAAGTACAGACGAGATCGCAATGTCACCTTTCAGAACAGAAAGGTCAATTATCTGACCGCCGATCGTGATAATTCCGCAGCCCTTGATATAAACATGACCGGGATTTTTAACGATGTTCAGATCTTCAAGTATGGTTTCATCCTGCGGAAAATCCCCATATTGAAACAGAAGCCTTGTGACTTTGTGTTTGATTTTTTCAAAAACTTTGGAATCTCCAAACACTTTGACCGAGAAATCTCTGATATAAGTTTCTTCGGGAATGTCAAATATTTCCGATACGACTTTCAGTATGTTTTCGTATTCTTCAAAGTCCCCGTCAAAGTATTCTGCTTTTTTGTTATTTTGTATTCGTTCAATTTGTGACTGACAGTACGCTGCAAGAACTTCATTTTCATTTGCATACATTGTAAGCAGGTGAAGCAGCCGTTCATTTGTATCTGCCTTTGGTGTTCTTGAAATGAATGCATATATCTCGCTCAGCTTATGCGTATTTAATGTAACGCTGTCAATAACTCCGTTTTTCTTTTTTGACAAAGTAATATATTCACTGCGTTCAAGCTCCGCAATGGCTTCATTGATACTGATATAGAGGTCATATTCCGCTTCGTCACCATATTTCGGAAAAAGCTGTGTCACCTTGACCGAAAAGCTCTGACTTCTTTTATTATCGCCTGTAAAGCTCCTACTTCGCTCATATTTATCAAGCAGGCAGTTCAGGAGCTGCTTTTTATAATTCGTCATAGGAGAACTCCTCTGCAAAGCTGTTATGACCGCTGTCTGTATAGACCATAACGATATTGTCCGCCTGTTCGCCGATCAGCTCCAATCTTGATGTAGGCACGGCGAGAATGATCTGAAAATTCTGCGACTTAAAGAATGTGAGCATACTCTCGATACGTTCCTCGTCCATTTTATCAAAGGCTTCGTCAAGCATGATAACTCTTATCGTTTCACCTGTGCTGTAAAGCTGAGCAAAAGAAGCTGCGATCGCCACATAGTACGGAGTCTGTGTTTCACCGCCGCTTTTTTCTCTGTAGATTTTAGAAAATTTCTGCGATTTTCCGTCCTTTGAAATGATCTCAATATCATAATCGAGGTAGCTGCGATAATCTGTATATTCACGCAGTACATCATCACCGTTTTCATCCGAAGCTGTCAGCTTTGAAAACAGCTCCTCCATTTCATCGTGATATTCTTCATCAAACTGTGTGGAAAAGAGGTTGAAACCACTAAGGTTAAAGTCCGACATGATCATATCGTACATCCGTTTTTTACGCTTATCCGACGAATAGTCAAAACGATAGGAATCATTGCCGTAATAAATCGGTTTTAGAGTTTTATTCAGCTCCTTGAACAGAGAAATGGCATTTTCAATATTTTCACGCATTTTTGCAAGGAAGCTCTCTCTGAACTCTGTTTCACAGTTATCCTTGATACCTCTCAATTGTTCCTCATATTTAATAAGGTCATGCTTTGCTAAAACACCGTATTTCTCGGAGTATGCAGACATCATACCGATACCCGTACCAAGCTCGCCGTCCTTGTATCTTGATTGCATAACGTGCAGCTCGTTATTGGCTTTTTCTTTCTGATTTCTAAGAGTTTCTCTCCTCGGCTGATAGTTTCCCCAAATCGTATCTGCGGACTTCGTTTTTTTATGCTCCTCAAACTTATGTCGTGCTTCGGATAATGCCGTTTCATTTCCCCTGCACATATCACTTATCTGTGATTCAATATTGCTGACTTCTGCTTCAAGCTGTCCGATATCAGCCGTAAGATTTTCTGTTGAAAGTCGATTTTTTGTGATAGACTGCTTGATATTATCAAGTTCTTTGTCTTTACTGTCGAGTTGTCTTTTCAGTTCATCAGCTTCCATTTGCAGCTGCAAATAGGTAGGATCATTTTCAGCTTCTTTAAGTTTCTGGTTTAACAGACGTATATCTTCTGTAATTTTCTGCATTTCTATCGGAGAAGTAATAACAGGCTTCAATATTTCAAAATTGCACTGTCTGATAACCGAAAGTATCGTAGTATAATCTGATTCCTGCGTTTTAAGCTCCGATCGTCCGGCTGATTTATCTTCATATTCCGCTTTCTTGATTTTCAGCTGCTGCTGCAAAGCGTATTTGCCGATATATGGCATATTGTAGATTTTAGGGTCGATTTTTCTAAGCGCATTCCCCTGATAAAGCATACAGCCCTGCGTAATGGCGATACGGTGTTCTTTTAGCTCCGAAACGCTTTCACACATCGTCACCCTGCCAAGAAGATAGCAGATATAGGCATACGCATAGCGGTTTTCACTGGTGACAACGCTTGCAAGTCTTGATGTATCCGGCGTAACATCTGTATTCAGCCTGGCCGTATTGACAATAGCTGCTGTGTGTATTTTTGACTTGTATTTGTCGTAAACCTCGGCAGCAATGTCATAATAGGCAGGCTCTACAATAATATAGAATCTCTGTGAATTAAGATAACCCTCGACTGCATTCTGCCATTTGCTGTCGGATATTTCAAGAAGATCGGCAAGGATATGCACCTCAGAAACGATACCCCTTGCAGAAAATTCACGCTGTATCACTTCTTTCAGCATGGTGACATTTTTATCATAGGTGAGCTTGTTTTGTTCAAGATCCCTGATCTCTCTGGAGAGCTGTTCAATAGCCTTGTTCAGAGCAGTCAGTTCAGTTTTTGTATCCATTAATTGATCCTGAATAATTTTCTCTGCATCTGCAAATGCACGTTCGATGTCAATAATAATACTGTTTCTGCGCTGAATATCCATTTCAGTTTGTTCCAAAGCAGAAATTTCACTGTCGGTCACAGCGCTGTACTTGCGAATGTACCGCAGGGCTGTCCGTATCCTTTTTAGCTGTTCTTTCAGTTGATTAAGATGGTCAGACAGGGTGCTTTTATCTTTTTCCTTATCCTTTATATCGGATTTGATAGAGCTGATCAGCAAAGCGGATTCCCCCGAATTCAACGAAGTCTGAACATTGATGTATCTTTCGTTCAGTCTTTGTATATCAGAAGTAAGGTCATTGCAGACTTTTTTGTCCTGCGCCAATTGTTGCTCTGCAAGCCTGATCTGACTTGTCATATCAGCAATACTTGCTTTTTTCGCTTCCGCTTCTGCGATCTTTATCAGAATGTCTATCACAAGTATCTGTTCATCAAAATGCAGGATATTGTCATATTTTTTCCGGATCGCTTCAAGATCATTTACCTGTTTCTTTACTTCCTCCACAAGTAGCTGCATATCTTTCAGGCTGCGGATATTTTCACGAAGCGCGTCAATATCAATATTTTTCTCAGGCAGAATAAACTGCGAAACAAAGCTCTTGACATCCTTCATAGGCTTGAATGCAATTGACTTTGCAAGAAGCTCAAAAAAATTATCCTGTAAATGACCGAGACGGGACTTGAACCTATCCTTTGCGAGGGAAGTCTGATGAATAAACGCAACCCTTTTACCGTTGTTTCTGAATTGATCGTCCTTTGCAGGCTTATTATCCACAATAAAGGATAGCCGATCAAGTGTGCCCTCCTCACAGAACCACTTTCTCTTTGGTTCACTTTCAAAATCGGGTGAATCAAATTTTGCGCCGATCACGAAATAACGCTGTTTGCTTTCCTCATATACTTCAAGTGCAATATAGGAGATGACTGCGCCTTTTCTAATATATTCATTGCCCTCTTCACCTGTTTTACCTCTGACATAGGTTTTCAGACTGCGCCTGCTTTCTGCCCCCACAGCAAGATTGAATTTCCGGCTGTTGGTGGTGAGTATGAGCTGAATCGCGTCAAGAATCGTGGATTTTCCTGCGCCATTGTCGCCGGAAAACAAATTGGTATTTTTCAGGTGTATCGTTTCATTACTGAAATAATGCCAATTGACAAGTCTGAGTTTAGTCAGTATCTTCTTCGTCTGCATAGCTTTCCGTTTCACCTCCGTTCACATATTTATCAAGTTTATCCTTCGTTTCTTCATAGACTGTATTCAGCTCTGCTCCGTCAAAAGCAAGTATAACTGAGGGATATATCTGTAACCGTGTATCGGGATTTCCCATATCAGCGTCAAGATTATTGATGATATGGTATTTTTTCAATAAACCAAGTGCAGAGCGCATATCTTGTTTTTTCAGCCGTTCACTTCTCAGACTGCGGTATCTGTCATATAACTCGTCAACATATACGATCACATTTTCTGTCTGAGACAGCTTTTTCTTTTCCTCTATAAAAATAAGCCGCAGGATAAGAAGTATCATACTGTCAAGCAGCTTAAGACGAATACGTCCTGTGCCATAGGCATTGTTAAGGGAGATCACGCCGTATTCTTCATTGATCGAAATATCATAGCCAAGCAGGTCAAAATATGCGATGAACAGCTCTTTTTCTTTCAGTATGAAGTAGTAGCTGTTTTTTGTTTCGGTACAGCTCTTTAGGATAAAGCATTCGTTCAGGAGCTTATTGGCATTGATCCTGAATTTATCCTTTGACACACTGCCGAGAAATTTATCAAGACGTGTTTCATGATCCATGCTATTTTGCCCTCCTTTTCAGAGTAAAATCTTTGAATGTGAAGCCATTATCGCATATGATATTTTCTTTTGGCAGAACAATATATTCGGAGCGTTTGTCTCTGCCGTAAATATTAATAAAAATCACCCGTATCATATCACGCTTTGTATGTACTTCAATCTCTGACGCATTGATTTCTTCTCTGTCTTTCAGCAAAATCCGTACAAATGCATTAATATTCTTTCTTGAAAAGCGTTGTTCATTCTTTTCTTTCAGAGCAATTCGTCTTTGGAGTATTTCTTCTTCCGAAATGGTCTGCGGGGTGAAGATTTCGTCCACATCAACGATTTTTTTGGAGATACCGATAGTTTTCAGTGACTCTCCGCTAAGAAAGCTTTGCGGAAACATATTGAAGATCCTGCAATAATCATCGGGCACATCATCATAAATGCCGTATTCTTCTTCGGATTCAAACGCATTTGCAAGACATCTCAGGATCGTAGAAATTTTTCCCTCTATATTGTTGGTATTCAAAAACGCAAGTTTAGCCCTATTGACCGCACTTCTCAGATATTTGGAATGCTTGCGTTCTATTTCTTTCTCAATATCGTCATAGGAATCAAAATAGCCGATCACATTTGTAATTATTTCTATGACCTTGTCGCCTGCTTCGGTTTTGTCGTTTTCTCCCTCAATATTCTGGTAGCCGATGACAGCCCTTTCCATAATCCCTTCATCACTCAATATATCACGGAGACGACTTACGATCGTGTTGCGGAATCTCGAAACATTGTCATTGGTTTTCATGCGGTGATATGCCTTTGAGCCGATGTTTTCATTATAGGAGAAGAAATGCTCCATAAGTTCTTCGGGTGTCTGCCCCTCCGTCAATTCATCAATATATTTTCTGATACCTGTATTAAGTTTTTTCAGCTCCGTGAAAAGTGCAAGCGTCCTGTCATATACAGGCTTGATGATCTGCGGATATGGTCTGTCATATAGATTTTCATTGGTGAGAAGCGAATATATTGCCGAAACTTCGCTTTGATATTCCATTTCCTTTACGTCGGTAATGGCAGCGAAAGCCTGCATAATTGTGACCGAATGGTTTGGCATAACGATTTTCGCACGCTGATTGTTGCTGAATTCATATTCGATCCATCCGTATGCTTTTAGCTTTCTGAGAAATTCGTTTGCTTTGGCACGGGAATCCTTGAAAACTTCTGCTCCGTCCTCAAATTGTATATCCGCTGAGCTGTTTCGGTCAAAATAGTCCGTAAGCTGTAAAACAAGCACTTCCTTATCTATACCATAGGACAGCTCAGTACGATAGGAGTTATAAATTATTTCAAGACAGTCAATGAATATGTTCTGATATTTGCCCGTAAGCGCCTTGAAAAAGTCACTCCCCGTTATGTTGAATATATTCATCGGCTGTACCCCCTATCTTTTTGCCTTGTCAAAATATACAATATACCATTATAATTATAGCATAATATTCCTTGTCTTGTCAATTGCGTGTGAGCAAATTTCACTTTGAACCCAGGAATCAAAGTTTCCCTCAATCTTCATTACCGTCATCATCTTTCGTTTCTTGAATGCCGTGGGTACGCATATCCTTTCGCAACTGTTTCATCTGCTTTTCAGCGGAATATTTATCCTGCCGTGAACCTAACTTAACGGTTTTTAATCCCTTACTTTGAGAAGTTTGTTTGAATAAATCAGGATGTCCTGACAATTTTTTCCTTTTGATGCCCTTGCCGTTCTTTTCATATGAAATCTTAAAGCTGGGCGGCATTTTGTCTGCCTTTAAGTAGCTTTCATGTATCTCGCTCAGATAGCCGTTTATCGCAGTATTAAGGAAACGCTCAAAGATATAATAATCGTTCGGAGCAACATAGCCCATTGTTTTTATTCCTTTTGTGATGATGAATACCTTCCCGTCAGGGATATTGTCTTTGACTTCCTGCGGTACTTTTACAGGATCGAGGTCTTTAATGTCAACTACTTCGATATTATACCCAATTGATTTGAGTGCAGGATATAGGGTGCTTGTATACTTTTTCCCCGTAAGAAGCTCTTTCCCCATATGATAGACCTTCATACTATCACTGTCAAATTGGCTGTCATCAAGTTTCTGCCGTGTCTGCATTCCCTGATAGAAGCCCTCGTCATATCCGCTTGCAAAAACGGCGATGCTCTCAAATGAAACACCGTAAACGTCAGCCAAAGTCTGAACATAATACTCCGTTATCTTAACTTTGCCGTTTTCTATGCCATTGTAGATAGTTCTCGAACCGCCCAGCATATCAAAATCCAGCGTAACGAAGTGGGTGAGGGATTTT
>ULRD01062140.1_pt1 | contig 20251 bp, 18 predicted proteins | sample 1955181 | NCBI WGS metagenome assembly ULRD01 (sample SAMEA4835675, study PRJEB28245) | human gut metagenome | biome: gut microbiome; material: fecal sample | place: Denmark | collected 2008
TGCTTGTTTTCCATTATGTGAATTCTCCTGTCGCTTTCTTTTTTAGCTATTCTTCTATGCGCATTATGTCGGCGCCCAGTGCGCGGAGCTTCTGCTCCAGGAACTCGTAGCCCCGGTCGATAAAGTGTATCTGGCTTATGGTGCTCTCGCCCTCGGCGGCAAGGGCGGCTATGACCAGGGCGGCGCCCGCCCTGAGGTCGCTTGCGCAAAGGGGCGCGCCGTAGAGCTTTTCCACTCCCTCCACCGTGGCCGTGCGGGAGCTTATTGAAATGCTGGCTCCCATCTTGGCAAGCTCCGGCACGTGGTTGAAGCGGTTCTCGAATATGTTTTCCATTATGAAGCTGTTGCCCTCCGCCGTGGCCAGAAGCGCCATCATGGGCTGCTGAAGGTCTGTGGGGAAGCCGGGATAGGGCAGCGTCTTTATGTTGACGGCCCGGGGTCGCTTGTCTGCGGATACCCGGATGAAGAAGTCCCGCCCGTCGTCCCCCTCCGTGACGGTCACGCCGCACTCCATGAGCTTGGCGGATATGGCCTCAAGGTGGGTGGGGATGACGTTGTTGATTATCACGTCGCCCCGGGTGGCGGCGGCGGCTATCATAAATGTACCCGCCTCTATCTGGTCGGGTATTACGGCGTAGGTGCAGCCATGGAGCCTGCGCCCGCCCTGTATGCGGATAACGTCGGTGCCCGCGCCCTTTACGTTCGCTCCCATCATGTTGAGGAAGTTGGCCACGTCCACCACATGGGGCTCCTTTGCGGCGTTTGCGATTATGGTCTGCCCCTCGGCGGCCACCGCCGCCAGCATTATGTTTATGGTGGCGCCCACGCTCACCACGTCCAGATATATCTCCGCGCCCCTGAGCCTATCCGCCCTTGCCTTTACGGAGCCGCCCTGTATCACTATATCCGCGCCCAGCGCCCGCATTCCCTTAATATGCTGGTCTATGGGCCGCTGGCCTATGGCGCAGCCGCCGGGAAGGGCTATCTCCGCCTTCTTATACCGGCCCAGCAGCGCCCCTAAAAGATAGTATGAGGCGCGCATGGAGCTGACCATTTCCCCCGTTACGCTGAAGGTGCTTATGCCGGAGGGGTCTATGCGCATACTGCCGTCCGGCGTGCGGGAAATATCCGCGCCCATGCTGGTGAGTATCTCCTCCACTATGCGCACATCCTCTATCTCGGGCAGGTTTTCCAAGAGGCAGCTTTCGCCTGAGAGTATGACGGCGGGTATTATGGCAAGGGAGGCGTTTTTGGCCCCGCTTATAGTCACCGCGCCCTCAAGGCGTTTTCCGCCGTTTATTCTGTAATACGCCATTTATGCTCCCGAAAAAAATAATTCTTTATCCAACGAGGGGATAATCCCTCTCTAACCTGATAATTATACTATGCCCGCGGTGTTTTTGGCAAGACAAACAGGACGGCAAAAGGGAGCGGCGCAGCCGCTCCCGCCGGGAGTTACTTTTCTAAGTAATATCTTGGATTGTAGGCTATGCCGTCAATCCTGAGCTCAAAGTGCAGATGTGCTTCGGTACAGCTGCCCGAGTCGCCGGCCTTGCCTATGATCTGGCCCTTGGCTACCTTATCGCCGGGAGCCACGGAGAACCGGCTCAGGTGGGCGTAGCGGGTGACGAACCCTTCGCCGTGGTCTATCTCTATGATGTTGCCGTAGCCGCCCCGATTTATGGCGCAGACCACGGTGCCTCCCTCGCTGGACAGCACCGGATCGCCGGTCTTTGCGGCGTAGTCCAGGCCAAGATGAAGCACGCCGTCCCTTTGCCCGTAGTTTGAGATTATCTCTCCACCGGCTACGGGGGAAGCAAAGCTGAGCGCCTCGGGCTTTCTGCCCTCCTTGCCCTCGTGCCTGCCCGGCTCGCCGCCGCTCTTTTTATCGGTGCCCTGAAGTATTACCGTATCCTGGGGTTCCACCGTAACTGTTTCGCTCTTGCTGCGGCTGGAGCTCTTTTCGCCGTTTATGTATACCGTATGGTTCACGGTGGTTCTGCTGCCCGCCCTGCCTAAGGTGAGGGTAATGCCGGTGCCGGCCACCAGTGTGGGGTCTTTCTCTACCTTTGAGTCGAAGGGCAGCTCCTTCGTTTCGCTGCTCGTCACAGTGGTAATGACCTTCAGAGGACTGCTTGAGGAGGTGAACTTTTCGTATACCTGGTCGTAGCTGGAAATGTCTTCGGGCTTTGCATCGGGCTGGGGCTGCATCTCTACCCCACTGTAAAGCTCGGTGGTACGGTCGCCGGATTCCGTCACCTTGCCGTCGAAGTAGCTCCTGACTTCCTCCAGCAGCGATTCCGCGGCCTCGGTGCTGGCCAGCACCGCCCTTGTCCTGCCGTCTATGACTATGGCGCAGGGCGTATACTGTTCCGGCGCCATGGCCTGCTCTGTGTCGGGGCTGTTCTCGGCCGTGGCCTCTTCAGCGTCGCTTACTCCGTAAGCTTTTGGCTGGGCAAGCTGTTCCCCCACATTGCTTTCGGACAGTATGGAGGTGCCGTTGTAGCATTCCGGCGGCAGAAGCGAGGAACCCTTGGCGATGCCAAACGCAAGGGCTGTTACTGGCAGCGCAATCAGCAGCAGCGGGAGCAGCCTGTCCCACTTCTTTTTTGGATCCTCGGTTATCTCGTACAGCCTGCCCGTTTCCTCATCCCATATGTACCTGCCGAAAAAGCCGTCGTCCCCCCCGCCGGCGTGCTCCGCCGCCTCTTCAACCGCCTGATCTATCATTTCGGCTTCCACGGGTATTTCCGACTCGTTATTTTCTTCAGTTAAGATGTCTTTTTCTTCTTCCATGGCGGTATTATACCCTATTTCGCCATATACCGCAATCAGGGCAGGGGCACGGTAGCCTCGGTTTTGCCCTTGGGGTATTCGCAGGAATCGTAATAGGGGGAGTAGGTGTAGATGTATATATCGCTGTCCCTGAAGTCCAGTATGCGCATGTACCCGCCTCCGCCGGCCTTGCTGCCCTGGAAGTTGGAGAGAATGGCGTATACCGTCCTGTCCGGATCGCCGTCGCCGTCGTCGTCAAGCTGCACGTTTTTGTAGGAGATATCCCGGCAGTGGCCGCACAGCACCAGAAAAACGTTGGGGTTGGCCTTTACTATCTTTTCGAATATGGCCTTTCCCTGAGTGGTATAGGCGGCGCTCTTTTTAAGGTAGCTGTGGGTGATTATTATGGCGTCCCTGCTGCTGTATTGCCGCAATACTCCGTTTATCCAGTTTACCTCGTCTTCACTGGGTCCCTTGTTGGAGAAGGCTATGCCCATGAATATGTAGTCCCGGCCGTTTGCTGAAAACAGCTCGTAGCGGCTGCCGGTATCGCCGTATTCCTGAGACATGGAGGCGGGGCGGAGGCTGAGCACGTATTTCAGGAAGTTGGCGTAGTTCATCCTATAGCCTATATCGTGGTTGCCGCATGCCGCAAGGAAGGGGATCGACGCGCTGCTGAGTATGCCCATGGATTCCCTGGCCTGCCGCCACTGGTCCTCGGATTTCCAGCTGCCTACCACGTCGCCGGTATGGAAAACAAAGCGTATATCCAGAGCCGCCCTGTTGTCGGCTATCCACTGGGTCATGCCGTCGAAGATGGGCTTGTAGGCATTGTGATAGTTCTGGGTATCGCTGAGCCATGCTATGGTGAAGGCCTGTGCTTCTGAGAACAAAAGCGCAATGCACAGCACAAATGGGGCCAGTAAGCGTCTTACCCTAAACATCAAAAAAGTCACTCCTTAGTATATAAGCGTAATGCAATAAGCTTTATTTGAGCCTGAGCCGGAGGTCGTCTCCCTCCAGCCGCAGCACCATGGTCTCCCGGGGCGCTACGAGGCGGGAAAAGAATCTGTCTCCGTAGCTTGCGAGAATGTCGTCAAGGCTCCTGTTGGTGGCCCAAAGGGTGGCCTTCCTGGCGCTCTGCCGCTCGTTGAGGATGGAGAACAGCGTCTCTCGGGTGACGGAGTTTATCATGGGCTCTGTGCCCAGGTCGTCTATTATCATGAGATCAGGGCCGAGGATGTCCGGACTTTCGCCCCTGCCCCGTATGCTCTCCATAAAGGCGTTGATGAGGTTGTAGGCGGAGGCCTTGTATACGTCGTAGCCCCTGGAGGATACCTCCAAAGCTATGGCGTTTAGCAGGTAGCTCTTGCCGAGGCCTGTGCCGCCCATGAGCAGTATCCCCATAGGGTCGCACTTTGGGAAGGAGGCGGCGTACCCCTCGCACAGCTCCTTTGCCTTTAGGGCGATGCGCTTCTGACGGTCGCACGGGTATATGTCGGAGCGAAACATTGCGAAACTCTGTTGCGTATTGATGCCCGATGTAGCGTACATTTCTTCCAGAATGCGGGCTTTCATGCAGGGACAGAGCTTTTTCACCGTATCCCCCACATAACCGGTATCGTTACAGGCTTTACAGCGATAGTGTGGCAGCATATGGTCTGGCGGCAAACCGGCCGAAAGAAGCAAATTCAGCTCTTCTTTGTCCAGCTGCTCAACTTTATTGCGAAGCTCAGACGAGTCCTCGTTCCGCATTATCATAAGGCCTGTGTCGAAGGCCAGACGGCGGCGCTGGTCGGCTATTTCCCTGAGCCTCGGTATGGCCGTACATGCGGCCTCCCGGCGCTCCCTGGCCTCACGCTCCGCCCTTTCGCGGCTCATTCTGTATTCGTATATCAGCTCCGGCGTAGGCTTCATTTTTTGTCCTCCTCGTCCTCCAAGAGGGTTATTCCGATGCTCTTTAGATCCTCGTCGGAGTATTTGCGCTGGCCGTAGTTCATAAAGTAAGAGGATTGCTGCTTTTTGCCGCCCTCTGCGGCGGGCTGCTTTTCCAGCTCCTCTATGGCCTTCCGGGCCTGCTGCAGAGTGGTAACGCCCTTTTCGTGCAGCTGCTCTATGAGCCGGCGGGTCCTGTCGAAGGGGTGGCTGTAGCCTGCTGAGCGTTCAGCTGCCAGCAGCACCGCCTCCGGCTGCATGTGCCAGGATACCGTCCATGTGCTTACCGCTTCCTTTTCCCTGCGCCCCGGCGCGCCCTTTAGCCCGGCGCGGGAATAAATCTCCCGGGCAAGCTCCTCAGTGAGGGCGGCGGACTTAATGGCCTCCTGCACCCCTCCCTCCATGCGCATGCCCTCCAGTATGGCGTTCAGGTATGCGAAGGTGGGCTTATCTGAAGAGGTCATGGCGGGGCAGGCGGAAAGTATCTCGTCCAGCGTCATGCCCCATTCCTCTGTCCATTTCTTATACAGGGCAAGCTCGTCCTCAGTGGCCATGCGTCCCTTGCGCCAGCGGGCAAGTATGGCCTTTGCGCCGCCCTGAAGCTCGGTGTCCAGCTTTATGCGCTGCTCCGCGTCTGCGGCGGTAAGCACCCCTTCCTTGGCCCATTCCCGGGCCATCTTGTCCATGAACTGTATCTTGACGGAGGGCCCCTTCAGCTCCATGCAGCGGCGTACAAGCATTACTGCCGCCGCCTCCTCCAGGCCGAATACCTCTATCCAATCGTATATCTTTGAAAGCTCGCCGGGGGTGAGCACCCGCGCACCGCATACCTGACGAAGCGCCGAAACGAGCGGGGCGTACTTGCGGGTGCCGCCGGTGACGGGCCCTGCCTGAACGGATAAATATTCAACGCTTAACGGCTCCTGCTCCACTATGCGCAGCAGGCCCATGTCCTGCCAGTATAAGAAGGCCTCCACCGCCTTGGCGCTGTCGATGCCGAGGGACGCGCAGAGGTCGGCGTTTTCCAGCCTCCGGCAGCCGCACTGCATAAGGCCGAAAAGGTATACCTTGCAGTATAGCTCGGGTGCCTTGGGCATGTACTCCAGTATGAAGATGTTCTGCACAGAGGTACAGCCCATCAGGGCCGCACCCTGCTCAAAGCCGCAGCGTATCATTTATGGCGCCTTTCGTGAGTGTATTTTATAAAATCAGTATTTATACAGCATTTCTGCCGGTTAATTCATCTGTATGTGCGTATATGGTATGTTACATTACTTTGCTCTTATCTTGCAGGTGAAATCATTGGTGGTCAGCTTATACAGGCATACGGCATCCGCCATACTGGCGGTGAAGGGCGCCTCTATGCCCGCCTGATGCTTCATTATCCTGTTCAGGGCGTATATTTTTTCTTCCGTATGCTCTATGAACTCCACATTGCCGGTACCTATGACGCTGGCGAAGGTGTAGCCATAGGCGCAGGGGTTCGCGTCTTCAACAAGCTCGCCCCGGCCGTCCAGCTCGAGGCATACCGTGGGGTTCTTTTTTAGTATTTCCAGCTTGCGGCCCTCTTTGGCGCTGTGAAAGTAGAAGGTCAGCGCGCCGTCTGCGTACTCATAGCCGTAGTTCAGCGGCACTATGTAGGGGACGCCGCCGTCTGTCATGGCGAGGCGGCAGACCTTGCATTCGGATACCAGGCCCAATATGGTGCATATGTCGGTTATCTCCCTGTCCTTGCGGCGCATTGCCTGTTCCTCCTTATATTTTATGCCGGTTTTTCGCTTAAATTCAAAACACAGGGAGCGAGCTGGCTCACCCCCTGTGGAAAAAAGCATCGTTTTACTTCTTTACGTCGTTATCGTTGAATGGGTCGCCGCACTGGGGGCAGAACTTGGGCGGGTTCTTGGGGTCATTGGGCTCCCAGCCGCACTTGTCGCACTTGTAAAGAGGTGCGGAGTCGGGCTTCTTCGCGCCGCACTCCATGCAGAACTTGCCCTTGTTCACCGCGCCGCAGTTGGTGCAGGTCCAGCCTTCAGCCTTGGGCTGGGGCTTGCCGCACTCCATGCAGAACTTGCCGGTGTTCACCGCGCCGCACTCGCACTTCCAGCCGTTGGCTGCGGGGGCCGCAGGGGCCGGCTGCTGGGCCGGCTGCTGGGCGGGCTGCTGATACTGCTGTTGCTGCTGACCCATCTGGAACAGGTTTCCTACGTTGCCGCCCATGCCCTGAGCCATGTTGATGCCGGCGAAGGCTGCGAATGCGCCTGCACCCTCGTTTTTGGCAGCATTCTGCATTGCCGCGCCCTGGGAGCTTGCCAGATATGCAGCCGCCATAGTGGGATCCCTGAGGGCTGCGCTCTGCTGCAATTCTTTGATGCGCTGCTCGTCCTCGTCGCTGGCCTTGATGGAGCTGATGCCAAGGGAGACCATCTCTATGCCGCGCAGGTCGCGCCACTTTGCAGAGAGCTCCTCGTTCAGGCACTGGGCCAGCTCTGTGGTGTGGCCGGGGAGGGAGCTGTACTTTATGCCCATATCGCTGATGCGGGCGAAGGCGGGCTGCAGTGCGGTCATCATCTCTGAGCGCATCTGGGAGTCTATACGGTCCCGGGTGTAGCTGTCGGTGACGTTGCTGCATACGTTCTTGTAGAACAGCATGGGGTTGGTTATCTTATAGGAATATTCGCCGAAGCACTTTACGGATACCTCAAGCTCCAGCCCCGCGCCTATGTTGTTATATACCACCCGGAAGGGGACGGGGTTGGCGGTGCCGTACTTGTTGCCGATTATCTCCTTGGTGTTGAAGTAATAGATACGCTGGTCCTTCGCCGGGTTAGCGCCGAAGGTGAAGCGCTTCTTCAATATCTCCCAGGTGGACTTGAGGTTGTCGCCAAGGTTGCCGTAGAATATGGAGGGCTCGGTGGAATTGTCCCACACGAAATCTCCTGCCTGCGCAGAGAACTCCACTATGGCGCCCTGCTCTACGATCATCATGCACTGGCCCTCGTTTACGGCGATTATGGAGCCGTTGGTGATGATGTTGTCCTCGCCCTTGGTGTTGGCGTTGCGGCTGCCCGTGCGCTTTACGCCCTTGGTCATCAGGACGTTCTCCGGCATGGAGTCGCAGTAGAAGTATTCGCGCCACTGATCGGCCAGTACGCCGCTCAGCGCGCCTATTCCTGCCTGTAAAAGACCCATGTTGTTATATATCTCCTTTCAGAATGTAGGGAAATGAAATGAGTATCCATATTTAAGGTTATTATATCACATGTCGCCGTTTTGCGCTATTAAGACTTTGTAAACCTGAGGTGGCCGCGAAAAAGACAACAGTCCGCAGGACACGAACATGGAAAAACATGATATAAGCTCTTTACAACGGCAAAATTTGATATATACTATTATTAGATGTCCTTTGAATACGGACACAGAGAAGGTCAATTCCCCGGCAAATCTTATTTTATAAAACAGGAGCGGCAAAAAAATGGAAATGATGGACGCATTGGTAAAAGCGGCACCGGAAAAAGGGCTTATTCTGACTCAGGTACCAAAGCCTGTGCCAGGTATGGGCGAAGTGCTTATCAAGATCCACAAGACCGCTATATGCGGCACTGACGTACACATCTACAACTGGAACCAGTGGGCGCAGGAGACCATAAAGCCCCCCATGGTGATAGGCCACGAGTACGTGGGCGAGATAGCGGAGCTGGGCCCCGGCGTAACGGCCTACCACGTAGGCCAGATAGTATCCGGCGAAGGCCATATTGTATGCGGCCACTGCCGCAACTGCCGTGCCGGCAACGGTCAGTACTGCCGCCACACAAAGGGTGTGGGCGTGAACCGTGACGGCGCGTTTGCGGAATACCTCTGCATACCGGCAAGCAATGTGGTGCCCATACCAGATGGTATCCCGGAGGACGTGGTATCCTTCTTTGACGCGCTGGGCAATGCCACACATACCGCCCTCATGTTCGATGTGATAGGCGAGGACGTGCTCATCACCGGCGCAGGCCCCATAGGCATGATGGCCACCGCTATCTGCAGGCGCAACGGCGCACGCAGCGTAGTGGTCACCGACGTGAACGACTACCGGCTGGAGATGGCGAAGAAGATGGGCGCCACAGCCACGGTGAACGTAGCGCACGACAAGCTGGAGAGCATATTCGGGCCCCAGCACATGGTAGAGGGCTTTGACGTAGGCCTGGAGATGAGCGGCAACGTAGCGGCCCTGAACACCATGATAGACAACATGCGCAACGGCGGCAAGATCGCCCTTCTGGGCATACACCCCGGCAACATAGAGATAAACATAAACAAGGTCATCTGGAACAGCCTGACCCTTCAGGGCGTATACGGCCGCAAGATGTACGAGACCTGGTACAAGATGATAACCATGGTGGAGGGCGGCCTTGACATGACTCCCATGATCACCCACCGCTTCAACTATCGCGATTTCGACAAGGGCTTCGAGGCCATGAACAGCGGCAGGAGCGGCAAGGTAGTGCTTGACTGGACAAAGTAAGGGAATCCCGCAATAAAAAATAACATAGAAAGGAACAGCATATGAAATCCGCACTTAAGCATTACGGCGAGATGCTCCAAAGCATCAGGGAATCCGGCACCTATAAGAACGAACGCATAATCACTACCCCCCAGAAGGCGCGCATAGACACCACCGAGGCGAAGAACGTGCTCAATATGTGCGCGAACAACTACCTTGGCCTTTCCGACAGCAAGGAGCTTATCGAGGCCGCAAAGGCCAGCTATGACAAATGGGGCTTCGGCCTCTCCTCCGTGCGCTTCATCTGCGGCACCCAGGGGCTGCATAAGGAGCTGGAGCATAAGATAGCCAACTTTGTAAAGATGGACGACTGCATACTGTACTCCTCCTGCTTCGACGCAAACGGAGGCCTGTTCGAGACCCTGCTGGGCCCCGAGGACGCCGTGATATCCGACGAGCTGAACCACGCCTCCATAATAGACGGCGTGCGCCTCTGCAAGGCCAAGAGGTATCGCTATAAGAACAACAATATGGAAGACCTTCGCGCCCAGCTTCAGGACGCAAAGGATTCCGGCTGCAAGATAAAGCTCATCGCCACCGACGGCGTGTTCTCCATGGACGGCTACATAGCCAACCTTAAGGGCATATGCGACCTGGCCGACGAGTTTGACGCGCTGGTAATGGTGGACGACAGCCACGCAGTAGGCTTCATGGGCGAGCACGGCCGCGGCACCGCCGAGTATTGCGGAGTTGAAGGCCGGGTGGACATCATCACCGGTACCCTGGGCAAGGCTCTGGGCGGGGCCTCCGGCGGCTACACCGCCGCAAGGCAGGAGATAGTGGACCTGCTCCGCCAGCGCAGCCGTCCATACCTCTTTTCAAATACCGTTGCCCCCGCTATCTGCGCCGCGGCCTGCAAGACCATAGATATGCTGACCGAGAGCACCGCCCTCCGGGACAAGGTACACGAAAATGCCCGCTACTTCCGCGCCGAGATGGAAAAGTGCGGCTTCGACCTGCTGCCCGGCGAGCATCCTATAGTGCCCGTAATGCTCTATGACCCCAAGGTAGCCAACGAGTTTGCCGCCCGAATGCTCAAGAAGGGCGTATACGTGGTAGGCTTCTGCTATCCCGTGGTGCCCAAGGGCAGGGACCGCATACGTACCCAGATCTCCGCCGGCCATACCAAGGAGGATCTTGACTTCGCGGTCAAGTGCTTCAGGGAAGTCAAGGAAGAGATGGGATTATAAAACTCAAAAAAGCGGCTTTACGCCGCTTTTTTTTGAGCCTTTACGGGCCTTATAGGGGCTGATCTTCAAAAAGCTTCTTTAAGCTCTCGGAGTAGGGCGGGCGGCATATGCCCTTTTCCGTGATTATGGCGGATATGAGGGAATTGTCCGTCACATCGAAGGCGGGGTTGTAGCACTTGACATCGGGCAGCGCCACGGGCTCCGCGAAGAATCTGCTCCGGATCTCTTCCCCGTCCCGGAGCTCGATATTTATGTCCTCCCCCGTGGTGCAGCTCATATCTATGGTGGAGGTAGGGCCCAGCACGTAGAAGGGTATGCCGTAGTGCTTTGCAAGTATGGCTATGCCGCTGGTGCCTATTTTGTTTGCTGTGTCGCCGTTGGCGGCTACCCTGTCGCAGCCCACCATGCAGCACTGCACCCAGCCGTTTTTCATGACTATTGACGCCATGCTGTCGCATATAAGGGTGACGTCCACGCCGGCGTTGTACAGCTCAAAGCTCGTAAGCCGGGCGCCCTGCAGGAGGGGCCTGGTCTCGTCCGCGAATACCCTTATGTCCATGCCCCGCTCCTTTGCAAGGAACAGCGGCCCCTGCCCCGTGCCGTAGCGGGAGGTGGCCAGGGGCCCGGCGTTGCAGTGGGTCAGCACACCGTCCCCATCGTGAAGGAGGGAAAGGCCGTATTCGGATATTTTGCGGCACATCTCCATATCCTCGCTGTGTATGGCAAGGCACTCCCGCTTCAGCGCCGAAAGCACCGCCTCCACAGGCATATCCCGGTGATCCTCAGCGGCGTCCAGCATACGGTTCAGCGCCCAGCTGAGGTTTACCGCCGTAGGGCGGGAGCCGTTGAGATAGCGGCAGTCCTCCACCCAGTGGTCGTAGAAATCGTCGAAGGAATCGTGGGGGGCTTGAAGGGCCAGGCAGTAGGCGCAGTAGCCCGCGCATATGCCTATTGCCGGAGCGCCGCGCACGCGGAGCATGGCTATCGCCTCGAACATCTCCTCTCTTGTGGTAAGCGCTATGTATTCCAGCCTGTTGGGCAGCAGCGTCTGATCGATTATCACCACCGAGCGCCCGTCGTCGGAAAGCTTTATGTTATCTGTATGAGTGACTTCTTCCAGAGGGGTATCCATGGCAGGGGCTCCTTTCGCGTGTTTACACAAATTATAATACCTACATCCGCCAAACATTGTCAACAGGCTGTGAAGTTGGGCAAAACAGCTTGAATAATCGGCGTGGGCTGGTCTATAATACAAAGTTGTGAAGGGGCTGCCCTTTTCAAATAAGAAAAACTTAGGGAAAGAGATGTAAAAGCAAATGACCAAGGTTGATATTTTTTCCGGCTTTCTGGGCGCGGGCAAGACCACCCTTATAAAGAAGCTCATAGCCGAGGCCTACAAGGGCGAAAGGCTGGTGCTCATAGAGAACGAATTCGGCGAGATAGGCATAGACGGCGGCTTCATGCAGGACGCCGGGATAGAAGTTACCGAGATGAACTCCGGCTGCATCTGCTGCAGCCTGGTAGGCGACTTCGGCAAGGCGCTCAGGAAGGTTGTGGACGAGTACGCCCCCGACCGCATACTTATAGAGCCCTCCGGCGTGGGTAAGCTCAGCGACGTTATACGGGCGGTGCAGAACGTAGGCTCTGACGCCCTGCAGCTCAACAGCTTCACGGCCGTTGTGGATGCAAACAAGTGCAAGATGTACATGAAGAACTTCGGGGAGTTCTTCAACGACCAGGTAGAGCACGCAAACGCAATTATACTCAGCCGCACCGGCGAGATAAGCCCGGATAAGCTGAATACCGATATAGCCCTTCTCCGGGAGCACAACCCGAATGCCTCCCTCATAGTCACCCCTTGGAGCGAGCTGACAGGCGCCCAGATACTGGAGGCCATGGAAAAGCGCAACACCCTTGAGGCAGAGCTTGAGCTTCTCAGGGAGGAGAGCCGGCATGAGCATCACCACCATGGCGATGACGACGATGAGCACGAGTGCTGCGGACATCACCATCACGACGATGACGACGATGACGACGATGAGTGCTGCTGCGGCCACCACCATCACGACGATGACGATGAGCACGAGTGCTGCGGACATCACCATCATGACGGCGATGACGGCGAAGAGCATGAGCATCATCACCATCACGACGGCGGGGAGTGCGACGATCCCGAATGCGAGTGCCATCACCACCATCACCATGCCGATGAGGTGTTTACCAGCTGGGGAGTGGAGACTCCCAAGACCTTTACCATGGACGAACTCAAGGCAGACCTTGCGGCGCTGGACGATGGGGAGAAGTACGGCGCCGTGCTGCGCGCCAAGGGCATAGTAAAGGGCGAGGGCTGCTGGATACACTTCGACTACGTGCCCGGCGAGAGCAATATACGCACAGGCTCCGCTTCCGTTATGGGCCGCCTCTGCGTCATAGGCTCCAAGCTCAACGAGCATGAGCTTTCCGAGCTGTTCGGCGTCTGATGAAGGGAACATAAGCGCTTTATGAAGGAGATCCCAGTATACATGTTCACCGGCTTCCTGGAGGGGGGCAAGACCCGCTTTATGCAGGAGACGTTGGAGGACGAAAGGTTCAATTCCGGCGAAAAGACGCTGCTTTTGCAGTGCGAGGAGGGCATTGAGGAGCTGGACCCCTCAAGGTTCCCTGGCGGCGGAAAGAACATACTGATACAGGAGATAGATTCCCCGGAGCAGATAAACGCCGCTTACCTGAACGAGCTGGCGAAAAAAGCAAAGGCCGAGCGGGTGCTCATAGAGTACAACGGCATGTGGAACCTGAACGACCTTGCTCAGGCCATGCCCGACAACTGGATAGTCTATCAGGAGTTCATGTTTGCGGATGCCCGGTGCTTCCTCAGCTACAACGCCAACATGAGGAGCCTTATGGTGGACAAGCTGATGACAGCCGAGCTCATAGTGCTCAACCGCGCCACGCCGGACCTTGACAAGATGGAGATACACAAGGTAATCCGCGGCGTGTCCCGCCGTGTGAACATCGCCTACGAGTACCCTGACGGGAGGGTAGAGTACGACGAGATAGAAGACCCCCTGCCCTTCGACGTGAACGCCGACCCCATAGTCATAGAGGACAGCGACTATGCCCTGTGGTACAGGGACATGTCCGAGGAGATGGAAAAGTATTCGGGCAAGACGGTGCGCTTCAAGGCTCTCATAGCCAAAAACGCCAAAATGCCCGACAACATGTTCGTGGCGGGCCGTCACGTCATGACCTGCTGCGTGCAGGACATACAGTACAGCGGCCTTGTATGCAAGTGGCTGGACGCAAACAAGCTGAAGAACCGCACCTGGGGCACGGTGACCGCAAAGATAGAGCTGCGCTTCAGCAAGTTTTACGGGCGCAAGGGCCCGGTACTAAACATAATCTCAGTGGAGCCCGCCGAAAAGCCCGAGCAGGAGGTCGCAACTTTTTATTGATGAAGTACAAAATAAATATCCCGCGGCTTTGCCGCGGGATATTTATTTTATTGCCTATATTTTTCCAGCCTTTTCCCTGCCCACAGAGCCAGCGCCAGCTTGGCGAGGTCGGGCAGTATGAAGGGGAATACGCACTTGGAGAGGGCGGCAAGAAGCGTTATGGGCCCCTTCGTGTCGCCGTAAACCTTTACGAACCAGATGGTGCCGAAGGCATAGCAGGCCAGCAGGCCGAGGAATAGCGCCAGCGCCTTAGCCCAAAGCCCCGCCTTATTGCGGCAGAGCAGGCCATAGATGGGGCATATGAGCAGAAAGCCAGCTATGTAGCCGCCGGTGGGCCCGAGAAGCGCCCCCATGCCGCCATTGAAGCCGGAAAACACCGGCGCGCCCATAGCGCCCAGCAGTATATACAGCCCTATGGCTATGGCCCCGTCCCTTGCGCCCAGAAGCAGTAGCGTCAGGAAAACGCCGAAGGTCTGCATGGTGAAGGGGGGCTGAGTGGGTACCGACAGCCATGCGCAGGGGGCGAGAAGGGCCGCGCAGAGGGCAATGCGTGTCATGCGTTTTGTAGTCATACGGTAAGTGTTATCTCCTCAGTTTTAAAGAAATAAGCCGGGCAAGATCCTCCGCGCTGCCGGAAAACAGTTCCCCGGCGTCCTCATAGAGCTGCCGCCGCTGTGCGAATATCTCCCGGAGCCTGCCCGCTCCGCCAGAAAGGAGCGGCCTGTCTGCGGCGTCTATATCCGCCACGGTTTCTTCGATATCGCGGAATATCCAGATTATATCACCGGTGCGGCGCATGAATTGTATATTCTCACCTTGGCACACTATGCCGCCCCCCGTGGAGACTATGCCGCAGGGCTGGTTTTCCAAGGAAAACAGGGCTTTTTGCTCCATCATTCTAAAATGCGCCTCGCCGTATTCCTTAAAAATTTCGGGTATCGTCATTCCGGAACTACGCTGAATGATTTCGTCGATATCGTAAAAGGGCAGCTTCAGCGCCTCCGCCGCGGCGCGGCCCTTGGTGGTCTTGCCGCAGCCCATCATGCCAATGAGGTATATCATAGCCCCTCCATGCAGTTCAATATTCCCAAACACAGCGCCGCCTCCGCCGCAGCCAGGCCCCGGAGGGCTATGCAGCTGTCATGCCTGCCCCCTACAGTTATCCGGGCGTTTTGCAGCTCCCGCAGGTTTACCGTGTGCTGGGGCTGAGTTATGGAAGGGGTAGGCCGGAAAGCCACCCTGAGAAGCACAGGCGCGCCGTTGGCCATGCCGCCGTTTATGCCGCCGGCATTATTGCTCTCGAAGGCTATTTTGCCGTCTTTTATCCTTATGCCGTCGTTGGCGTCGCTGCCATGCATATCCGCCATGCGGAAGCCCGCGCCGAATTCGACGCCCTTCACCCCGGGAACGGCGTACATTATTGAAGCTATTGAGCTTTCCAGCCCCTCCCATAGAGGGCCGCCGGTCCCTACGGGCAATCCCAGCGCGCAAAGCTCCACGCTGCCGCCTACGGAATCGCCCCGCTCCGCCGCCTCGCCTATCCTGTCCTCCATGGCCCTGCGGGCGCTTACGTCCAAAACGGGAAAGTCGGATCCTCTCAACCTGTCCAGCGTATGTCTGTCCACCTGCAGCGGGTCGAAGAGAGAGTCCAAAGCTCCGCCGATATCGTAATAATGCCCGCCTGCGGTCATGCCCCTTTGCATCAGCAGCTGCCGGGCTACGGCCCCTGCGAATACCAGAGGCAGCGTCATGCGGCCGGAGAATATACCGCCGCCGGAGGGTATGCCGCCGTATTTTATGTACGCCGGGTAGTCGCAGTGGGAGGGACGGGGCAGTGAGGATATGTCCGCGTAATCATTCGGTCTGAAGTCCGAATTTTCAAATTCCACACGAAGCGTATCTCCCGTGGTCACGCCGCCGCGCACGCCGGAAATGTATATTGGAACGTCGGCCTCCGTCCGGGAGGTAACGCCTTTTTTGCTTACGCCCCTGCGCCTTTCAATGTCCCGGGAAATGATTTCCCCGTCCAGCCTCAGCCCCTTTGGCAGCTCCATGGTAAGGCCCACCCGCTTTTCGTGTGAGCCGCCGTAGATATCAAGCTTTATGCTCCCCCATGGCCTCATGATATGCTGCCTCCCAGCTGTCTGTATTCACCAAAGAACCCCGGCGCGGATTTGCTGACGCACTCCGCCCCATTAAGCTCTATCCTGCCGCAAAGGCCCGCCGCCATTATCAAAAGCATGGCTATGCGGTGGTCGTTATGGCAGAGGCAGGCCGCGCCGTGCAGCTTCCCGCCGCCCCTTATGGTGAATCCGTCGGGAGCCTCATCCATATCCGCCCCCAGCCTTTTAAGCTCGGTTGCGATGGCGCTTATCCTGTCGCACTCCTTGAAGCGCAGCCGCCCGCCGTTTTTGACCACGGTGCTGCCTTCTGCCGCCAGAGCCGCCAGCGCTATGGCGGGGGCAAGATCCGGAGTGTCGGATACGTCTACGTCTATACCGCGAAGCCGGCCGGGGGATACCGTGACGCTGCCGCCGCCCATATCCACCCTTGCCCCCATGCGGTCCAGTATGCTGAGCATTGCCCTGTCTCCCTGTATGGAACCGGGGTCCAGGCCCGTCACGGTTACGGGACCGTATACCGCGCCCGCCGCTAAAAACAGCGATGCGTGGGTATAGTCCCCCTCAACGGTCACGTCCGCGGCCTTGAGCCGCCGGGGCTTTACCAGTATGGTGTCCTGGTCCATCCATTGGCTCTCGCCGCCAAATGCGGAGAGCGAAGCGCGGGTCAATTCGACGTAGCTTTTGCTCTGTAGGGGAGTGGTGAGCCGTATGCGGCTTTCCCCCTCCAGCAGCGACAGCGCCAGCAGCAGCCCGCTTATATATTGGGAAGAAACGTCTCCCCTTATGGGAAACTCCCCGGGGCCGAAGCTCCCGGAGACGCTGAGCTTCTCCGCTGCTACACCCTTGCTTTTGAGAAGCTCTGTTATGGGCTCCATTGGCCGGGCGGCCAGCGACGGTGACAGCATGAACTCCGCCCTCCCCCCAATGAGGGGAGCAACGGGGTAAAGCAGCCTGTATGTGGCGCCGGAATCCCGGCAGTCAAGGCGGAGGACGTCCGGCTTTGCATTTATGCCTGTTATTTCAAGGGTGTCGTCCCGGAATACGGCTGCGGCCCCGAGGGCGCGTATGCAGTCGAGGGTAGCGGTCAGGTCGTCCGGCAGCTCCCCCGGCAGACCCCGTATGACGCTTCTGCCTTGGGCCAGGGCGGCGCATATCATGTATCTGTGTGCGGCGCTCTTTGAGGGTATGGCTGTCACGGAGCCATGGGGCCGCCCGGAAAACCGCGTCATCGGGCCAGACTCAGCGCCCTGTCGCAAAGCTCCCCTATGGGCATGGCGATCACGGCAGCCTGTCCGATCTTTTTCAGAAACACGGCGTTGACGGTTTCGCCGTCCCCCTTCTTATCCAGCAGCATGGCGGCGCGGAAGGCATCTTTGTCTATATTCTCCATCTCTGTGGGCAGCCCGGCGGCGGAAAGGGCGGATATGAGCTGCTCCGCCGTGCCCGGCTCGGTCAGCCCCATGCTCTCGCCTATTTTTGCCATGGCTACCATGCCTATGGATACGCCGCAGCCGTGCAGCAGCTCAAAGCCGCTTGCCCGCTCCAGCGCGTGACCTATGGTGTGGCCGAAGTTCAGCTCCCGGCGAATGCCGGTATCCTTGGGGTCAGTCTGAACGTAGCCCGCCTTTATCATGGCGGTGCGGTATACGGTTCGGGTGAGGTCGTCCTCCCCTGAGTTAAGGTCGCCCGAGGATATGGCGCCGCACTTTATGACCTCAGCCATGCCGGAGGCGAGGTGCTCCCTGGGCAGTGTGGAAAGGAGGGCTGTATCTGTCACCACCAGTACGGGCTGGTAGAATGTGCCTATGAGGTTTTTGCCCCGGGGATGGTCTATGGCCACCTTTCCCCCGATGGAGGAATCCGCCTGGGCCAGCAGCGTGGTGGGACAGTGTACGAGTGGCACGCCCCGCCTGTACGTGGCTGCGGCAAACCCCGCCGCGTCCCCTACGGTGCCGCCGCCAAAGGCTATCACCGCGTCCGAGCGGCCTATCAGGTTGTCCATAAGGCCGGAATATATGTCGAAAAGCCTGTCGCGGCTCTTTATCTCCTCGCCGGGGGGCAGTATGATGCTGCCGGCTCTGACCTTTGCCCGCTCCAGCGTGGCCATGATGGTATCGAGGTGCAGCTTTGCCACAGTCTCGTCTGTCACCACCGCCGCCCTGCGGAAGCCGGTGAACAGGCCCTCTTCCTTTATCATGCCGGGACCTATCTGTACGCTGTATTCCCGGTTGTCTGCGTTTACGGAAATTCTCATGTCAATTTACTCCAAGGGCATCTCATGCCATACTATTTCAGCACCTATAATAACACATATCCGTCCCAATATCATCATAGCGTCTGGAAAAAAACCGTGGCGTAGTGTAAACTATATATGATTAAAAAAGCGACAGGAGGCTTAAATATATGCTGGAAAAACTCAGGAAGGCTATGAAGACTGCCGATATAGACATGCTGCTGATACCCTCGGCAGACCCCCACGGTTCGGAGTACCCGGAGGAATACTTCAAGGCACGCAAGCACTTTTCGGGCTTTACGGGTAGCGCCGGAACTCTGCTCATATGGCAGGGGGGCGCCGGGCTCTGGACGGACGGAAGGTATTTCATTCAGGCGGAGAGGCAGCTTGAGGGCAGTGGCATAGACCTGTTCAAGATGCGGGAGCCGGGCGTTCCCACGGTGAATGAGTTCATAGCGGAAAACATAAAGGGAGGCGTATTGGGCGCTGACCTTCGCACCATATCCGCCAGCGAGGGCATGGAGCTTGAAAAGGGCGGAGCCATATTAAAGGACTGCCGCAGCCTGATAGACGGCTGCTGGGAGGGAAGGCCGGAGCTTTCAAGGGAGCCGGCGTATGTGCTGCCTATGGAGCTTGCGGGGGTTTCCTCATCGGATAAGCTTGGGGCTGTCCGCGCTGAGATGGCAAAGTGCGATGCCAATGCATGCATATTTACGGATCTTGCGGATATAGCGTGGCTGTTCAATATACGCGGCAACGACGTAAAGTATCTTCCCGTGGCCCTGTCCTACGCCATAGTTGAAAAGCAGAAGGCATATGTATTCATGGATGCTGCCAAGGCGGCCCCCATAGCGGCGCACCTCAAGGCTCTGGATACAGAGATACTGCCATATGACGCCATATATGAGTTCATAGGCCGCTACGGCGAGAAGGACGCCGTAATGTGCGCGCTGTCGATACTGAACTATAAGCTGTATCAGGGCATAGCGCGATGCAGGGTGGTGGATATGGATCCGGTGCAGCTGCTGAAGGCCGTAAAGAATCCTGTGGAGCTTGAGAACTTCCGCAAGACCCACATAAAGGACGGCGTGGCCGTTACCCGCTTCATGCACTGGGCAAAGACCCACGCAAAAGAGGGATATACCGAAATGCAGGCCGCAGATGTGCTTGAGGGCTTCCGCAAAGAGCAGGAAGGGTATATGTACCCCAGCTTTGAGACTATCGCGGGCTACGGCCCCCACGGAGCCATAGTACACTATTCCGCTACCCCTGAGACGGATATACCCGTAAAGCCGGAGGGGCTGCTGCTGGTGGATTCCGGCGGGCAGTACATGGGCGGCACCACCGACATAACCCGCACCATAGCCCTGGGGCCCTTGACAAAAGAGGAAAAGCAGGCCTTTACCATAGTCCTGGAAAGCATGCTTGCGCTGCTCACCTTCAGGTTCCCAAAGGGCTGCGCGGGCTTTAACCTGGACGCCATAGCCCGGGCTCCATTCTGGAGCAGGGGCATGGACTACAACCACGGCACAGGTCACGGCGTAGGCTATATGCTCTCGGTACACGAGGGCCCCAACGGCATACAATGGCAGCGCCGGGTGAAGTCCGAGGACGCGGCCTTCGCCCCCGGCATGATAACCTCGGACGAACCGGGCATATATATCGAGGGCAAATACGGCGTCCGCCACGAGAACCTGACGGAGTGCGTGGAGGCTGAGCCCGGCTCAAGGTATCTGGAGTTCCGGCCCATCACCTTTGCGCCCATAGACCTTGACGCCATAGATGAGGAGACGCTGACCGAAGCGACAAGGCGGCAGCTCAACGCCTACCATAAGGAGGTATACGCCAAGCTTGCCCCTCATATGGGTGAGGAAGAGCTGGTATGGCTGAAGGAATATACGAGGGAAATATAGCGTGGAGCGTGAACCGCAGGATAAAAAGCTATTCCATAGGTGGGGCGAGCTTGCCTTCGCGCTGGGCACCTTCTTCATAGC
>ULRD01064665.1_pt1 | contig 20250 bp, 10 predicted proteins | sample 1955181 | NCBI WGS metagenome assembly ULRD01 (sample SAMEA4835675, study PRJEB28245) | human gut metagenome | biome: gut microbiome; material: fecal sample | place: Denmark | collected 2008
GCTTGCAGCGGCAAGCCCGCAAAGCAGACAGGTTCGAATTCGACCCTTGTTCCGCAAACGGAAGTTCCGACAGTCTCCGCAACGGCAACACCCGCAACGACAACACCCGCTCCGGAAGAAACGGCCACTCCGTTCATCGACCCGACGGATCCGCCCGCAACACCCGTGCCCGTTGTCGGCGAATACACGAAACCCTGCCAAAAGGTCAAGGTTGATTTTCCGGAAACGGACTCAACCCGCGCTTTCAGCGTTACGTTCGACCTGCCGGAGGGCTGGACGGTCAGAAGTGACGAAGGTGTGTACACCGATTCGTCTTATTCCGATCTCGGTTTCTATTTGCTCGGGCGCAAGCTGCTCTATGATGAAAACGGAAATCTTGCCGGTGCGGCCGGATACGGCACATACTACCCGAACAATCATGCCGAAAACGTCACGTATGAAGTATATTGTTCTGTCGTTTCCGGACATGTTAAACTTGTCAACTTTGAAAATTTCCATTCAACAGTCGATAACTCAACAAACTGCATAAGCGCATATACCTCATCTCATCACGAATGCGCTCCTGCCATGTGGACTGTCGGAGAAGGTTTCCATGCCTTTGATAACCCTGCTGCCTGTGCATACACCGAGGAGAACCCTGTGTTTGTTGTTATTGAGCTTTCTCGGCTGTATGAGGACTCGGCAAGCCTTTCCAAGCGCGTTGCAGAGAGCATAAGGTTTGAATGACACTGCTTTCGGTCACTTTTATCGATTGTTAAGGAAACACCCCTGCCCGGGTAATGTAATACCGGGCGGGGGTGTTTTGCCGTGCGGCATATATTTGAAAAAAAGCGTTTAAACCATTGCCAAAAAAGGAAAAGTGTTGTAAAATTGGCATGAATGACGGAATGCGCAAAGCATTCATTAAATCACGGAGGAATTACTTCAATGAACCCGAAATTCAAGAACAATATCGGTATCATGGTTCCCGAAATCCTGATGCCCGCAAAGAATGTTGACCTTACCAAATGGGCATGCGTTGCGTGCGACCAGTACACTTCCCAGCCCGACTATTGGAACAAGTGCGAAGAGATCGTCGGCGATGCTCCGTCCACCCTGCGCCTTATGCTTCCGGAGATTTATCTTGAAAAGCCCGGCGAAACCGAAAAAATTGCCGCGATCCGCAAGGCAATGCACGACTATATCGACAACGGCATCCTTCAAAATCTTGGCGAAGGTTTCGTTTTCACGCGCCGCAGCGTCGGCGGCAACACCCGCAACGGACTTGTTGTTGCACTGGATCTCGAGTGCTATGACTACTCCAAGGGTTCAACGACCCTGATCCGCGCAACCGAGGGCACGATCGTTGAGCGCATCCCGCCCCGCCTGAAGATTCGCGACGGCGCACTGCTTGAGCTGCCCCATATTCTTGTTCTTATCGACGATGAAAAGAAAACCGTTATCGAACCCCTTGCGGAAAAGCTTCAGAACACTGAAAAGCTCTACGATTTCGACCTTATGCAGAACGGCGGACACATTGAGGGCTGGTTCGTCAACAATGAAGGCATGATCGAGGACGTTATCTCCGCGCTGAACGCACTTGTTGATCCCAACAAGTACGGCACCGAAATGCCTCCCCTGCTGTTTGCAATGGGCGACGGCAACCACAGCTTTGCAACCGCAAAAGCAAATTGGGAAAAAGTCAAGGCCACCCTCACCCCCGAAGAGCAGGCGGATCACCCTGCACGCTTTGCACTTGTTGAACTTGAAAACGTTCACGATGACGGCATCGTTTTCGAACCCATCCACAGGGTCGTTTTCAACGTTCATGTTCCCGCATTCCTTGAAGCACTGAAGGCGAAGCTTGCGGAGCAGAACAACGGCGAATGCGAAATCAACTTCTATGACTGCGAATGCTGCATGGAAAAGGCGGAGAAGGCCGCTCCCGAGGGCGCGCACGTTATTCCCGTCATTACCGAGAACGGCAAAGGACTTATTGTTGTTGCAAAACCCAATGCACAGCTTGAAGTCGGCACGCTTCAAAACGCTCTTGACGTTGTTCTTAAAGCAACCGAAGGCGCGACTATCGACTATATCCATGGCGCAGACGTTGTGAACGACCTCGGCAGCAAGCACGGCAACATCGGCTTCCTGCTTCCCCCCATGGAAAAGAGCGCATTCTTCCGCACCGTTGTTTTTGACGGCGCACTGCCCCGCAAGACTTTCTCAATGGGCGAAGCACATGAAAAGAGGTATTACCTCGAATGCAGGAAGATCTGCAAGTAAAACCTGCGTTTTGAGTTAAATGCTCGAGTTTCGGAGCCTGCAAACGGCTGAACCGAAGACCGATTCATATTGGACCCGATTTACGGAGCGTTTTGTGAGGCGCTGCTTCACGGAATGCTCCGTTTGCAGGTTTTCTTCGAATTAATTAAAAACACTTTCTGTCAAATACTCTGTCAAAGGCAAGGTAACAAACAATGCTTGAAACAACATTCCATTCGCTTACGGCCGTGCTTATCGTGATGTTCATGGTTGCCGTGGGCTGGCTTTTCGGCAAACTCGGCTATCTGCGCCGCGAACACAAAAAGCTTATGACCAAGCTTATTATTTCGGCGGGTATGCCTTCCCTTGTTGTGAACACCGTGTTCGGAAAAATCGACCTTGACGCGCTGAAAAATCCCGCACTGCTGTTCCTTTTGCCCGTGCTGAGCATGATTATAACTCTTCTGCTCGGCTTTATTTTTGCAAAGCTGCTGAAACCCGAGGCAAAACGGCGCGGCGGTTTTATTGCAATGTGTGCTTTTTCGAATTCCGTTTTTGTCGGACTGCCGATGAACACCGGGCTTTTCGGCGATGAAGCCGTGCCGTATGTGATGTGCTTCTACATTGTCAACACCACCCTTTTTTGGACGATCGGGAATTATCTCATCTCTCGCTCCGGCGAAGGTGAAAAGCGCGGCGGAATTCTGCACAATCTTAAAAAAATCGTTTCCCCACCCCTGGTTGCGCTTGCTGTTTGCCTTCCGCTTGCGGCACTCGGCGTCAAAATGCCGCAGCCTGTTGTTAAGCTCTCCGGCTATATGGGCAATATCGTAACGCCGCTCGCGCTGTTTTATATCGGATATGCACTGTATGAATACGGGTTTAAAAGCCTTAAGCCCGACCGCTGCATGCTTGCTGTCATGGGAATGCGCTTTATCGCCGCGCCGCTCATCATGCTTGTGCTCTGCAAACTTTTCGGTCTGAGCGGAATGCCGAGCGGGGTTCTTGTTATCGAATCCGCCATGCCCGTTATGACGCAGGCCGTTGTTGTTGCGGCGGCAAACGATGCGGATGAATCATTCGTTGCTGCCGGAATGAGCCTTACGACTCTCGGCTGTTTCATCTTTGTCCCTCTTCTGATGCTGCTTATGGATGCCGTCGGTTTGGTTTAAAAGCATTTCCCCGCCGACGGAACACCAATGGCGCGGGACAGTATTTTTGTTTTGTGAACGGCATTTAATAAAAAAGCTTTGCAATATATTATTTATGATGTTAAAATACAATCACTTAAGGAAGTTTGGAGGTATTGTTTGCCCACCGACAATTCGGCATTTAACAACGTATTATGAAAACAAAAAAAACAAGCACTGAAAAAAGCGCAAAGAACAGCGGTTTTCGCAGCCTGCTGCCCTGCGCAAAGGGATATCGGCTTCCCTCGTTTCTGACACCGATATTCATCGTTCTTGAAGTTACGATGGAAGTTTTTATCCCACTCCTTATGGCGGCAATAGTTGACGGCGGGCTTTACGGCTCGCCTGATTTCACCCTTCGGAAGTATTTTTCGGCAGAGCTTATCGCCGACAAAACCCGATTCGTGATCATTCTCGGCGGCATAATGGTGCTTGCGGCAATGCTGTCGCTTGCATTCGGTATGCTTGCCGCACGTACGGCTGCGGTTGCAAGCATGGGTTTTGCAAAGAACCTGCGCCGAAAAGTTTTTGAAAAGATTCTGTCTTTCTCTTTCAAAAACACGGACAGATTCTCAACACCCTCCCTCGTTATGCGTACAACGGCGGATATCAACAACGTTCAGAATCTTTATCAGCAGATGATACGCATATTTGTGCGCGCTCCGGTCATGATGGTGCTTGCGGCCGTTATGGCTCTGCGCGTAAATGCGGAGCTTTCGGTCATTTACCTTGTTGCGCTGCCCATTATGTTCTGCACACTCATTTCAATGGGAATGATAGGCAAGCCGCGTTTCCGCATCATGTTAAAAAAATATGACAAGATGAACGCTTCCGTTCAGGAAAATCTTGTCGCCGCACGCGTTGTGAAATCTTTTGCACGCGAAGATTATGAAAAGAAAAAATTTGCCGCTTCAGCTGATGACCTTAAAAAGGCTCAGATTTACGCACAGAAGCTTTTCTCCCTCCTGCCTGCGATTCAAATGGGTATTATGTGGACCTGCGCCGTCATTCTGATGCTGATGGGCGGCAATCAGGTGTTTGCGGGAACGCTTACTAAGGGCGAACTTGTCAGCATGTTGACCTATACCAATCAGGTTGTAGGTTCCGTTTCAATGGTTGCAATGATCATCATGATGCTCACCATGACGCGCGAATCCGTGACGCGCATCAACGAGGTGCTTGACGAAGTTCCCGACATTACGGATAACGGCAGCACGTTCAAAGTTGAAAACGGTGAGATTGAATTCCGCCATGTTAATTTCAGCTATTCCGGGAAAAACGACAACCTCACGCTTTCTGATATCAACCTGCACATTCGCGCCGGTGAGACCATCGGCGTTGTGGGCGGCACCGGTGACGGAAAATCGACCCTGATGCAGCTCATTCCGCGTTTTTACGATGCACTTTCGGGCGAAGTGCTTGTCGGCGGAAGGAATGTTAAGGATTATTCACTGTATGAACTGCGCGAAAGCGTATCAATGGTGCTTCAAAAGAACATGCTTTTTTCCGGCACGATTCGCGACAATCTCCGTTGGGGCAACAAAGACGCAACGGACGAGCAGATTGAGCATGCCTGCCGCCTTGCATGTGCGCACGATTTCGTTATGAGCTTCCCTGACGGATATGACACGGATCTCGGGCAGGGCGGTGTGAATGTTTCCGGCGGACAGAAGCAAAGGCTTTGCATTGCCCGCGCGCTGCTCAAAAATCCGAAGATCCTGATCCTTGACGACTCCACAAGCGCAGTCGATTCACGCACCGATGAAAGCATCCGCGCCGCATTCCGCGAAAGTCTGCCCGGAACAACAAAGCTCATCATTGCCCAGCGCATAGCCTCCATAATGTATTCCGACAGGATAATCGTTATGGATAAGGGACGCATTTCAGATGTCGGCACTCACGATGAGCTTATGCAGCGCAGCGAAATCTACCGCGAAGTTTACCTGTCTCAAAACAAGGAACTTCCGCAGGAAGGCGGAACGGTCTCCGGCGTAAACAGCAGCTCTGACATAAAAGGAAAGGAGGCGGTCACTAATGCCTAAAATGCCCGGAGGAAGAGCCAACCCCGCTGCACGTTTTGCAGGCAGCGGCCGCCCCGCAAATCCGCTCAAAACAATGAGCAGGCTGCTAAAGTACTACGGCAAATGCCGCTGGATGTTCACTGTTGCGGTTATTATGATCGCAGTCTATTCCCTTGCAACAATTGCCGCAAGCTACATGATGAAACCCCTTGTTGCCGTGTTGGAAGAAGCAAGCATCACGCCCGATGCGGCACAGGCAAAATACCTTGCTCTGCTTATCGGCATGGCGGGGCTGTATGTGCTCAGTGTTCTCACCAACTATTGTTTAAACTATCTGATGCTCAAATGCTCCGCAACGGTGCTTTGTGACCTGCGCAAGGATATGTTTGACAAGATGCAAAGCCTTCCCATAAGCTATTTTGACACGCATACGCACGGCGAGCTTATGAGTTACTATACAAACGATATTGACGCGATCCGCGAGCTTCTGCACCAGAGCATCACGCAGCTGATAATCTCCTGCATATCCCTCGTCGGCATCGTTGCAATGATGCTCATTCTTTCCGTTTCGCTGTTTGCAATCGTTGTTGTTATGGGGTTTGTTGTATTTTTTACAGTCAAATTCATCGGCAAAAAGAGCGGAAAGAATTTTGCCCGTCAGCAAAAAGCCGTTGCATCCGTGAACGGATACATTGAAGAGATGATGGCGGGGCAGAAGGTCGTTAAGGCCTTTAACCATGAGAAAGAATCCATGAAGGCATTTGATGTGCTGAATATTGAATTCTGTTCGGCAGCAACAAAGGCAAATACCTATGCCAATATCATGGGGCCGATAATGAACAACCTGTCTCATATTTTCTATTCGATAACGACCACCCTCGGTGTTCTCGGTCTTGTGACTTCCGGCAGCGTGCTTATTGCTTTTTTGCAGTACATACGGCAGTTTGCAGAGCGCATATCGCAGATTTCGCAGCAGTTCAATTTCGTTCTGCTTGCGCTTGCGGGCGCGGAGCGCGTGTTTAAGCTTATGGATGTTCCGCCCGAAATCGATGACGGCGATGTTGCCCTCGGCTTGAACGCACACGGCGAAAAAGTCTGGCGCGTTCCCAACGGAACCGAGTCGGGAGCAAACAATTCCGTGACTGAAATTCCGCTTGCGGGCATGGTTGAGCTGCACGACGTTACCTTCAGCTATGACGGCAAGGTGAACGTTTTGAACGATGTTTCCCTCTATGCAAAGCGCGGACAGAAGATCGCGTTTGTCGGCTCCACCGGTGCCGGCAAAACGACGATAACCAACCTTATCAACAGGTTCTATGATGTTAACGAGGGTGAAATCACCTATGACGGAATCGATGTTCGCCGCATCAAAAAACGTGACCTTCGCGGAACACTCGGCATGGTTTTGCAGGATACGCACCTGTTCACCGGCACGGTTATGGAAAACATTCGTTACGGCAAGCTGGATGCAACGGATGAAGAATGTATTCAGGCGGCAAAGATCGCAAATGCGCATTACTTCATCTCTCACCTGCCGAACGGCTATGATACGATGCTCACTTCGGACGGCGCAAACCTGTCACAAGGTCAGCGTCAGCTTATCGCAATTGCACGAGCCGCCGTTACCAATCCCGAGGTGCTCATTCTTGATGAGGCGACAAGCTCGATCGACACAAGAACCGAACTGCTCATCGAACGCGGCATGGACAGCCTTATGGAAGGAAGAACGGTGTTTGTTATTGCACACCGACTCTCCACCGTTCGCAATTCAAATGCCATTATGGTGCTTGAAAAAGGCCGTATCATTGAGCGCGGCGACCATGAAGAGCTGCTCCGCCGCAAGGGCCGATATTACGAGCTGTACACAGGCATGTTTGAATTGAGCTGATCACTGCGTCGAAATTCGAACAGCTCCGTGTATTCAATGTATTTCGATTGATGCATTACACGCACGGAACGCAAATTAAAGGGAACCGTCGAAACAAATCGGCACGGTTCCCTTTTTGATGCTGTTGATTCAATTATTCCGAATGCGCATTGAAATTCGATGTATTAAAACCCGGTGCGGGAGGATTAATCCATGCGAAGCCGCCGGTCATTCGTCGATTCGCGGTTCGTCCGTCTTCGGCCTTTCCGGTTTCGGGGAAAGATAATGCGGGCGATAGCGATAAAGCGTGCAGGTCATGCCTCCGTTTGAAAGCTTGCGCCTTTTATCCGCTCTTGCGCCGTATATGCGTTCAAAATCCGGATGTGATGCAATGATGTTCACGCTCCAGCCGTCAAGCCGCGAAAAAATGCCGTGCATTTGACGATACAGCTCTTCCGCACTCTGTTTTTCAAGCAATCGCTCACCGTACGGCGGGTTGCAGACGATCACGCCGCCCGTACGCGTTTCACGGAGCTTTTGAACGGGTTCAACGCGCCAATCGAGCATGACCCCCGCTTTTTTTGCATGTTTTTTACAGAGTTCAATCGAATGCGGGTCTATATCCCTTCCGGATATATCCACTGTGTCACGGCGAGCACTGTCCCTCGCCTGCTCCCGCGCCGCGGCGAATGCGTTTTTCTGCAAAAAATGCCAGTCCTCAGCCGCAAACTCCCGATTAATTCCCGGCGCGATATTGTTTGCGATCATTGCGGCTTCAATCGGCATTGTGCCCGAACCGCACATCGGGTCTATGAGCGGACGTGTTTGCCTGTAACCCGAAAGCATCACTATTGCTGCACCGAGCGTTTCCGATATCGGTGCAGGCACATTGTATGTTCTGTATCCCCTTCGGGACAGTCCCGCGCCGCAGCAATCAAGAGCAACGGTGACTTCATCGCGCAGAATCCCGATTTCGATTATTATGCGTCTGCCGTTTTCCGGCAGAATTTTAAGTCCGTATTCACGCGAAAGCGAATCCACAATCGCTTTTTTCGCAATGCTTTGACAGTCGGAAACCGAAAAAAGTCTGCTTTTTGCAGATTTGCCGTTCACATGGATAAAACTTGTGCGCAGCAGGTAATCCTTCCAGCGAATGCGGCGCACGCCCTCGTACAGTTCATCAAAAGTTACGGCGCGGAACGAAGCAAGCTTCATCAGCACGCGTTCCGCAGTTCTGAGCCAAAGACAGGCACGCGCCATTGCAAAATGGTCTCCCGCAAAATCAACTCTTGCATCGCTGACGCGAAGCACCTCAATTCCAAGATCGCGCAATTCGCCCGCAACGACGGACTCAAGCCCGATTTTGCACGTTGCAAAATAAGTATCAGTCATACATATATCTCCGTTTATGTTGCTGCCGTAAACCGCCGGCGCACTGTCATTCCGCATCCGGTGCGCCGCCGTTGTTTTCGGACCCGCTTTCGGATTTGTTCACAGAATCATCTTTTGCTTCTTTATCAGACTTTCTTCCCGAATTTGTCCGTTTTTTCGAAGCGAGATCCGCCTTGTTTGAGCCGGCGTCGGCGTTTTTGCGGGAAGACGGCTTGGTTTTTCCGACTTTTTTTCGTTCTGCTGCTGCCTTTTCCTCTGCATGAAGCTTTTTGAATGTTTCTTCAAAGCTGTCTTCAAGTTTGCACATCTCTTCCGGCTCGAACATTCCGTATACGCAAAGATCGCTTTGAAGCTTCTCCGCCGCATTTTCCAACCTGCGCAGAGTTATATCATAATCCTTTATAAGTTTTTTTGCATTAACTGCTCTTTTGCTGTTCATAAAGCGGCATGTATAATCAATCGCCGCTGCATATGCAGGAACCTGCGAATTGGATAATGCCAACCCCAAATCATTGTACAGTTCCGCAGCCGCTTCAACAATATTTTCGGCTTCCTGCCTGATTTTTTTGCTGCAATTGCAGAGCTTTTGCTGCAAGAGTGCATTCAGCCGCCCGAACGGTGCCTGCAAATGCGGACAATCATCCTCTTTTTCTTCGTCATCCGTTTTGTCGGGTTGATTTTCGGTTGAGAACAGTTCACCCGTTAAGAGTTTTCCCTTATCAAAAATCGTGAACCTTGTCATATTCTCTTTATCGCGGAAAGTCATGATTGCAAACCTGCGAACGCTGTCGTCACAACTCGGATCCAAAAGAATCTTGTAAAGCTCATGCATCGCCGACCGACGGTCACGCTCGTACAAAAGCATCAATCCGCCGATACGGAAGGGCGGAGGAGTTTTTTCTGCGCAATACCGTACGCACTCTTCAATCTCCTCTTGTGTAAGCTCCGGTTCGCTTTCGGTCAACATCCTGCCTGCATCTTCATTTCCGAGTTCGTTCGAAAGCACGGTCATGCAGCGGAACAGTTCGCCGCTCGGAACATCATAGGGTATGCTGACGTTTCTCAGAATGCCGTCCTCCTGCGTTTTTATGCACAGTTTGCGATAATAAGCAGCAACACTGTCACTCGGATCTATCCGCAGCTGTTTTTCAAAGAGAGTTCTGGCAAGAGCATAATCCCCGCTGAGGTAGGCTGACAGAGCATAGTTATGGATTACCAATTGATCGTACGGGTGCTCCGAATAGACCCTTTTAACGAGAGTCATCGCGGCGGAAGCATTTTGAATCTCCAGCATCACGGCGGATGCCCGCATCAGCTCTTCTTCATCCAACCCTTTCATTTTAAGGATGTTGTCTGCACACTCGGCTGCTTTGCGCGGCCTGTGAGCTCCGCTGTACAAAAGCGCAGCATAGCACCGAATCGTTAATCTCGATTTCCATTTTTCGGGAGCGGCCTCGTATTTTTTGATACCTTTTTTAAAATGCATCACAGCATAGCAGCTCAAAAGATACTTTTCGAACAGTTCATAGGAATCCGGGAATTTTTCAATTGCATCGCTGAGAAGTCCGTATGCCATATCGCCGTTCACGCGATCCTCCTCTGCTTCAATGCGTTTCAGTGTTTCTTCAAGCTCAACTTCACTGCTGTCGCGAACCGCAGGAACGGATTCCCTTGACTCGTTCAAAGCACAATTCGCCTCACATATATCAAGAGCCTCGTAAACAGCAATCAAGTCCTCATCAGTGTAGCTGTCCGGAACGTTTATCAGGAACTGCCTGTACGCTTTGCGCGCCGCAACATATTCACCGAGACCAAGGTAGCTGTAGCCTGCAATCATGAAAGCATCCTGAACATATTCATGACCGGAATTCAGGACACACGAGGAATAAGCAAGCGACTCGGTGAACCTGTTCATCTCGTTGTATGTTCCCGCGATTGCAAGCATAACTTCCTCGTTTTCGGGTTCAATTGTTTCCGCACGCCGCATCAGCGAAAGAGCGCCGATATGATCGCCCGCATCGAGTTTGTCCGCCGCAAGCTTCATAACAAGCTCAACATTGCCGCTGATATCAATAACGTTGTCAGGTTTCTTTTTTGTGCTTCTCATGCTGCATATCCTCCACCCGGTTTTAAGCAGACGCCGAGTTGAAGCCGTTTCATTAAAGTCAAGCCGTTCGGCGAGTTTCCGATTTTTGTTGATTTCGGTTGTGTTCCGTTTTTGAGATCACTCATTTCCGCAGTCGTTTATCGCTTCGGCAAGATCTGCGGAAATCTCATCCGAATCGTTTCCGCCCGCCTGTGCCTCTTCAAGCAGAGCGCGGAGTTCATCCTCGTTAAAAACGTATTTCGTTTGGCAGAAAGAACACACAAGCTCCGCTTTGCCGTCGTTTTCAATAATGTCTTTCAGTTCGTTTTCGCCGAGCGACATAATGACGCGCTCAAGCCTTTCCCTGCTGCAATCGCAGCGGTATGCAGGGCAGAGAGTGTCGGTAATTTCAAACTCCATGCCTTCGAAAAGGGCGTTAAGCGCGCTTTCGAGGGTCTCTCCGTCATCCATATGCTGTGACAGCTTTGCAATTTTTCCCGTCAGCTGTTCAAGCCGAATAATATCGCTCTCCGGACAATCGGGCAGCGGTGCAATAATCAGCCCGGCAGCGGAGCGCACGGTCCCCTGCTGCGGCTCAACCCTTACGCCGAGATAAACCAGCGACGGCTGCTGTTCGCTTGTGTAAAAATAGTTTGCGAAATCATCTGCAATTTCGCCGTCAATAAGCTCGCACCTGCCGACATACGGCTCCCGCAGCGACAAATCGCGAATAACGCGCAGCTCACCGCTGCCGCCGACAGCACCCGAAACATCCAGCTTTCCGAACTCGTTAAGCGGCAGTTCAACCTCCGGATTGGTGATGCACCCCTTAACGATTCCGCCCATATGCCCGACAACCGTTATGTTGCCCGCAGGTCCTCCGCCCGCAATTGTCGCCGTTATGCTGTCCGTTTCGCTTTTCAGCTGTGCACTCATCATGGAAACAGCGAGCAGCATTCTTCCGAGAGCGGCGGTGCAAACACGGCTTGTTCCGTGAATTTCTCTTGCGGTTTCAACTATTTCGCGTCCCGAAACGGCGATCACGTTCACTGTGCGGTTAAAAAGCAGACCGCGAATGATATTGTCGCGTTCAGCGCATGTGTTTTCGATGCGGGCGACAGTTGCATCGCTTTCGGTCATCTTATTTTCAATTTCGTTATTCATAATGTTTTCCTTTCGCTAAAGGTCCTTTGAGCATGCCGCAAAGGTTATTTGCCGACTCTGCCGGGCTTTCTTGCCGTGAATTGCAGCCGTTCGCTTTCATCACGCGGCGGTTCCGTTGTGAATGCCGAAAAAACCCCGATATTTTCAAAGCCGATATTTTTAAGCCACGAAACAAGCTCCCTTTCGGAATGAGCACGTTGAATATGCTTTTCGGAAAATCGGGAATAAAGCGGTTCGCCGTGCGCGTCGTTTGCCGACTTCACAAAAAACTCCAGCTCCATCTCCACAAGCTTGCTCTCCGCATCATAGCAGTTTTGCCAGAAGTATGCAACGTCCGTTCTGCTGTCGCAATAGCCGTTTTGCCCGAGAATATGCTGCAATTTATATCTTGACGAAACATCAAACAGCAAAATGCCGCCCGGCCTGAGCCCGTTGAATGCCGTCAGAAGGAATTTTTCAACATCCTCGCGGCTTGTAAGGTAATTCACGCAGTCACATGCCGCAATGATGCAGTCAACGGGACGATGCAATTCAATGCGGCGCATATCCATGCATATAAATTTTGTTTTTTGCCCGCACCGGCGGGATTTTTCAGCGGCAACTTCGAGCATGTCCCTTGAAATATCCGAACCGGTGACATCGTACCCGGCTTTGTTGAGCCGAAGAGTCAATGCGCCTGTTCCGCAGCCGCACTCAAAAATTCTCGCTCCTTTCGGAAAGTCGGTCGGCAGCAGCGATATTATATAATTCGCCCATGCATCATAATCCGTATTGTCCATGAAAATGTCATAGACCTCCGCAAATTTTGCATTATATTGTTCCATTGCCGACACCTCCCGAATTAATCAGCGAACACAAAATAATTATAAACCAATATAGCGGATTTTGCAACATCGCGAAACTGTGGAATGCACCGTTTATCGGTTAAAAGCTGTTTGCCGCAAGACATGTTCCTGCAAAAGGCAAGTATTAGACAGTTCTGAGAAAGCGACAGAAAAAGCTGTTTTCCGCAGGTATAAACCGCAGTCCTCCCGCGTGCGTTTCGGAATCAAAATTGCAGAATCCGCAGATACTATCATGCAGCAGGCGGCGGAACAGCCGCCGAACCGCTCAAACGCGGTAAAAAACAAGGTACAGAAATACCGCATGATGCAGGAGGAATCCGAAATGACAGAAACAAACACTTCAGGAATAATCACTGCCGCGGCAGACATTATTGCGGGGGCATTCAACGCACTTCCGAAGCGGGTCTGTAATCAGCACAAATTTTCCGACTATGCCGACTATCTGCGTGAAAACCTGCCTGCACAAGCGGAGTTGGACTTGCAGCGTGAAAAACCGCTGAACCCTGCACCGCTCGTTTCCGTTGCAATTGCCTGTTCGGGAGCAAGCCGTGCGGCCGTTCGCTCAACGCTCGAAGCGCTCGGCAAACAAACCTATGCAAATTTTGAAGTTTGCGTGGTTTCGGAGCTTGCGCAGGCAGGGCTTACGGATTATGAAGGCATTCCGAAATTCAGGCTTGTGCTTTTTAACGGCACAGCGCACGAACAGCTGAAAGCCGCCGAGAAGATGCTTAACGGTGCATACTTTTTGCAGCTGCTGCCCGGAGATTTGCCCGCACCGGACGCGCTTCACATGCTTGTTCTGCAAACTCATTCAAATCCCGAAGCGGAGGTTGTTTTTGCCGATGAGGACTCCGTGATTGACGGCATTCGGCAAAACCCGATTTTTAAGCCCGACTACGGGCGCGACACATTGCGCTCCTTCAACAGCATCGGGCGGCCAATGCTTGTTTCCAAACGTGTACATACGGCTGTCGGCGGGTTTCGCGGCAGCACACCGGCCGAGCTTTGGGCATACTGCATTGAATGTGCTTCGGCTGCCAAGCAGGTCATTCACATTGCAAGGATCGGGCTGACCGTTATCCGCGACTGCGACGGCAGCGAAGTTCCCTGCACCGATATACTGAAGCGTGAATTCAATTCCCTTTATCCCGGCGACGGTTCGGGAAAGAAAAACCGCACAAACGGCTGCTGCTTTGAGGGCAGCGTTTTGGGTACACTTCGTATGCGTTACCCGAGAAAACGCGAACCATCCGTTGGCATTGTTATCGCAGGTGCGGACGGAGTTGAAAACCTTCAGCGATGCATTGACTCGGCGGAGATGCAGTCAACAGTTGATTGCAGACGAATTATCATTGCGGATGACGGCAGCGGGGATGAGCGAATGCGCCGCTATCTTCTGGCACTCAAAAAGAACAGGGCGGCAGAGATCGTTCACGTCAATGCGGAACAGCCGCTGCCCGAAACGCTGAATGCATGTGCATGCAAAGCCGCTGCGGATCTGCTGCTGTTTTTAAACGGAAACATTGAAATTCTCTCCCCTGCATTCCTTCGCGAATTCACCGAACTTGCGCTTCGGCACGGCGCAGGTGCGATTGGCGGAAAAATCGTGAACGAAAGCGGAAACATCCTTTCCGCCGGCACCGTTATCGGCCTTAACGGCTGGGCACAAAGCCCTTATTCCGGCGAAAAGGATGATTTTGAAGACTTTTTAAAATGCAGTTTTCTGCACGTTCAGCGCAATGTAACCGCCGTCAGCGGCGCATTTATGGCAGTCAGCGGCGAAAACTTTTTCAGTTTCGGCATGTTTGACGAAACACTGTCCGGAGTGGGATGGGACACGGAGTTCTGCGTTCGGCTCATGCGAAAAGGTCTTGCAAACTGCTTCACTCCGTTTGCAAAGGCGCGGTTATCGGGCAGACTTCCGAATGATTATGCCAATGCAGGCAAAGCCAATCTTTTGCGCTGTTATGACGTATATCGCGAAACACTGCTTTGCGGCGACAGGTATTTCAACCCAAACTTTGATTATGCAAACCCCGTTCCGACTCTCGCCGCGATTCCGTACCCGCCGATAAAGCTGAACCCGCTTTATTCCGGCTGAGCTTCACCCGCAATCGACCGAAAACGCATCAGTTTTCGCCGTCATCCGCATTTATCAAAGCTTCCGCAAGGGTTTTATATTCCCCGGTGGGATCGGTTTCGGGAAGGGTTTCAACCTTTTTGAGGGTTCTGCAAATTTGCCTTGTGCGAACACCCACAAGCGTTTCAAGGTCATTATGCGCCTTCTCAAGCGATTTCTGCGTTGCTCTGAGCACATCGTCAAACTTTCCGAACTCTCTTTTTATCTGAGAGAGCAAATCCCAAACCTCGCTGCTGCGTTTTTGTATTGCAAGTGTTCGGAACCCCATTTGCAGGCTGTTAAGCAGCGCCGCCATGGTTGAAGGACCGGAAAGGTTAACGCGGAAACGCATTTGCAGCTCTTCGATAAGCCCGAGCCGCACCGCTTCGGCATAAAGCCCCTCCGTGGGCAGGAACATGATCGCAAAATCCGTTGTGCGCGGGGGATTTATGTATTTTTCCTTTATATCCTTCGCGCATTTCAGAAGAACTTCACGCAGGTTTTTCTGCGCAGCGGCAACATCCTCGCCGGAATCATACGCATCGCAGAGTTTTGAATAAATATCCGCAGGGAATTTACTGTCAACGGGAAGGTAAACCGCTTCTCCGCCGTCATTCGGAAGTTTTATTGCAAATTCAACGCGCTCATTATTCTGTTTTCCGGCGTCAAAATTACATTCGTACTGTTCCGGCGCAAGAACTTCGCCGAGAATTGCGCCGAGCTGAATTTCGCCGAGCGTGCCGCGTGTTTTGACATTTGAAAGAACCTTTTTAAGATCACCCACTCCGCTTGCAAGCGTCTGCATTTCTCCGAGCCCCTGATAGACCTGTTTAAGACGTTCATCAACAAGCTTGAAGTTTTCGGAGATTTGCTTCGTGAGCGTCTCCTGCAATTTTTCGTCAACAACACCGCGAATTGCATCAAGCTGCTTTTCGTTGCGTTCCGTCATGAGCTTCACGCTCGCATCCATTGCCGCCAGTTTTTCCGTGCAGACCGTTTCAAAATGCTTATTGCGCGTTTCCGCCTGCTCCGCCTGTGTTTTCAGCAGAGTATTCTGAGCAGCAAGTCTGTCCGAAATCTGTTTTTCGAAGGAATCCTGCCCTGCGGCAAGCCTGTCGGAAAGCGACTTCTGTTCGGAAGAGAGCCTTTCGGAAAGCGCGTTTTGTTCGGTATTCAGTTTTTCCGAAAACGCTTTCTGTTCTGCGGAGATTCTTTCTGCCGCCGCTGTCTGTTCCTCCGCAAGGCGGGAAGCGGTTTCGCGCATCGAAGAAGCAATGCTTTCATTTAAAGCATTTTTAAATCGTTCATAATCATTCTTTGTTTGTTCGTTGTATCTATAAAGTGCGTCCGAAAGCTCCTTCAGCCTGTCCTGAAGCCTGCGTTCAAGCTCCGCCGAGGCATTGCCGACGGAGGAGTTCATTGCGGCACCGACCGCGTTTTCCAATTTGCGCTCAAGCTCTGCGCGTTCGCGTTTTTTTGCATTCAGCTGCCCAAATAAAACAACAGCCGAAACGATTCCCGCCAACAGGCTGAAAACCGCAATGATGAGCAGGGTAATGAATTGAGTGTTCGGCATACCTTATTCTCCTTTGTTTTCCTCTGTTTTGAATTGTTGTCCGCCGCACGGTTCGGTTCACCGATGCCGTTTATCGGCAAATTATAAAACCCGCAGCTCAACAGGCAACCCGTTCTGAGCCGCCCGCCGGCGCGGGTTATATAAACAGTCACTTGTTTAAGCTGAAGCGGTGCAGTTGAATGAATCGACCGTTCAGCCTTGGTTTTTAATCAGCCTTATCAGTCTTCATCGTCCTCCTGTGCGCGTCTGCGCGGTGCTTTTTTTGCGTTTCCGCCGTTCTTGCGCTTGTAAATTTCAACAGCGGCAAGGGCAATGATCGCGATAAGCGCAACTGCCGCAATAATGATAAGAATACTGTACCATACTTTCAGCGCACTTCCCGTTTTTGTGAGCATTCCGTCCAGCTTGCTGCCGATATTCGGATCGTCAACGACCGTGACCCCGCCCGTTGCCGGCGGTTCGTTCGGAACGGTGCCTTCGGCATCGATATATTTTGCGGTCAGATGCGCCTCAAACATGTGCGTGTTGCCCGAAGCGTCAAGAGCCGTCAGGAAGAACACAAGATCTCTTTCTCCGCCGACGTTAAGATCGATATTGAATGACTGTGCGCCGGAGTTGGGTTCAAGAACGGCAATCTTGTGGATTTCATAATCCAGTTCTTTTTCGGTCAGGACAACATCGGTGTAGGGAGTGCTTCCCGTGTTTGTGACGGTGAAAGTCAGCCCAATGATATTCTCTCGATTGAGTTGAGTGCGAACTTCCGCGCGGAACTCAAGGCCGAGAGTTGTCGGATCGATGTAAGGGCGAACAGTGTAGCTCTTTGTGTTGTCCTTAAACACGATGCCGGACGAATAAACGCCGGTGATGTTGAACACAACATAGCGAACGGCTTCGGGGTTTCTGACGAAATATTTAATGGTTTTCGACTCACCGATTGCAAGGCTGAAACCGCTTTGAACAACGGTTCCGAGATCGTCCGTAACGGTGAGCGAATTCAGGCTCTGGTTGCCGTTGTTGGTCAGATACAGCGTAAATTCAACGCCGTCCGGTGTGGGTGTGCCGATTTCGACCGTTTTAGTGAGCTGCGCATTTATAAGGCCGATGGTAAGCCCCGAAAGCGTTACCGACAGGGCATTTGTTGACCCCTCGGGAACAAACGATACAGTCGGTTTGCTCGTTACGGTTGATGTGCGCATTGTGTATTCATAAGTGAATACGCGGCTCTCTCCCGGGGCAAGGCTGAATGCGGGAAGCATTGCCTGTGTACCGGCAACATTCTTATCAACAAGGATGATGCTGTTGAGATTCTTGGCGCCTGTGTTTATCATTGTATATGTCAATTTGACAATATCACCCGCCGAAGCAATCGATTTGTCAACGCTGCGCGAAAGCTTAAGATAAGCCGTATCCGCACGGGAAATGACAAGAGTCAACTCACGCGAACCTGCAGTTTGAGTTGCCGTATCGAACCATGCAATTGTAAAGCGCAGTGTTTCGCCGATTTGTTCCTGGGCAACGTTCATCGTGCCGGTAAATGTGCGCGATTCCCCCGCGGGAACATCGGAAGTGTTGAAAGAAACGCCGTATGTGTTGATTATTGAAACATTTGTGTACACACCGCCGCCGGGCTGAGTTGACGGCTCGGGGCCGGATGTCGGTTCGGATGTCGGAGTCGGAGTGGGATCCGACGGTTCCTTTATCAGGGAACCTGTTGCGGTATCATCCAGCCCCTGTCCCGCAGCACCGCCCGGGTTGCGAAGCGTGATGCTTACGGTGACCTGTCCGGGACCGGACAAAAATGCGGGGTTTGCCGAAATGCTTGCCGCGTCCGTTCCGTTTTTTGCGGGCAGAACGGTGATTTCGGCGGAATTGCCATGAACAGTCTGCGCATTTGCGGCGAACCCCGTTGAAACGGGAAGAACAGCCGCAAAAGCGATCAGTGCAGCGAACAAAGCGGTAAATATTGAAAATTTCCTTCGAGTCAATGCTTTCTCCTTATCCCGAACAATGCAGCAGGCACTGTCGGCTCATGCGCTGCGGACACAGAATGCTCCTGCTTACGCATGTACATAAAATATCAATCGTATTATACAGCATTCACCTCGATTTGGGCAAGAGTTTTTATTAAAATTATATTCAGCTTGTTTTTGCTGTCTGTTTTTATCGGCTCCGCGATTCGGGCACGAGAAACCGTGATTTTGGCACCGAATGTGTCCCTTCGGCGGAAAAATGTGATTTATTCCCGCACTCATTGGCAAACGGGGCTGAATGCTGTATAATAGACAGCGGAATGGATACTCTCGGCGCACCGCTTGCCGGCGGCAGAATTAATGTGCAGTTTTCGGCAGTTCTTAAGCGTCAGCAGCAAAGCCTCGGTTTTCGCTGCTTCCGATATCGATTGATTTTCGGGAATGCTCTGAATAATCGTTAATCAAAAATCAGGGGGTCCGTTTTTCCAAAACTCAGAACGGAGGAATCACACACTATGACCGCAACAAACAACGACCGCCGCAAGCCCGGCTGCTCAGCCGCGGCAGGATCGGGATGCGGAAGCATTTTCGCCGGCTTTTCCAAAAAAACTTCGACATTCATGCGTGTTGTCTGCTTTATTGCAGCAGCAGCTTTTCTGTTCTGCTTCAGCGGATGCAAGAACAATAATAACGACAAAAACGGTGTTCCGAACGACAAGACCGCTGCAGTCGCATCCATCGGGGACGAAACCGTGAGCTACGCCCTCTATACGGCTGCCTTCGACTCATATCTTTCATACATGGAACAAATGGGCTATGATCCCGTCAGCAACGAGGAGGAGCTGCAAAAATTCCGCGATTGGGTGCTTGAATATCTTGTTAAGGATATGGTGGTTCTGTATCGGGCAAAGGAGGAGGGATTTAAACTTTCCGATGAACAAATCGCGGAATCCGATGCACAGGCGGAAACCGAACTTAAAGAGATATATGACGAGTATATGAAAACTGCCGAAGAATCCAATGCCAAGGACGATTCAAAGACTGTTCAGCAGTATTTCGATGCCGCCATTGCGGAGCTTTCCCAATATTACACCGGCAAAACCATGACCTATGATGAATACTGCGAGGAATATAAACTCGAACTGCGCAACACGGCGCTTATCGAAGCATACAAGGACTATGTTTGCAAAGATTTTTCCGTGACGGATGCAGACATTGCCGATTGGTACGAAAAGCAGCTGAAATCGGATAAGGAGCTTTATGCCTCCAATCCCGGGCAGTATAAAGATAACGAAGAGTATTTTGAAAAATACTGCGGTATCTACGATGATGCCGCGCCCGCGCTTGTTGTTCCGGAGGGATACTCCCGAATCATGGATATTGTTGTTATTCCCAAAGGCGAACTCGGCGATGACTACAAAAAAAAGAACGAACAGCTTGATTCGCTGCGTGAAGAATGCACATCACTGCTTTTTACGGATGCCTTAAACGGTGACGGCGCAAATTCCGAGCGAATTGCGCAGCTGATTTCGGACTATAAAACGCTTCAGGCTGAATGCGATGAAATGTACAATAAATTCATTGAGCCCTATCGTGCAAAAATCGACAAGGCATTTACCGAGCTTGAAGGCGGAGCGGACTTTGCTCAGGTCATGCTCAAGTATACAGAGAACGAATACGTTGCAGGCAGCGACAGTTACGGGGGCTGCGAAACCTTCCGCACAAAGGGGCAGTTGATTTCAACAAAACACAGCTCCTCAAAGGGTGACTGGAGTT
>ULRD01005322.1_pt1 | contig 20248 bp, 29 predicted proteins | sample 1955181 | NCBI WGS metagenome assembly ULRD01 (sample SAMEA4835675, study PRJEB28245) | human gut metagenome | biome: gut microbiome; material: fecal sample | place: Denmark | collected 2008
ATGTAGTGGTAAAAACTATGAGTTTAATATTGAAACATGGGAGGTAACATAATATGAAATATGATGTTTGCATTCAAGAAACTTTGAGTAAGACAATAACCGTAGAGGCAGAATCAAATACGGATGCTTGCTCCATGATTAGAGAAAAGGTTAAGAATGGTGAGATTGTCCTTTCTGCCGACGATTACACCGGTTGTAGAATTATAAAGGCACAGAAAGCGTATGGAAGTGAAGACAACGAAGACTGAGTTCAGAGAACTGCTTAGTGTTCTAGAAAAAGCAGCAGCTTTTATTAATGAAAAATCCACAAGGCCCAAAGACTTTGATTTGGCTAGAAGATTAATAAGGGCAAAGGCTTTGCTGGTGAAAAGAAATGGCAGTCTTCAAGGAGAAAGCGGCGATAGTCATTAACGGCATCGTGTACGTAGCGGAACCAATGGATGATTGCGAGGATTGTGCGTTTTGTACGGGCTTGGCACAATGCAGCGTAGATTTCATTTGCATCTCTATGAGAGAAGCATTCCGTAAGGGTTTTAGAGACAAGCCTATAGGTTTCAAAAAATGGAAAGGTTATGAAAGGATCAGAAACATTCAAGAAGGTAATCAAGGCATATCTTGACAAGCGTGCAGCAGAGGATGAATTGTTCGCAAAGGATTACGCCAAGCCTGGCAAGAATATCGATGATTGCTGCGACTTTATTATCTCAGAGGTCAAGAAATCCGGAAGGCAGGGGTTTGACGATGATGAGATTTATGGAATTGCAATTCACTATTATAATGAAGAAGAAGTTTCATTCACCAAGAATCAGAATTGCACCATTGTTACAAATCTCTCAGACCAGACCAAGGAGAATCTGGAGAAGAAGGCTGAGGAGGAGTTCAAGCAATCCAAGATCATGGAGCTCAAAAAGAAGGAGTCCGCTGAGAAGGAGCGCTTGAAGAAGAAAGCCGAGGCTCAGAGAAAGAAAGATGCTGAGATTGGTCAGTTGAGTTTATTTGATTTTTAAATATGTGAGTTATGAAGCCAAGAAATAAGACAGAACGTGAAGTTGTAAAACTCTCAGATAGAATACCGGAGTTATCAGACAAGCAACGTGAGTGGGCCATCAAGACTTGCATCTCTGAAGATGATGCCTACAAATACAGTGATAGATTTTCTAGAGGATGCTTCTACCTTGTATGCACATTCAAGGGATGGCAGGTTCTCAGGTACTTCCAGGTAAGAGTGAAGTTCCGGTTCCACAAGATGGTTAAGGAGAAGATTTACTTCAAGGAGTGTATGCAGCAATGGTTGAAAGACGGGGAATATGTTTTTCTTGCCAAGCAGCGAACCTGCGGATATATAGAAGATGCTTTTTCTGCTTTCGGAAAGTTGGAAGTAAGAACGCATACTGTATGGAGTTTCTTGGGTGATCCTCGTGATATTGGATTCGATGGAGTATATTACGCTTCAGTCCAAGGCAAGTATAAATATGCTCTCAGAGACTTCGGGGAAAAGATTCTGTGTGACGAAATCTTCCGTTCCGTCAATGCTAACCCATACAATGAAACTCTCATGAGACGTGATATTGATATGTGGAAGGTGTGTAAGTACCATGAAGCTGTCTTCGACAGAGAAAAAATGTCTGCCGTCAAGATTGTTGTCAGACACGGAAAGGCTTCTTATATTTACGATAGCTTGTGGTGGGATATGCTCGACAGTATTATGTATCTTAAGAAAGATGTACGTAACCCTTCTATAGTTTGCCCGGAGAATCTTCGTGAGGCGCACGACAAGTGGCTAAAGGCAGCAGACAATAAGAAAAAGAAAATGGAGGACAGAATGACTAAGCTGCGTTTGATTGCGGAAGAGAAAATGCTACTCAGATATCTGGAGCAAACTGCTAAAGCCGAAGAGGAGAATAAGAAAAAGGCAGAAGCAATGGCTAATGTATATGTTGACAGAAGAAAGCAGTTCTTTGACATTGACATAAAGGATGGCGCCATAGACATACAGGTTCTTAAGTCCGTCCAGGAGTTCTTTGAAGAGGGCAAGGAAATGGGGCACTGTGTATTTAGGAACGGTTATTACGATGTGAACAGAAAGCCGAACTGCCTCATACTTTCTGCCAAGGTAAACGGTCAGCGTATGGAGACAATCGAGGTAAACTTAGCCGATGTTACCGTTGTTCAATGCCAGGGCCACGGAAACATCAATTCCGCTTTTCACGATACCATTCTGAAGCTTATCAAAGATAATCTGTGGCAGATAGAATCCAGGCTCCCGAACAGGGCTAGTAGAACGGCGTAATTTTTAGTATTTTTGGCTAAAATTTTCATTTGATATATTTGCATATATCGAGATTTTTTCGTACCTTTGCGTATGAGAAGAGCCTATTTTGCGGTGTTTTTGACTATTCAAGCCGCATATGTGCACAATTTTATGTTAAAATATAGTTAATTTTAGATTTCAAGTATTTAATCATTAAATATTTTATTAAATTTGCAGCGATGGAATACGATTACAGTAAGCTCAGAGAGTTCATCAAGCGTTGTAAGTGGCAATGGGCCACTTCAATGATAGACGTTCCTCATGAGTACATTCACAGAGACAAGTGCGCATTGACAAACGACGAGTTCTATTACTTCGTCAGCGCACAGCGAGACAATGGAGTCCATGAAAGATGGGGAAAGTATAATTTCCCTTACCTTTACATTGACGGTTACAAGTATTGGACGATGGGTGACCCATTCGAGACTACTTGGATTTTGAACAGACAGAAGGTTTTCAACGAGTTCGACTTCCTGGAGTGGCCGGTACCGAGAATCTATTCGAATCAGGAAATGGACGTGATGGCAAAATCTATCATGTTCACGTTCAAGGACAGAAGATTTTTCGAGGCAGGCATCGGAAACGGAGACTTCGTCGCTTTCACCAAGATAAAGCCGGAAATGTATTATGGAGTTGATCCTAGCAAGAAAGCAATCAAGCAGTTCAGGGAGAAGAACTCTGGCTTTTTCCGAAGATGTTCTACTATTTCTTTTGAGGAGGCGATAAAGAAATGGATGTCGGCAGACAGCGTTGTGGTTGCTCTTTTCGGTACCGCTTCCTACTTCATGCCTCAGTATCTCCGCAAACTGGGCGAGAGTGGTTTGGATTATTGCCTTATGTTCTACAAGGATGACTACACCCCTGCAGAGTTCGAGGAAATGCACCATTTCACCTATGACAGAATGCAGTTGAAATCGATGTTCCCGAATTGTAACATATACAATCACAAGAATTTCGTAACCATTTCAAGTAAAAAAATCACCTGGCAACAGACAACAGTAGAAAATGAATTATTCCCAGTATGATAAAATAGCAAGTAAGTACGACACTTTGTTTCGTGATGAAATGAGTCTCGTTGAGAACCGTGAGGTGGGGCAAATGCTCCCACCTCTCAGCGGTTCAATCCTAGACATCGGATGTGGTACCGGCTTGCTGACAGAGATTGCAAAAATCGACCCACAGGAATATCTAGGAATTGATCCTAGTAAAGGAATGTTGGAGCAGTTCACTAACAAATATCCAACCTATAAGGATAGGGTTGTATGTGAGCCTTTCGACGGAAAGAGTTTAGATTGCAGGAATTTCGACAATATCGTAGCATTGTTCGGTTCCCATCTTATCTTTCCCGTTATGCCGTTCTGGAAATATCGCAGTGCAAGGCTCGCAAGTTCTTGATGTTCTACAAGGAGAAATATCATCCGGTCACTTATGAGAAGTGTGATGTGGAGTTCATACATTTTTTCTATTCAAAGAAGGTCTTGTGCAGTCTTTTTGGTGAAGAAAACGTATCAGAGTATCACAATTATTTAATAGTAAATTGCGTATGACATCACAGAAAGGTTTGCGTTATGATGGTAGTATTGACAAATACCCCATCACAGAAGGCGAGATTTACAGTTTAGGCAATGGTAGCAAGATTACCATTGCCGATATTACTTTGGGGCTTCCGGAGTTTTCAAAGAATGCCGATTGCGTATTCATCGACCCAGCAGGAAGTAAAGGTGTCCTCAAAGCGTATTATACCAAGGCGGAGAAGCAATGCCCGGTTGATAATTTTGACGAGTTCGTTGCCCACATCAAGAGGTGCATCGAGCAGATTAATCCGGACAGACTATTCGTCGAGTGCTTCTACAGAAATAAGAAACAGTTGGTTCCTATGGTAGAATCTCTGTTCCCTCATGTAAAAATCTACGAGAACACCTATTATCATAAGCCAGATTGCAAGTGCTGGATTATCCAAGGCACCAAGCAGGCAGAAGACTGGGGACTCCAGGGAATGGATGAATGGGATGCGGTGTTCAAGATTTGTAAGGATGTTCCGTTCAGCTCTATCACAGACTTCTTCATGGGTCAAGGACTTGTTGCCCAAGCAGCCTATGCCGCAGGTAAGGTTTTCTATGGTAGCGATATGAACAGAAACCGTTTGGCTGTAGCCATAAGCAAGGTAGCCAAGCGAGGTGGAGAATGGACAGTAACTAAATAATTACGCATATGATTAAACTCTCTCAGATTATCATCCTCAATGTTCCGAAGCGAGAACGTGAGGGCAAATACCTTAAGAAGTTGATAGAGACCAGCACGAAGCCTTATGGTATTCCTGTCAGTATCTCTATGGACCGAGGTAAGGGTCTTTGGGACAATTATTCCCAAGCGTTGACACAAGAGGTAGCGGAAGGAACCCATCGAATGGTTATCCACGATGACATTACCTTTGACCGCAACATTCTTGCCAAGATTTTACATATTCTCTCTTTTGCTCCAGAAAACAATGTTATCAGTTTCTACAATCCTACAAATGGTGACTATACTGATTGTTACGCAAAGGGCAAGCACGTTATTTCTACAAAGACTAATTTCTGGCTGCAGGCTAGCGTATATCCAAATGACCTAGCCAAGGACTTTGTTGAAACTTCAAACAAGATGACGGATGATCAGACACGTTATGATGATTCGCGCCTTAAGGCATACCTTCAGGCAAAGGGTATCGACCTTTACGCTATCGTTCCCGGTCTGGTTCAGCATTTCGGTGCATACAGAAGCACGTTCAACAATCCAGGCGCCGTAGGTGGCATTCCTCGAAACAGCAAGACCTACGACAACCAGTTTGATGTAGAGTCTGTAGATTGGGAGAGTGAGTTCAAGAATCCTTATTTGGCTAAGTCAAGCAAGGATTGGGTTAAGGAAATCGTAAACAAGGAATTTCTCGATGAATACAAAAAACTCTAAGGAAAATCTAGCCTTGAAATTGGCGAAGGACAATATCGAGGTTGAGCAGGTGAAGCCGCTGCATATTGAATACGTCAAGGTTGATGACATTTATCCGAATGACTATAATCCTAATACGCATGATGCAGACAGTTTTGACCTTCTCATCAAATCGTTGCTCTATTTCGGATTTACTCAGCCTATTGTTGTCAACCGCTCGACGATGCAGATTGTGGACGGAGAGAACAGATACCGTGCCGCCTGCGTCATCGGATATGAGATGGTTCCTGTATGCTTTGTTGATTTCGACGAAGAGAAGTTGAGATATGCAACAATCATGCACAATGCTGCTCGCGGCCACAACAATAATGAAATGATGGGTAGGCTTAAGAATTACCTTGACACCCATTTCAGTAATTCCAGCGACAAGGTATTATTAAACAATAGAAAGAAATGATATTTTACAGTGACAAAAACGTTTATGAGGCAGCTCTTGAAAGATTCAGATACATCTTTCGGGAGTTTTATGGTAAGCGTAAGATTGTCGTGACGATGTCGGGAGGAAAGGACCTACCGTGGTTCTCAACCTTGCGCACGAGGTTATGAAGGAGATGGGAATTGAAAAGATTCCCGTCCTCTTCCTAGACCAAGAGGCAGAGACTCCAATGACTATCGAGTACATACGATACATCATGCACTTGCCGTGGGTTGAGCCATATTGGATTCAGTCATACTTCCAGGAATGGAATGCCTCAAAGGGAGAATGGTTCAATGTATGGGGGCCAGGAGAAAAGTGGATTCGTGAGAAGGAGCCAGATTCATATGGTGATTTGGAGATTCCGCACAATCAGTATTTCTCCAAGACCCTTGATCAGGTACACAGAATGCTCTTCGGCAAAGACTATCTAACTTTAGGTGGTGTCCGTATCGAGGAGTCGCCGGCACGATTGTCGGGTCTTACTAGAGGCGAGTGCCTTCCAGGTATTACGTGGGGACGTGGTGGCGGATATTATAAAGACGGCACACCGAGAAGTCTGGTGCTCTACCCTATTTGGGATTGGAAGGTTTATGATGTATGGTATTACATCTTCAGCAACAAGCTTCCGTACTGCAAACTCTACAACTACCAGTTCACCCAGAAGCCACTCAGAGCGTGCCGAGTTAGTTCCCTCATTCATGAGCAGGCTATCCACGACTTAGGTTTCATCAAGGAGGTTGATCCATGGTTCTACGACAAGCTGGTGCGAAGAGTGGCAAACGTCAATACATCTGTACACGTCTTTAACGAAGTGGCAACATACTGCTACAACTTGCCACCTTATTTCAAGGATTGGGATGAATACGTTGATTATCTTGCAGACAATCTTTGTGAAGACAAGAAGAATGCAGAGACTATCAAGAAAGGCTACCGTTCCGCCAAGAAGAGAAATGTAGCTAAAGCCGGTCATTGCCAGGAGTGCATTGATTACGTAATACATCAGATTGGTTATACCAGCGCTGTCTGCGTCATTGCGGAAGATTTCGGAATGAAGCGCATTCAGAGCGTAGAGCGTTCTTTGCGTCAGTATTTGAGCGACAATTATGTTAAAATAGAAAAAGCTAATAAGGAATATGAATCTTCAAGAGAACATCAAGAAGGAGTTTGATGCTGCCAAGGATAAGGTGCAGTTTTTGAACGACCTCAGAAAGTATATCAGTTCCTTATCTCCGGAGAAAGTCAACCCTGTAGATTGCGTACTTTGGGTTGACAAGGATATGGTTGTAGCCAACAACTACAACCCTAACCATGTGGCAGATAAGGAAATGCGTCTTCTCTATACATCCGTGAGGGAAGACGGTTACACAATGCCTATCGTTACAATTTGGGACGAGAAGCTGCAGAAGTATGTAATCATCGACGGTTTCCACAGAAACCTCGTTATTCGCAAGTTTGCGGACATCAATGAGCGATGTGGCGGAAAGCTGCCGATTGTGGTCCTAGACAAGGACATCGACCAGCGTATGGCATCAACCGTAAGACACAATCGTGCCCGTGGAAGTCACTCTGTAGATGGAATGGTAAACATCGTCTTCAATATGCTCAGAGATGGTGTGTCTGAGCGTGAGATTTGCGAAAAGGTAGGTCTGGAGCAGAAAGAGCTTGTAAAGCTTAAGTATGTTACCGGTTTCGCCAAGATTTTCAGAAGCTATAAGTATAATGCGGCTATCGAAAAGGTTGTCGACGAGAGACGCGTAGCAAGAGAGACAGCCAAGAAGAAGGAGGATAAGAAATGAAAGTAAAGTCAGTTAAGCTCAGTGAAATCTTTCCTTACTATGACAACCCTCGTGACAACACGAATGCGGTTGAGCCTACGAAGGAGAGTATCAAGCGTTTTGGATTCGTTAAGCCTATCCTCGTTGATAAGGCGGGTGTAATCATTGCCGGTCACACAAGATACGTGGCCGCTTACCAGTTGGGCATGGAGTTCGTTCCTGTCGTTTACTCGGATATGGACGACGAAATGGCAAAGAAGTACCGCATCCTCGATAACAAGCTGGCAGAGAAATCTTCCTTTGATGAAGACCAGCTTTTGGAGGAATTGCGCAACATGGAGGTTCCTACCGATATGCAGGCATTCTTCTTTGAGGACATCAATCAGATGCTCAACTTCTCACTCGACAGCATCAACCAGCAGGCAGAAGAGTATGGCGGCTTCCAGGATGACTATTCTCAGGTTGATGAGGAGAACTTCGAGGCTCCATCCAATGAAGAGGCTGGCGAAAGCGAGGAAGCTCCTTCGGATGAGGAGGAAGACCCTGCCAAGGATTTGTTCGTTCTCAAAGAGCGCGAGGACGGTTCACATTATATGAAGGTCGTTTGCCCGTATTGCGGAAATATGGAAACAATAGAAATTGAGGATTAACAGGTATGGAAGAGATTAAGATTAATGACAAGGTAATTGAGTTACCTATTGACAGCATCGTGCCTCATGACGGTTCGCACAAGACCGACGAGACGGCAGTACAGGCAATCATGCAGTCTATCAAGGATTTCGGCATCACTCAGCCTATTTCTGTTGACAAGAACAACGTGATTGTAACCGGTAACGGTGTATATAAGGCTGCTAAGGCATTGGGAATGGATAAGGTTCCATGCATCCGTGTCGACTATCTGACTGACGAGCAGATTAAGCAGTATAGAATCGCTGATGACAAGACGTCCGAGTTCGCCACTTGGAACGAGAAGAAGCTTCGCAAGGAGCTCTCCTATCTCGGTGATCCTAACAGCATTCAGTTTGCTTTCGATGAGAGCATTGCCGGTATGCTTGGACTCAACGCTAAGCCAAAGGAACAGAAGCCTGCGGCCGCACCTTCCAAGGCTGAGACTAACCATACGGCTAAGAAGGTCGTAACGGAAGCCCAGAAGGACCAGAAGTTCAAGGAGGAAATGAAGGGCGTTGAGGAGAATATCCAGGTCAAGCCTTCAGAGTATTATGAGTATAATTGTTCCGCTTGCGGTAAACTAGTAAAAGTTAAGAAGCCATGACAGATGAATCATCACAGCCGAAAGTAAAGTCTTTCGTACATAGAATCCCCAATCCTGTTGGAAGACCATACAAGATTAAGTCTTCTCAGGAATTATGGAATAAGTTTGTAGCTTACTGTGATGATGTTGAAAACGACCCTTGGCAGCAAAAGACTGGTAGCAATTCTATTGCAGGTGGCAGCGGCAAATCCACAAATTCCATGAGACAAGAGGTAAGGGTTTTCAGAAGAGCCTATACCCTTGTCGGATTTTGTGCTTTCTGTGGCATCGTTCAGAAATGGGCTGATTTCAAGAGAGGTAATCTTAAGAGACCAGGCTTTGAGCAGGTGATAACACAGATTGAGAATGTCGTGATGGCACAGCAGATTGATGGTGCCATGCTTCATCAGTTTGATTCCAGCATTGTTGCAAGGCTCAACGGATTGGCAGATAAGCATATTCAAGAAGTAACCGGCAAGGATGGTGAGGACTTCAAGTTCCCTAAGCTGTCCTTGGATGATATTAAAGAATTACAGAAGATAAATGGACTTTGAGAAACAACGTTTTCTTCATAAGCAGTTAGTGGCATCGTCCCTGCTGCAATTCACTACTAAGATGTTCGCCTATACTGCTCGACGTGAGTATGTAATAGGCGAACATCACAGGATTATATGTGATGCGCTCATGGATGTGATAAGAGGAAAGACGAATAAGCTGATTATCAACATCAGCCCTCGTTACGGAAAGACCCTCTTGTGTTCACAGATGTTTGTCGCATATGGTCTTGCGCTGAACCCTGCTTCAAAGTTTCTTCATATATCTTATTCCGGAAGTCTCGTCCAGGAAAATTCTATGGCAGTCAAGGACACGATAACTTCTACATATTTTCAAACACTATTCCCGAATGTTAAAATCAGAAAGAACGATAACACAAGATCAAAATGGAGCACAACGGCAGGGGGGGGGGAGTATGCTACATCTACCTTGGGTCAGATCACAGGTTTTGGTGCAGGTCAGCCAGACTGGACCGAAGAAGACATAAAGAACATGGATAAGTTTATGGCTACGTTCAACCCCGGTCACTTTTCGGGAGCCATAGTTATCGATGACCCTTTACGACCGGACGATGCTTTGTCTGATAACGTCAGAGAGTCTATCAACAGACGTTTCGAGACAACCATCCGTAACCGTGTAAACTCACGTCATACGCCAATTATCATCGTCATGCAGAGGTTGCATGAGCACGACTTGTGCGGTTACCTTCAAGAGATTGAGCCAAATGAGTGGAAGGTTGTTTCCCTCCCGGTAATACAGACAGACGAGGACGGAAAGGAGCGAGCCTTGTGGCCGTGGAAACATACGTTGGAGGAGCTGTACAAAATCAAGCATGCCAGCGAGTTCGTATTCGAGACACAGTACATGCAGAACCCTACCCCTATGGAAGGTCTTATGTACCATGCCTTCAGAACATACGATGAGCTGCCGGACAGAAGGTATGCAAGAATGATTGGAAACTACACCGACTCGGCAGATACCGGTTTCGACTTCCTTTGCTCTATATGCTTCGATGCACACGATGACGGCTACTATGTTACCGATGTTCTATACACCAAGCGACCGATGGAATACACGGAACCAGCGCAAGCCAATATGGTTAAGCGCAATCAGACAGACGTGTGTTTCGTTGAAAGTAACAACGGTGGCCGCTCTTATGCCCGCAATGTCGAGCGCATAACAAGGGAACACGGAAACAGAATCACCCAGTTCGTAACGTTCACGCAATCGAAGAACAAACAGATTAGAATCTTCACTCGCTCCAGCGAGGTAAACAATAAACTAGTCTTCCCCTCTAATTGGGAACAGTTGTGGCCGGAGTTCGCCCACGATATGAAATCCTACAGAAAGGAAGGATATAACGCCCACGATGATGCACCGGACGCTTGTACGGGCGTCATAGAGAAGTGCGAGGAGTGGCTTAACAATGCTACCGATGCACAGCTCAGACGTGGCGGTTTCTTGTAATTTTCTTTTTACTATGTCAACTAGGCGCTTGATCGCGAGAGTAGGCGCCTTAACTATTTGATTACCAGTGTATTGTAATTTAGTATTTTTAACTAAAATAACCGTTGGTAAATTTGTATATATCAGAAAATTTTCGTACCTTTGCATATAGATAAAGGTAGTACTTTTGACTATTCAGAGCCTATCTTACAAGTTGAACCAATTAAAATTATAAAGATTATGAAGAATTTAGTTTATGCTCGTTTCGAGAGAATGACAGTTATTGAAGTTTCAGAGCTTATGAGAAAAGCATCAGGAAAGATGGCAATCAAAGTAGCTTCAGTTGCTCCTACATTGTTCCGAGTTTCAGCATATGGCATCTTTGATGGAGATGCAGAGGACTGGGGCTTCGAGAGTGCAGATTGCGGAATGTTCCAGGGAGAAGAGGAGTTCGAGGCAACCAAGAAGTTGTACGAGACCACCATCGCTTAATATAGGAGGAGGAACTGCTATGAATGGTCTTTTCGAAACAAAGCTTCTTAAATACAAGAAGCACATCATCCAGGTTTTTGAGGATATGTTCGGTCAGAGATACGTCTATATCGATGGTCAGACACAGACTTATTCTATTAACAATGCAAAGAGAATGATTAGCCTATGTTGTCAACAGTAATATTCACGGATGGCGCCCATAAGAATGTGGAGCCATCCAATGGAACGGATTTCTCATTGGAGGAGTTGAGGGGATTTGTAGGTGGCCACATCGAGTTGGTCCGACTCAGCAAGTCGCAGGTAATGGTAGTTAATGAGGAAGGCAAGGTTTACGACCTTCCTCAGAACGAGAACGCCACGATGCTTGTGAATATTGCAGGTATCAGAGACGTAATAGTAGGTAATGTATTAGTTTGTGACATTAATAAAATCAAGTAATATGGATAAGAATGATTTGATGAAGTACCTCGTAGAAGAGGCAGAGTATAGTGAGAGTGAAGTAGCTGAAATGACTAACACGGAGTTGCTGGATCATTGGCTGGAGTACAACGGAATTTGCGGTTACACAGAGGACATCAAAGAAGTTATTGAGGCTGCTTTTGATGTAGATTTGGAGGACTAGCCATGTACAAAGAGAATATAGGAACTGACAGATATGGGCGCACGATGCGCCTATATCACTCCTGCAACACGGTCTATTGCGACCACGTCAAGAACGATAAGGTTGTCAGGACAAATCAGATTAAGGTAAATAACGACATCATCTTAATGTTCAGTGCTTCGCATACGAGCGGAGCCTACATTTACGATGAGATTCATAGAAGATACGGGAAATGGCTATGAAAAAGATTATCACCATTGAAGTAGAAAGCTCTAGTGTAGAGTGCTATAGTAGCTTCTATACGGACCTGGAGTCTTTCGTCACGCACAGAGTGAATGGTACTCCATTGAGAATTAAAATAACCTCAGATATTAAGTAGCGTATGAAACCAATGTTAGCAACAAGATATTATCCGTCACAGACGAAGTTTCCTTGCTTTACCCAGCCTAAGTATGACGGAGTTAGATGCGTCCTTCATGAAGGAGAAGGTGGTGAGGTTCACCTCACATCGAGAGGCGGTAAGGAATATGATGTTCCTCAGATTAAGGCTTGGGGAGAGAAACACCGCGGTATGCTTCCTTTGGATGGGGAGATATACAACCACCAGGAATTGACCTTCCAGCAGATATGTTCTGCCGTCAAGTGCCGTTCTGCTATGACTGACAAGCTACGTATGGTTATCTACGATGCACAGATTCCGGGAAGCTTTTCTGCCAGATGGAAAGTTCTGCAGGATGAGTTTGCTTCCATTGATTCAAACGGACCGGTGTACCTTACGCAGACTTTCGTTGCCCATTCAGAGAAGGACATCAAGCGATGGCACAAGATATTCGTTTCCACCGGTTACGAGGGTGCCATTATCAGAAATGCAGATGGAATCTATACCGAGGGCAGAAGCAATGACCTTATGAAGCTGAAATCGTTCGACACGACAGAGTTCAAGGTGGTCGATGTTTTGGAAGCGGAGGGCAATGATGCAGGTACCGCGATATTCAAACTGAAGTGTGGAGAGTACGAGTTCTGTGCCCGTCCGATAGGTTCAAGGTCACTCAGAGCTCAATACTTAGCCGACAAGGAAGAATTGATAGGTATGGCGGCGACTGTTCAGCATCAAGGGTATTCTGACGCTGGAGTGCCGAGATTCCCAGTATTGTTGAACATTAGGGATTACGAATAACGGCAGCATTAAATATTAACGAGTATTACGGCTGCTTCTCTTGCGAGGCTGCTGACGAGCACGGAAATGGTTGCAGGCACGGTCTGCTGTTCCCGGTACTGCTTGCGATGGGAAACAAGAGAAGCTGCCCAAACTATAAATTCAAGAAGAAATAACTATGGAGTTAGAGGTTAAGCTAAAAAGAAAGTATGAGTCTAAGACAGAAACTTTCGTCCTGATTAATTACAAAAGAGACTTGCGAAGATGTGTCAACATAACTTATCCAAGAGATTGGGATTGTGAAAAGCTTGATGTGTTCATTCAGAACTTTCACGACGTGAACGTTAGAAAGCCTTTATATATGTCGGAATGGAGTTCTTTGCTTATGAAAAACAGACTGGAGGAAATTAAGAAACTAGGCTATCGTGTTATTGCTATAAATCAGTTACATGGCTACATAGTAAGAAAGGATGGAAAGTTTCTATCCTATCAGCTTGCAAAATATACATCTGAGGGAGGAATAAGTCTCACATATCAATACGTGCCATCTCGAACACATGGAAGTGGTGCTATACAAGGTGGTGAGAGTGGCTATAATTTTGGATTCACCGAGTTTAGTAAAGAAATGCTGAACGATATGATGGACCACCCGAAGCTTTACGGTAAGGTCGAGCACTACAAAGATTTCAATGAGTACCGCCAGCTGAATGCAGGGCGAGAAAAGTCACTCAAAAAAATAATCTGATTTTTTTTGGTTCAACACAATAAAGTACCATATGATGCGTTATTAATCTGATAGACGGATTATTAACTAAAGCTTAGCTACCGGCATGACGGGCGCATCATATGGGAAATAGAAAATTTGTTCCACAGGTAGGAAACCATCTTGGAACTATCTCGAACATTTTAGCTGTTGTTTCATTTACAGCCATAATAGTTTCAATTATAACTTGGATAAACGCCTTGAATACTTCTGGCGGTTATGGATATGAAAGTTCAAGTATTAGTGGCGTACAGGCATTTGGCAACGTTATTGACTCATTGCTTTGCTTGGTAGGTTCTTTTGTTCTTAGAGGATTCTCGTTTATCGTGAAAGCAGCTGTACGCTATCTTGATGAGAAAGGTGAGTTTGATGAAAAGTAGAATGTAATTGTTATGTCATCAAAGCTTATAGTAGCTCAAAAGAACGTAAAGTATCTTTTTCAAGATAAAAAAGCGACGTTCTTGATTCCTGATTATCAGCGTCCGTATGCTTGGGGAGAAGACGAATGTAAGGTATTATGGGAAGACTTATTTTCCTTTTCATTCCCGAATAACAACTGCGACAGCTTCGATTCTTCAGAGAGTTACTTTCTCGGTCCTATAGTAACATTCCGCAATGACGAAGGGAAACTTGAAATCATTGACGGTCAGCAGCGTCTTACGACCTTGCTTCTCTTACTGCGAGCTTTCTACAATCGCCTGGAGCACATGAAAGACAATCGTTCAATCAAGATGCGAGAGGACATAGAAAAGTGCATTTGGAGAGCAAATGAGTTCGGAGAGTATGATCCAAACGACTTGAAGATAAATTCGGAGGTTGCAACTGATAACGACAAGGAAGAGTTTATGGATATACTCCGGAAAGGAACATCAGAAGGAAAAAGTCGGTATGCGACCAACTTCAGATACTTTCAAGACAAGATAGGAAAATTCATTGAAGAATACCCTTCTTTCTTTGCATTATATCCAGCTCGCATTCTCAATAACTGTGTGCTACTTCCAATAGAGGCAGAATCGCAAGATACTGCTCTTAGGATATTCTCGACGCTTAATGATAGAGGTAAGCCATTGTCTGACTCATACATCTTCAAGGCACAGCTCTATAAGTTCTACTCATCCATCAGAAAGAAGGAAGAGTTTATCACTACATGGAAAGAGCTTGACGAACTCGTTACCAAAATATTCCACCCATATCGTGGAACACCTTTGGATGAGTTGTTTACACGCTATATGTACTACGAGAGGGCATTGCTGACTAATCGTAGTTCTATGACAGAAGGACTTCGTAAGTTCTATGAGAAAGATGGATATGTCCTACTTCGACGAGAGCAGACTTTAGAGAATCTTGTCTTGCTAGCCGACTTCTGGAAAGATGTATATTCTCAGAACGAAGACCGTTTTTCCGTGGATGTACTAAAGCGCTTGTTTGTATTGAATTATGCGCCTAACAGCTTATGGACTTATATTGTATCGGTATATTTCATGCACTATAAGAATACTGAGAATATGCTAGACAACGAGAAGTTCTATCTGTTCTTGAATCGTTTGATAGGCTTTATCTGGGCATACGCTATCAGCAACCCAGGAATAACAGCCTTGCGAGCACCAGTATTCAATGAGATGGTGAATATCATAGAGAACAAAGAGATAGCTTTCGAGAACTATCTATTCCAAGAGGAATTGTTCCGTTCGCAATTCAACAACTTCAGTTTTTCAAACACTCGTGCGATTACGAAGTCGATGATTGTGTGGTGGGCATTCACTTTCGATAGCCAGGAATTGCTTCCTCTTGACGCAACATATGATATTGAGCACATCTTCCCAAGGAACAGACAAGTCAAGGAAGGTGGATTGTCGAATGACGAGGTTCTTGAAATGTTGGGAAACAAATCGGTATTGGAGCGAAGAGTTAATATTCGGGCATCCGATTACAGATTTGCTGACAAGATTAAGTATTATAATGGTGAGTTCAAATCCACAGGCGAGAGGATTGGAACTAAGATACACGAATTACGAATGCTGTCACAGACGTTGACAGATTTTACAGAAACGGATATTAGAGAGCGCACGTCAAGAATGCTTGATAAGTTTATCGTTTATCTCAAATCTAACTCTCTGATTTCCAACAGACAGAACTTGTAATTCAAACCTGGGATTTAATCTTAGTCTTCGAGACTTACAAGGTATCAAATAAACCAGCGAGGGCTTGAATCAATTAAATTTCGAAAAAGATTTGGATTTTCCAAAATAAAATATTACCTTTGCAGCGGTAAAGGAGAAAGATATAAAGGATTGGGTGAGCCGTTCACACGTCGGCCTTCGGGCGCAGACTTCGGAAGGACCCCAATCCTCTTTTTTATTTCAATAACCTCATCGTGTATAAGATTTCGCCATCGGTGAGTTTTGTCTTAAACTCGATTTTCTTTCCATTATATTCAGCTTGATAGACATTGAAGAAGCAATCGTGGTGTTTGCCTTGCTCTTTTCTAACGAACTTTCCGTTAGGAAGCCAATCCTTTATGTTCAAGGCAACTTGTATCGTATCGGGCAGATGAGAGTTATTGATATTCATAGAATATGTCTCCGTAAGGAACTTCTTATTCATGATTATTTCTTTCTCACCCAAGAACAAATAAAGCCTCCTTGCCGTCTCTTTCTTGTTTATCTGAACTTCTTTCAGATTCTCTGTTGCCCATTCGTTGATTGACTTTGTGAGTTGAGCTTTTGTCTCATTCGATACTGATGGAATGCGAACAGTCTTCTTTTTCTGTGTTTTCTCAACCTTGGCATATTGAGTGATATAGGATGATTGCTTTACCTTGTCTTTATTGTCATTCACCCAATTTGTGAAGTTCTTAGGCATAGCATTTCTTGGTTGTTTACCGCTCCAATACTCCTTTTCACTCATTATTACCGGGATGGCATAGCACATACAATTCACGTGCCAACCAACCCAAGGAAAATAACTCGGATAGACACCTGCAAGCAAATCACACATATCGTGCTTATGACTTGGGTTGTTGGTTGTCTTTATCTCCTTGCCTTTAATGTAGTCCATCCTAGCCCATCTTTCCTGCTCGGCAGAACGGTAGGCCATGTTTATCTCGTTACGTGCCAGGCGCACGCTTCTGTACTCGCAGTTCTGAATGGTTATGGCTTTGCCGTATTTCTTCTTATAGGCTTTGGCAAGTGACGGATAATCATTAAGGTACTTGCTGACCTTCTTGCTGAGTTTAACAGCACTCATACCCTTCTCTATTCCGACAGACAGAGATTTCTCCAGAGCCTCCTTTACATCAGCTCTCTGGTTCCATATTCTTTCTGAAAGACCTAGACCTTTAATCTTTCTCTCCATGAAAGCCTTCTTTGCCGCGTTGTTGTGCTCAAAGTAAGCTTTCTGCTTTGCGTCCGCTATCTTCCTAGTAAAGGTGCCGATTACCCTTTTGGCAAGTAGGTCCTGCAGGGTGTTACTATTCTTCCATTCGTCCGATATGCCATTATAGACCAATGCCTGCATATTGTTTGAATAGTAATCCAACAAGGCGTTCACCTTCTTTTCTGTTCTAGGGTAATCATCAAAAGAGAACTCGCCATCCCCATCGAAGTCGGTGGAGGTGGCGATTTTAGCGGACTCCTTGGCAAGAGTCTCATAGATGGAAATGATTTTCCTGGTATAAGCGTTCAGTCTCTTGCCAAGGTCTTTATATGCCTTTTTCTGATTAGGCAGTTTTGGCTTTTTCATACAATTTCATTTTAAAGTGTTTGCAGCAATCCCAGTTAAGAAGAACGCTCCATTCTTGATATGGGCATTTGGCTAGGATAGGCTGACCTTTAATACTCATACTATGGAAGTCAGTAGCATGAGCACATTCACGGCAGAAGTGCCGTTTCTCTTCTTCCTTCTTCTTTCTCATAGCTATTCCTCCGAGAATAAGTTAGGCATAGAAGCTGCTGTTCTTGTGGCCTCTACTTCCTCTTCTCCTTGAATATCGTTGAAAGTCTTGTCAGGATCATCGGAAAGACCGGCACGCTGGATAGATTCCTTCTGGCTGACAAGAGGTTTATTGCCGTTAGCCTTAAGCCACTTATCAATCTGAGTATTCTCATCCTCCTGGATGAATGGAGTGATGATGTGCTCTACAGTAATCTCATCCATTCTAGCTGCCCACTTCGTGTTCATCTTGGAAAGGAACGCCTTTATGACGTTGGCCTCTCTCTCGAAGCCTTCAATCCAGGCGCCAGTCTCCTCTCCTATCTTAAGATGGGCATCCATGAGGAGTGTCTTTCTCGAATCGTAGCCAATATTGCCAAGGCTCTTCATGTTCTCGAAACTGATGTCCGGCACCTGAGACTGCATGAAGAAAAGCTTGACGAGAGTGTCAACGTGATACTTAAGAGCCTCGATAGCCTGCTGCCAAGACACGTAGCTAACATCGCCGTCTTCGCTGACTCTATACACCCTCTTGCTCTCTCCCTTTCGCTCCATTCCAACGATGGCACCGGCAATCTTCAAGACAGGAGCGGAATTGTATGCCACAACATCGCTGTTTCGGGAAATGGTGTACTCGATATTCTCACGGATAGGTTTCAATCCTTCCCAGCATGGCTTGTGCCGGTACCAGAACACGGCTGGAATCTTGTCGATAGAAATCTCATTATCATCCACCAAATTCCATCCGGACTCTTCGTCGTCTGAAGACAGGTCCCACTTATAATGATGGTCTGCAGTATAGGTCTCGAAGAAGGTGTGCTCTGTGTCAGTAACCTTACGCTTATACTCGAATGACAGAGCAAGCAAGTCGTCATACTCATCAAAGTAAGGATAGATGTCAACTCCGTCCATTGGAGAGAATGTCTTGCATTTCAGTTTGTACTGACTGTCGAACCCGTAGAGCTTGTTAGGCTTCTTCTGCGTGTACCAAAGTGTGAACATCTGACAAGAGGCGTAATAGCACTTTGCTCTGTGCATGTTCACGGCATCAATGTGTGCACAGGTGTAGATTTTCTCGATTGCACGCACAATCGTCTTCAGTTCCTCGTCAGCCTGATCATACGTATATACACGCTTGACCGGTATAGCCATTGTGAACTCAGAGATTCTTCGTGTAAGAAGCTTCTCCAATCCGATAGGCAATCTAGCTGCCTTTTCTACAATTCCGTCATCAAGCGTTCTGTCCTGTCTGCCTACGTGGTCGTTTACGATTTCATGGAGCATAGGCTCATACTCAGATAACAGGGTACTCCAAAGTGGAATATCCAACACGCGTTGTTTCAGCTCTCCTATGATGCTGTCAACGTCATTTCTTTTAAAAAGTTCATTAAAATCTATCATAATCTTCGAAGTTTTGATTTGGCAAAATTACGGATATATTCGCATACATTTAATGGTTTTAGTATTTTTAACTAAAATAACCGTTGGTAAATTTGTATATATCAGAAAATTTTCGTACCTTTGCATATAGATAAAAGGTAGTACTTTTGACTATTCAGAGCCTACCTTGCAAGTTGAACCAATTAAAATTATAAAGATTATGAATAATTCAGTCGAGACAAAGAAGGAAGAGGTTAGAAAGAACATTAAGAATATGTTCGAGTCAGCCACAAAGAAAATCAGAGACATTATTTCTGTTTGTCCTGATTGGGAGGTAGAGGGTATTGACGTAGGCTACAAGTCACTTATCGCTCATTTGAATTTGAAAGGAGTAGGAAGAGACATGATGGTGATTCGCTACCAAGCAAAGGTAGGTAACTTCCAGGAAGAGTCATTTAACACCAATGTAGCAAGCTTCGGCAGCTTTGATCTTCTGGAAACAAACGAAAACCTTAAGTACTACACTGCGGTTGGCGACATCCTCAATCATAAAGACATGCTTTCGCTTTTGAAAGAGACAATGGCTTTCTTTGCAAATAAAATTGCAGAGCTACGTAAGGAGTACGATAAGTTAGATAAGGAGGATTAGTTATGACAAAGCAAGAAGAAATCGATATTCTACAGTCCTTGAAGGGCGATACCTATTTCGCTCAGTTCTTCGGTAGCAAGGACATTGACCAGATGTGTCAGAACATCAATAACGACTTCGCCATTGAGGGCGGATGCGGATTTAGTCAGAAAGCAGAAGCTTTAGAGCGAATTAACGCAGACATCAAAAAGGAATTCCAGCAGAAAATCCATGATTTGGGAATGGAGCTTATCAAGGTTCTAGACAATAAGGATGCCATCTACCAGTTGGTTGAAGGCGAGGTCGGAATTGATGCTATCATCAAGTTCAAGCGTAAGAACAATCTGGATATTACAGATAAGGAGTTAGATTATATGATATCAAAACTTCCATGATTATGAAGCATATATGTGGTAATTGTATAGCTTCCGAGATATGCTATAGTGAAGGCAAGAAGCCTAATGACACTTGCCTTCATTGGGAATGGAGATATGCAGGTTTATGGTTTGACAATTAAAAGTAAGACAATGGGAAAAGAGAAAGTTACAGTAAACGA
>ULRD01041503.1_pt1 | contig 20211 bp, 16 predicted proteins | sample 1955181 | NCBI WGS metagenome assembly ULRD01 (sample SAMEA4835675, study PRJEB28245) | human gut metagenome | biome: gut microbiome; material: fecal sample | place: Denmark | collected 2008
CACCCTCGGCAATGTCGAAGCTGAGCCCGTCAAGTATGTTTTTACCCAATTCAAAGGACTTTACAAGTCCGTTGACGGATATGTCTGTCATTACATTTCTCCTAAACTATTTTGCTATCGCCGCCTGAAGCACGGTGTTTATGACGCTGCCGGCAGCGCCAAGTCCGCTGCCGCCGTTTTCGACAAGGCATACAAAGGCGTAGGGATGCTCCTCATCGTTTAAAAAGCCGACGAACCAGCCGTGCGCGGCCTTGCCGTCGCCGACCTCGGCGGTGCCGGTCTTTGCAGAGATGTTAAGTCCCGGGAAGCGATTCTGGCCGTAATGATATACGACGTTGTAATTCATCATCGACGCTATCTTCTGCGCCGTATCGGCAGATACAAGCTGCGTTGTTTTGCTCGATTGGCCGAGCAGCGAAGGCTCGACGACGGTGCCGCCGTTTGCGTACGCTCCGGCAAGGCGCATCATTGCATAGGGGCAGACAAGGTCGTTATACTGGCCGATGCCCGACCATGCCATAGACGCGCTCATCGAGCCGTCCTTATCGTAATTGCCGGCCTGAGTTGATATACTGTCGAGCTTCAGCGACGTGGTTATGCCGAGCTTTTCGGCATACTCGGCAATGATATCCGGGCCAAGCTCAAGCGATATCTCCGCAAATGCGCAGTTACAGGAATTTGAAAGCGCCTGCTCGATGGTCTGCTGGCCGTGAACGCCGGTGCAGTTTATCTGCACGCCCTTTACGTCAACCGAGCCTGCGCAGTTGAAGGTGCGGTGGTAGATATCGTCGATATTCTCAAGCGCCGCATTGAGCGTTACAAGCTTGAATATAGAGCCCGGAGTGAACGATGCGCTCAGGCAGCGGTTAATATACGCGCCGTCCGGCAGCGTTTCCGGCGGATTGAGCGGATCTATCGACGGCGAGGATACCATGCAGAGCACTTCGCCTGTTTTGTAGTTATAAACCATCACGGCTCCCTTGCGGCCGTTTAACGCTTCATAGGCCTTGAGGTTTAAGTCCGCGTCGATGGTGAGCTGGAGGTTTACATCGTCCTGCTCCTCGATGCCGGTTATAAGACTGAAGCCGGAGAGCTTGCTTTTAAACGAGCTGAGCGCGCCGGTGCCGACGTTTCCGGTATAGTCGCCTGTAACATGGTAGCAGGCAATGCGAGTGTTTGCGTTTTCGGCATAGCTTTTTTCGCCGCCGCCCATTTTTGCAAGCAGTGTTCCGTTGCGGTCAGTGAGCGTATATTCGCTTCCGGAGGTGGACTGATCGAAGTACAGCGCCCACATTTCCCCGTCCTTTATATATCTTCCGACATAAACACCAAGGCCGATAATGATAAGAAACGCCATGAGTATTGCCGAAAATGCACGAAGAGATACTTTTTTCATGCCGTCTCCTCCCTTTCTTCGGCGCTTTCACGCTGTTTTTTGGTTTTTGCCTCGGGTGGGCGCACGACAAAGCTTGCGCCCTTGCGCGTGTCGCCTGCTTTGATAAACGCAAGCAGCATCCAGCACGCGAGCACCGACGTGCCGCCGCGCGACACGAACGGGAACGTTACGCCCGTAAACGGCAGTATATCCACAGAACCGAACACGTTGAGCGCGACCTGAACCATAAACATGCTCGCCGTTGCGCACGCAGCTATCGAATAGTAGGCGCTGCGGCCGTGGCCCGAATTGCGCACGGCAAAAAAGGCAAGCGCCAGAATCGCAAGCACTGCACAAATGGCAATGATAAGCCCCAGTTCCTCGCACATGACGCCGAACACGGTGTCCGTATTGCCGGCAAAGGTGTTTTTAAGCCAGCCGTTTCCGGCTCCCTTGCCGAAAAGGCCGCCCGATGCACCGGCGGAAAGGGCGTGCGTCTGCTGATAGCCGCCGTCCCAGATGTTCTCAGCGTCCCATATGTGTCCCCAGGTTGCAAATCTGCGCGCAACGTGGTCTTTCATCTTGAGCATAAGGAAGCCTGCCATACCCGCTCCCGTTATTGCGAGCGCTACCGTTGCTATAGAGCCTGAGCGCATGAAGGATATGACAAGGAAGGTTACAAAGAATATAAGCGCCGTGCCGAAATCGCTGCTGAAGGCAAGGCATATGACGCACAAAGCGGAAAACACTATGAACAGGATAAGGTTTTTGGTGCTGAACAGCCTATCCAGCGTCGCGGCACCGACGTAGATAAACGCGACCTTTACAAACTCCGAGGGCTGGATCGACATGCTGCCTATGAATATCCAGTTTTTCGCGCCGTACTGTTCCCTGCCGATAACGAGCACCGCACCGAGGATGAGAACCGATAATATTGCAAGCGGTAGGCGCATGGTCTTTGTCCTGTCAAGATCGCGAAGCCACCAGCCGAGGACAAAAAACGCAACGACGCCTGCAAAGACTATTATCATCTGCCTGAACATCTCGTCCGGCACTGACGAGGCTATGACCGAAAGGCCGATCGACGAGAGGAAAAACGCAAGCGTTTCGACCTCAAAGCCCGTTCGACGTATGCTGCGCATGGCAAAATAGCAGAACCACTCGAGCAGAACGAGCAGCACAAAGCCGAGCATTATGCCGGCAAGATACTCGCTCTCGGCCGTGCACAGGTGCTCAAGCAGGAGTATTGCCTGGAAGATCGTCAGGAAAAACAGCGTTACCGCCGGGTGGACGCGCTTCCAGCTCTGCGTTCTGCGCGCCTCGATCGCGTCGCGCTGCTTTTCGCTGATATCACGGAAGCGAACGCTGTTTCCGGCAAGGTTCAAAACATCACCGTCGCGAACAACGGTGCCTGTTGCCTGCACCTTTTCGCCGTTGACCCAAACTCCGCCCTTGGAGAAGATATCGAAAATACGCCACACTCCCTTGGGGCTTCGGATGAGTACCGCGTGCACACGGCTGACCGATGCATACGGCAGGCAGATATCCGCCGATTTTGAACGGCCGATGAGATTTTCCCAATGGTTTATAAGCGCAACGCCGTCATCTTTATGGATATATCCCCATATCTCGGTCTGCGTTTTGTTGCCGAGCATGCTGCGCATGCATCGTATCAAAACAATTATCGCAAACAGCGGCAGTATATATGAAGCTATAGTGACCAATGTGTCAGGCAATAAATTCACCTCATTTTGAAGCAAAGTAGTATTTAGTAATAATATCATAAATGTACCACATTGACAAGCAAGCCGGATTTATTTACAATAGGTTCATGAATATTAAAAGCACGAAAACATGGATAATTATTTTCGCCGCGGTGCTTATTATATGCACATGCGTCTTTTTGCTGCTCCGGCACAGCGGATTGCAGGGCACGACGGCTGTCATACGCGTAAACGGCGAGGTTTACGAAAAAATCGACTTAAATGCGGTTGCTGTTGCATATGACATGGAAATCCGCACCGAGTTCGGGTATAATAAATTACACATAGAGCACGATGGGATAAGCGTCATAGATGCCGATTGCCGCGACCATATTTGCATGTCGCAGGGCAAGGTCAGCAAAGCCGGAGTCCCGATAGTATGTCTGCCCCACAAGCTTACCGTTGAGATCGAAGGGGGCGACATAGATGCCTAAAACGAGAAAGCTTGCGCTCATGGCCATGTTCACCGCCGCCTCGCTGATCGTGTTTGTCATCGAAGCACAGATACCGGCCCCGATCCCGGTTCCCGGCGTCAAGCTCGGGCTTGCCAATATTGTCACGCTTATAGCGATGGTCATGCTCGGCCGGCGCGAAGCAGGGCTTATTCTGCTTGTACGCATAGCCATGGGCAGCATGTTCACAGGCGGCGTTTCGGCGTTTATATTCAGCATTGCCGGCGGAGCGCTGGCTTATGCCGTCATGTGTCTTACGCTGAAGCTGTTCCCCGAAAAGCTGCTGTGGGTCGTCAGCGTTCTCGGCGCCGCGGCTCACAACTTGGGTCAGCTTGCTGCCGCAATTATCATAACAAAAACCGGCTCGCTTATGCTGTATGCACCGGTGCTTCTTGCCTCGGCGGTTGTAACGGGTGCGTTCACCGGCCTTGCCGCAATGTATCTCACTCAACGGCTGGACAAAAGAGTCGGTTAGTGTTAGTATGGTGTTAGATAACAATATTTGATATTAGGAGTATTTCAAAATGAGCGAATGTACACACGATTGTTCGACCTGTCAGGAAAACTGCGGCGAACGCCAGGAGCAGGATCTGAGCGCAAAGCTCAACCCGGCAGCAAGCGTTAAAAGGGTCATTGCCGTTGTCAGCGGCAAGGGCGGCGTTGGCAAGAGCCTTGTCACAGGGCTGCTTGCAAGCAAGATGCAGAGCCGCGGATATCAGGCCGCCGTGCTTGACGCGGATATCACCGGTCCCTCCATCCCTAAGTCATTTGGCATCCACGAGCATGCGCGCGGCACCGAGGATATGCTCATCCCCTGCTATTCAAACAAGGGCACGCAGATCATGTCAGTTAACCTTATTCTCGACAACGAGACCGACCCCGTCGTTTGGCGCGGTCCCGTCATTGCAGGCGTTGTTACTCAGTTCTGGAGCGACGTGCTGTGGGACGATGTTGACTACATGTTTGTCGATATGCCTCCCGGAACCGGCGACGTTCCTCTGACGGTTTTCCAGTCGCTGCCCATTGACGGCATCGTTATCGTCACATCACCCCAGGAGCTTGTTTCCATGATTGTTGCAAAGGCTGTCAACATGGCAAAGCTCATGAACATCCCCGTGCTCGGCATAGTAGAGAACATGAGCTATTTCAAGTGCCCCGACTGCGGCAAAGAGCACGAGATATTCGGTTCAAGCAAGGTCGAGCAGGTCGCAAAGGAATACGGCATCGAGCACACCGCGCGCCTTCCCATCGACCCCGTTATCTCAACGATGGTCGATGCCGGAGAAATAGAAAGCATAGACGCCGACGCTCTCAACGAGCTGGCCGACTTTATTGAAAAAGGAGAAAACGCATGATAATTGCAGTATCTTACAAGGACAATGAAATTTTCGAGCACTTCGGCCATGCCGAAATGTTCGCCATCTACAAGACCAATGACGACAACACCGAGATCCTCTCCAAGGAGATCGTCGAAGTCAAGGAAACCGGACATCAGGCAGTCGCCGATCTTATGGACAGTCTGAATGTTGACGCCGTTATCGTCGGCAACATCGGCGTTCACGCAAGGGCGGCTCTTGCCGCATACGGCATTGTTGCGTTTGCAGGCTTCTGCGGCAACTCCGACGATGCCGCAGAGCTTCTCATGCACGGTCAGCTCCCCTTCCTTTCCGACGAGGGCGGCTGCGGCGGCGGTTGCTCCGGCTGCTCGGGCGGTTGCGGCGATCACGACCATGACGACGGTGACTGTGGCTGCGGCGGCGGCTGTGGATGCCACTGATAACAGGATACAAAAAACTCCGAACGAAAGGCCGGCTGACACAAGAAAACACACGCCAAAAAAAGGCGGAGCAAGCACGAATGTCTTCGTTGCGACGGCTTGGTATACACAAAGTATGCCTGCGCCGCCGCGCCTTGACCTCGCACTTGCTCCGTCATTTTTGGTGCTTTGCAGTTTTGAAGCTGAGATTTTTTGTTCCTGCAAGGACAAAGTTGCAGAGCATACTGTCGTATTCTCAAGGCTTTGGACGCCGCAGGGGCGAAAAAGATCGTTTCAAAACCGTATGTTTTCTTATGTCAGCCGGCCTAAATCGTTTGGAGTTTTTTCTTATTTTCAGGCTTCTATCTTCCAGCCGTCACTTTCGGTCTGGAGCTTCAGCATATGCGCAAAAGCGCCGTTTTTCTTATAAAGCTCCTCGGGCGAGCCCTGCTCGGAAACAAGTCCGTCTTTCAAAACAACGATCTTATCCGCGCCGGAGACTGTGCGCATGCGGTGGGCGATGATAAGCACCGTTTTGTCCTTTATAAGGCGAGAGAGAGCGGTTTGGATTGCCGTTTCGTTTTCAACGTCGAGGCTCGCCGTTGCCTCGTCGAGCAGTATTATCGGCGCATCCTTGAGGAAAGCGCGCGCAATGGATATACGCTGGCGCTCGCCGCCGGACAGCTCGCAGCCGTTCTCGCCGATATTGGAGTTCCACTTATCCGGCAGCTTTTCGACAAATTCGGCAACGTTTGCAAGACGCGCTGCCGCCATGACATCCTCGTCGCTTGCGTCCTTTTTGCCGATGCGGATATTCTCCATAACCGTGTTATCAAACAGCGTTACATCCTGAAACACAATGGAATACAGGCTCATGAGCGTTTCGGGGTCTATCTTTGAAACATCCATTCCGCCGACCTTTATACTGCCGCGATCGACATCCCAGAAGCGTGCCGCAAGGCGCGAAACTGTGGTCTTGCCGCCGCCGGACGGGCCGACAAGCGCCGTGACCTCGCCCTGCTTTGCGGTAAACGACACATCGCGCAGCACGGTCTCGCCGCCGTCATAGGCAAAGCCGACGTGATCGAAAACGATATCGCAGCCGTCGTTTGTGAGCTTATCCTCACCCTCCTGAACGGGGTGGTCAAGGATTTCGTTCATGCGCTTGATATTCGTGCTCGTTGAAATAATTGCGGCAAGGTTTTGCAGCGAGCCTTCAAGCGGATCATAAAGGCGCGAAACCACGAGCAGGAACATGAAAAACGTTATGATATCAAGCTCGCCGGCAATGAGAAGATACGAGCCGACAAGCGCCGTTGTGGCTATGCCGAGGCGCAGCACAAGGCTTGCAGTAACGACAAACACCGCCGTTCCAAGTTCGGACTTTGTAAGGCGGCTTTCAAATGCGCGCAGCTTTTTGTTAAGGCCGGCAAGATAGCGCTTTTCGGCGTTGTTCGCGCGCAGATCGGGCATGGACTCCATGCACTCCTGAATTCCGTCCTCGCAGCTTATCCTTGCTGCCATCGACTTTGACGAAAGACTCTTCTGAACTTTTGCGGCAAAAGCTACTATGCAAAATGCTATCGGAAGCACCCACACGGACGCAAGCGCCATGCGCCAGTTGAATATGAACAGCGAAAGCGCAATAAGCGTTGTTGATATTATCGCGCCGATAAGTGGGCAGATATGATGCGACTGGCTCGTTTCGAGCACCGCGCAGTCGTTCATGATAGCCGAGGTGAGGTCTGCAAGATCCTTCTTCCCGAAAAACGAAAGCGGTATCCTGCGCAGCTTTTCGGCAAGGCTTATTCTGCGCACACCGGTTTCGATATAGGTTGCGAGAAATGTGCTGTTATACTGAAGATATGTACACACGAGGATCACTGCGGCGCAGATCACCGTGCCGACGGCGTAAAACGGGATGCGCGAGGCAGTGAGCGCGCCGCCGAGCATATCCGACACAAGGCAATACAGCATGTATACCGGCAGCATGAATGATATGTTTTGCAGCGCGCACAGCAGGCTGCCCTTTATCGTGTCCACAGCGCCCTTACGCGAGAGTGCAAAGCGCCTCTGAAGTTTTTCTACCATGTCTTACGCCTCCTTTGCAACTTTCCACTGCACCGACTTCTGATAATCGTTCCACATATCGGCAAACAGGCCGTTTTGCGCCTTCAGCTCGTCAAACCCTCCGTCCTCGACCACTTTGCCGTCGCGCAGGACGAAGATGCGGTCGGCATTTGCGACGGTTGACAGGCGGTGGGCTATCATAATGACAGTCTTGCCGCGCGCAAGCTCGCCGAGCGCCTGCTGCACTTTGACCTCATTATCGGGGTCTGCAAAGGCGGTTGCCACGTCAAGGATGAGCACCGGCGCATTTTTGAGCATTGCGCGCGCAATGGCAATGCGCTGCATCTCGCCGCCGGAGAGATAAATTCCCTCGCTTCCGATGACTGTATTTACGCCCTGCGGAAATTTTTCGATTATATCCAGGCACTGCGCGGCCTTGAGCGCCGCCATGACCTCGGCTTCGCTCGCCGCCGGGTTGCTGAGGCGGACATTGTCAAGTATGCTTCCTTTTATGAGTCTGCTGTTCTGGAAAACGAATGATACCGTGTTCATTAGCTCATCTTTGGGGATCTGCTTAACGTCAGCTCCGCCAATTCTGACACTGCCCGACTGCGGATCGAAAAATCGGGCGATGATGCTTGCAAGGGTCGATTTGCCGCCGCCTGACGGGCCGACGAACGCAACGGTCTGCCCCTCGGCAATTTTCAGCGAGACATTGTCCACGGCATTTTTGCTTCCGTCATAGGAAAAGCTCACGTTTTCAAGCTCAACCGAACCGTCCGCCGGATGCTGCACATCATCCGATGTGCTAAGCTCAGAGAGATCGAGAACACTGTCAACGCGGTCGATCGCGTCGGCAACGATCATGTTGTTTTCGCTCATATACATAAGGCTTGTCATCGTAAGCGTTATAACGGGCGTTATGATGATATAAAACAGCACGTCAAGCAGCAGCTCCGGAGTTACCGTGCCGTGCGAGAACCAGAACGCCCCGACGATAAGGAATGCGAAAATGCTGTTTATCGCCAGCGTATACAGCATCATCGGCCCACGCAGATCGAGCGTATACGACGTCGTCCACTTTTCATAATTATCGATAGTTCCCTTGAATTTTTTAAACTAGAACACAGTCTGGCCGAAGGTTTTCACGACCGGGATGCCGCGGACATACTCAACAGCCTCGTTTGACATATCCGCCAGCGCATTCTGATACTCGGTCATCTTGCGCTGCATGTTCTTGCCCGTCATGCCGCTCATGCAGATAAATGCAAGCAGCACCGGCGCAAGGCTCAAAAGTCCGAGACGCCAGTCGAACACGGCAAGCAGTGCGAGCATGCCGACGATGTTTGCTATCGCCTTGGCCTTATCCGGCAGCTGATGGGCAAGGTATGCCTCGGTTGCGCCGGTCGTTTCGGATATGGTGCGGCGCAGCTTGCCGCTTCCGAACTGCTCGATAACGCCGAGCGGAAGCTTCGAGATATGCTCGGTCATTTCTATGCGCATATTCGTTGCTATGCGGAACGCCGCCATGTGCGAGCACATAAGCCCGGTTATATACACCAAAACGGCAGCTGCGGCAAAAAGCACGGCCATCCAGCCGTAATGCGTTATGTTAACCGCTTCACCGAAATTCGGTGCAACCTCTATCACTTCCTTAAGTATTCGCCATATGTACCAGAACGGCACGAGCGCTATGAGCGCACTCACGGCGGCAAAGAACCACGAAAGATACGAAAGTATCTTCCTGTTGCCGGCATAGCTCAGCAGCCGGCCGAGATTGGATTGTTTCTTCAAATGGACTGCCTCCCTGTTCAAAATTTAGCTCCGGAAAGCAATGCTTTCCGATATTAATTTGTCTTGAGTTAGCCTTCGCTAACTCAAGGTCAAAAAATTAAACATTTTACTGACCCATAATTTTCAGCCAGCCTGCCGTGTAAAATTCGGCAAGCTCATCAAGATACCTGCCTGCATCGGCCTGCGGCATATTGTGGACTATCATCTCGAAAACGGCATTCATCATACCGGTCACGAGTATGTGCTCAAGGTGCTCGTCGATATGCGGCACGGTGTTTCCGAGCTGCCGGAGCACTTCATAGTAATTGTGCGTACCCTCGACCTCAAGCTCAACAAGCTCGTCGATCATGCCCGAATACTTAGTCCCCTCCGAGCAGCGGAGAATGAGAAACAGCGCGTCGTGATGGTCGAAGGAATACTCAAGCATTTTCACCATGCACGCATGCCCGGCCTTGCCCATATGCTCGGGCTTCTGTTCTATAGGAAGCTGCTCAAATTCGGTGAGAGCATCCCTATATGCGCCGATTATATACCGATACTCCTCGTCCACAAGCGCGGCAAAAAGCTCCTGCTTGCCGGCATAATAGCCGTAGAACGCGCCGGTCGTGACCCCGGCAGCTTTAACTATGCTGCGAAGAGAGGATGAGCGATAGCCCTTTTCCATAAACTCGGCCTTTGCCGCACTGTGTATGCGCTCAAGCGTCGATATATCGTCAACGGACATTATGCTCTCTCCTTTCATCAGCGTGTCAAAAAAGTCTGTGACTTTTTTGCACGCTTCAAAAACGCCACATTTTTTGTGAAAACAAGTTTTCACGAAAAATCTCGCTACGCTCGTCAAAAAGCCTGATAAATCAGACGTTTTTGATGGCTATAATCTAATCACGAGTGGGGCCTTTGTCCCCTCGAGCTCCCCTGCTGCTCTATTTTCTCTCATTTGCAGCATAGTATTTTGGTAGTTTGTTTAATATAGCAGTGTTATATAACGGTGTTATATTAATATCCTTTTCCTATTTTGTCAATAGGAAAATGCCCTATAAGCAAAAAAATCTCCCGGCCAAAGGCCGGGAGAGAGATTTGATTTACATTATTACGGGGACCTTGAGGACAAACTGGTTGCAGTAGCGCGAGAGTATCGCGGCTATCTGGGCGCGGGTCGCAGTTCCCTGCGGAGTGAGCGTTGTGCTGGTGGTTCCCGTTATTATTCCTGCGCCGATCGCCCACTGGAAGGGCTGCGTCATGCCTTTGGATATCTTCAGCACATCGGAGTAGCCGAGGATATTGGTCGTGTCGTACTTGGACACATCGTCACCGGCATAGTTCTTGGCATAGCGGAACAGCATAGTTACAAGCTGCTCGCGCGTAAGCTTTCCGTTCGGAACGAAGCTCGTTTCGGAAAATCCGTTAATTATGCCGTTTGCAACGCCCCAGCGGACGGCCTCGTAATAATAATTGCTCTTGCTGATATCCGTGAACTTGCATCCGTCGCCGGGTACAACCGGGCTGCCGGACATGCGCCACAAAACGGTTATAAACTGCGACCTGACGGTTGGGTCATCGGGAGAGAACGTTGTTGCCGTCGTGCCCTGCATAAGCCCCATGGTGTACGCAAAGCGGATATTGTTATAGCACCAGTCGCTTGGCTTAACGTCGGTAAAGCGGTTTACATAACTATTGTAGTCCGTGTTTGTGTATCTGGCAAACATGGCCGTTATGCTGTGATCCTCACCGACGCTTATGAACTGATATTCGCCGTTATCGTCAAGAGTCGCGCTCACGCCGTCAACGAGGACATTTTTGATGTAGTACCCCTCGGAGGCTTCGACCTTGAATTTGAGGGTTTCGCCGCGCGCGACATTCATTGTTTCGGGGCTTATCTTTCCGCCCTCGGCCTGAATGACATAGATCTTGAACTCATACACAAGCTCGCCGTCATCGGTGTAGCTGTCGTCGCCGGGATAGGGATCGAGCCTGTCGCCGATCGCCCAGCTTGCGGTGAATGTGGTCGCCGTCGAAACCTCAACGCTGCTTCCGGCAGCATACAGCTCATCGTTAGCAGACCAGCCGCGCAGATGATATCCTTCGTAGTAGATAAACGGCAGAGTCACGGTTCCGCTCTTGTCTTCAAGAACACCGACTATGCGGCTTCCCTTGTTGCGGTCAAGCGTCGCGTTGCCGATCTTTATGGTGCCGTAGTCATATATCTCCGCTCCACCGGTCGTGCGTATGCGGGCGTTGCGCTCGACATTAAGCGTGGCCCTTTCCTTGATCGCAAGCTTGCTGCCGCCGGGTATCTTATGAGGATTGCCGGAATCGAGAGCCGCGTTTACGATAAACTCGCCGCTGTAGAAGGTAAGATCGTATGCAGTGGGATCCTCTGTCGCGACGGTCTGGATGGTCAGGCTTTCCTTTGAGTAGAACGCGCTGTTGCACGAATCATCGGCCTTCGGCTGCGAGTAAATGAACTTATCCCCATTGAGGTTTATAAGTCCGCCCCTTTTTATTATGAACGTGCCGAGGAGCTGGTTCATGCTCTTTACGGAGACATTGGACATAATTATGAGCGAAAAGTCGGCGGTGTTGAGCGTAACATCATCGTCAAAGACTATATCCTCGCGGTTTTTTAGCTGAGCGTTTATAAGCAGCGTCACGACGCCGCCGCCCTCGGCAGCGTTTGCGTCCTTGAGAGCCGCCAAAACAGAGAAATACTTTTTATCCTTGAATTCGGCCTGATACTGCTTGTAGTCATGATCACCCTTTGTGTCGGACGCGGAGATGAGCACCGGGAAGCCGGTGACGCCCTGGAGGTAATACTCCTCGGAGTCGCCTATGCCCCAGTAGCAGTAGTTAGTCTCGGGATGGGCATCGACATACATTTTAAGCGCCGAGGACACGTTCTTGGTGCGCGTTCCCTCAACAGTCACATGCTCTGCGAGTATGCATGCAGCGCCGGTTCCGTTGAAGCTCTGCACCGTGGGATACAAAACGCCCTTATCCGAAGGATAGCCCTGCTGGCAGGTACCGTAGAGATAATAGCAGTATTTGAGCACCGTACCGACCGGAGCGCCGGCAATTGCGCCGTAGGTCGATGCGCCGTTTACTGCGCCGTAGCTTGTGCAGTTAATGACGGTGCCCATATTGCCGCCGCCGATAATGCCGCCGGAGTTTGCCGCGCCTGCAACATTGCAGCTCGACCAGCAGTTTGCTATCGTGCCGAAATTGAAATCTGCGCATATGGCCGCGGAGTTTACACCCTTGGACGTTACCGAGCCGCTGATGCCGAGGTTTTTAACTACGGCGCTGTTGCCCGTCACCTGGCCGAAGAAGCCCTGATCGTCGGCCGTGCTGTTTATGTACAGATACTTGAGCGTATAGCCCTGACCGTCGAATATTCCCTTGAACGGATCCTTCACGGTGCCAACAGGTGTCCACGAGGTTCCGCTTGCGGCCGAGTAGCTTACGGACATATCGATATCATGCGTCATGAAGAAGATTATGTCCTTGGTCTTGTAGCCTTCGTTGACATATTTTCTGAACGCAACGAGATCGTCCATATTGCTTATGCTGTAGCAGCCGCCCTCGACGCCGTCGGAGCGTGTGCTGTACAGTGCGCGCATGGTGTTTGTCGCCTCATAGTCGCCGCAGTAGCCGTCATCCGCGCCGGTGCCGCTCAGCTTGGGGTTGACGAGAACCGGGAAATAGCCGTTTGCGCCGGGGATCTCGTTTATGGACGAGGCAGTGTGCCACGAGCAGTAAAGCTCACTATCCTGCTTATAGACCCAGGCGTTGAGCGCTTCGAGCATATCATCGCCGGTGTAGCTGTCGATGGTGACGGCCTTCTTGAGGGTGCATTTCTGCGTTCCGTCAACATCGTACTTGAAGTACATGCAGTCGTTAAAGACGCTGTCCTTATCGGTCTTATTGTAGAAATCGTCGATAAGGCCGTAGAGATAGTAGCAGTTATTGAAGGTCGAGCCGTTTGACCGTCCGACAAAGCCGGACTTCTCGCCCTCGTCGCTGGTGGTGTACAGCGGTCCGTAGGCCGCGCAGTTATTTATGGTAGAATTGTGCGCATAGCCGACTATGCCGCCGACCTCGGTGGAGGCCTGAATGATAACGGACGACCAGCAGTTTTCGATAGTGCAGTCGTTTGCTCTGCCGACTATGCCGCCGACCTCGTCATCGGCAAGCATCTCGCCGGCAACGCCGACGTTTCTTATGGTGCTGCCCCAGCACTGGCCGAAAAGTCCGGCCATGTCGATGAAGTCGGATACGATATACAGTCCAGATACAGTGTATCCGCAGCCGTCAAAATTTCCGCGGAAATATGTAATGGTGGATATGCCCTGGTGGTTATTTAGCGTCGTGCCTATGGGGACCCAGCCTGCGCCCTCGACGTCGATGCCCTGAGTCGTGATATTGACGTTATCGGTCAGGTAGAAGTTTGCATTCTTTGTGGAGTAGCCCTCCTGAACGTACTTTGACAGAAGCCCAAGCTCGTCGCCGGTGGATATGCTGTAGTTTCCTCCGGCCAGAGCATCCGTTTTGCTCTCGTAAAGCTCGGTCATGGTCGCAGTACACTTGTAGATCACGTTATACGGATTATCCGTGCGGTCAACCTCTTCGGGCTGCTCGCTTATATATTCGAGGCTCGAAGGATCGTTAAAATATATATGCGCCGGGAAGCTTCCGCGCAGACGGGCAATGCTGGCAGGAGACATGTCCTGCTTCCAGTGGCGCATGTTCTGATTTGCGCCGAGCGTATCGACCCAATAGTTGAGTGCGTTGAGCACCTTGAGCGTTTTCTGCCCGTTTATGTTCACGCTGTGCGTGAGAGTATAGTCTCCGTTTGTGATCTTAAAGGGAACGTTTATGCTGTAGTTTCCGACGCTCGGCGTTCCGGAGACGTCGGAGTTGTCATTACTGTAGTAGCAATACTGCACGGTGCTGTTTACGGTCGATTCGCCGACTATTGCACCGTACTTATGGTTATCCGTAGCCGTACCGTAGGCCGCGCAGTTATATATGCGCGCATTGTCCATATAGCCGACGATCTCGCCTGTTGCCTTATCGCCGTTTACGTTTATGCCCACCCAGCAGTTTGACACAGTGCCTGCGCGCAGGAAGCCGACTATGCCGCCGGCATAGTCGTTTGCGGTTATGCCGCCGCCGACGCCGACGTTTTTGATAACGGCATTGGTGCTGTTGACATAGCCGAACAGACCGGCAGGATCATTGCACTTATTTATAATAAGCTCGTTTATGACAAAGCCCTGGCCGTCGAACACGCCCTTGAAGCTGTTTGTCTCGCTGTTGCCGATGGGCACCCAGCTCTCGCCCTTATAAAACGAGCCGTTTATTACTATGCTGAGGTCGCCTGTGAGGAAGAAGGTCGCGCCCTCGGTATTGTGACCCTCGTTTACGAATTTTGCGAGCATCTCAAGCTCTTTTACGTCGCCTATACTGTAGCATATGCCGGACTGCGCATCCGACTGCGACTCATAGAGCGTTTCCATGGGGACACTGTCTTTATACACAGGCGTTTCGGCCGAATAGCCGGGGTAAGCCTGAGAGGGATTGGGATACTTTCCGCCAGTGCGTTCTATGCCTTCGGCGGTCGTATTCAAAACCCATTTGCGCCATTTTGCGCCGCCGTCGGCCGATGTCCATGCGTTGAGAAGCTCAACGAGATCGTCGCTCGTTACGCTGCCGACGGTTTTTTCCTTCTCCGTCAGGCAGACGGTGGGGCTGGATGAGAAGCGGAGCGTGTCAATGCTGCTGGCGGCATCCCTGCTGCCGACGCTGCCATTGTTGTCCGCGCTGTTGTAGGCATAATAGGCACACTCGATCTGCGCATTGGCAACCCTGCCGGCGATAGCGCCGACATTGCCGGTGCCGCTTACGCTGCCGTAGTTTGCGCTGTTTATGATCTTGCCGCCCGTGACGATCGCGGCAAGGCCGCCGTTATTGCCGGTTCCGCCGACCTTGACGGCGCTCCAGCAGTTTACGATCTTGCCGGACAGCGTTGATGCTATGCCGGCCGCGTTTGCGCCGTTTGAAACGCCGTTAACGCCAAGGTTCATGATAACGGCGTTGGAGCCTGCGTTTTTGAAAAGATATGTTATCAGACCCACGACCGCATAGCCGCAGCCGTCGAGCGTGCCTTCAAAGGCGTACTTATCCGTGCCGATACCGTTCCATGTGTTGCGGCGCATATCGACATCGGCCTTCAGATAGAAGGTAACGCCCTTGGTGTTTCTGCCGGCGGCAACATAGTCGGCAAGCGCTATGATATCGTCGTTATTGACTATTCGGTAGCACTGACCGGCAACTGCGTCGCTGCTTGCCCTAAGAAGCTGCTCGACAGAGCCTGTGCATTCATAGCCGCTGCTGTCAACAAGCGCCGAGGCTTCCGGAGCATAGCAAAACAGCCCCAGAACCATTGTAAGGCACAAAAGCATGCTCAGCGCCCGTTTGAATCCGTTCTTCATCTTCCGTCCTCCTTGAGGATGTTATTGTATATAAATATCCATAATTATTTTACACTCGAAAAATGAGAAAATAATGAGAAAATTATTAGAGAAGGATTAGAGGGCATTGACAATATAATTAATCGCAAATAGAATAAGGAAAAAACGGGAGGATGAGAGATATGAGAACGCTTGTTGTTGAAGACGAAAAGCACCTTAACAGGATGATATCCGAGGCGATACTCGACGAGGGATACAGTGTTGACTCCTGCTTCAACGGCCTTGAAGCGCTGGAGCTTTGCGAGTGCGCGGAATACGACGTTATCGTGCTCGACATAATGATGCCGAAGATGGACGGCTTTGAGCTTGTGCGCAGGCTGCGCGCGGACGGCTGCAAAACGCCGGTCGTGTACCTCACCTCGCGCGACAGTGTTTCCGACAAGGTGCGCGGACTTGAGTCCGGCGGCGATTACTACATGGTAAAGCCCTTTGACTTCCGCGAGCTTATCGCAGTTATACATGTCATGGCGCGCAAAAGCGGCGACAATCACTCGAACATATACGAGCTTTCCGATCTCACGCTCGACATTGCCGCAAAGCAGGTCACACGCGGCGGAAAGGTCATCGATCTTACGGCGAAGGAGTATTCGCTTCTTGAGTTTATGATGCGCAACAAGGGCATGGTACTCTCGCGTGAGCAGATCGAGAACAATCTCTGGAACTACAAATACGAGGGCGGCTCAAACGTCGTCAACGTATACATCGGCTACCTGCGCAAAAAGATCGACGAGGGCTTTGATAAAAAGCTTATACACACCGTTTGGGGCATCGGCTGGGTGCTCAGGGAGGACTGAGGATGTCGGCAAAGCTCAGGCTGACGGTTTGGATCGCAGCAATGATGCTGATTCTGTGTGCCATCATGCTGTTTTTCATCATCTGGGTCGATCGCACAGGGCTTGTTAACGATTCGCCCGAGCGGCTTGTTGAAACGGTCAACCACAACGAGGAGAAATTCGAGGCCGAGCACAGCGACATTGCCTGGGATGACGTTGATTTTTACATCCGCGGAGTTTACTGCGCGTTTTATGACGAAACGGGAAAGCTTCTGCGCGGCGTTACGGTCGATGGACTTAATCCCTCGGATATTCCGTTTGACGAATACGTTGTTCAGCGCATTCCGCTTGACGGCGACGAGTTTTTTGTATACGATGCGCAGCTTGTGACCCGTGACGGGCAGCCGATCTGGATACGCGGCATCGCCCCCGGAACCGACGACTACGGCGCGGCGCACACCGTCATTATAATGACAGCCATGCTGCTGCCGGTGATACTTATAATCAGCATAATCGGCGGCTGGATAATCTCCAAGCAGGCCTTTGCGCCGGTCGAGAAAATAACGAAAACGGCAAACTCGATAAGCGACGGCAACGACCTCACCGAGCGCATAGCGCTGCGCAGCGGCCCATCGGAGCTTATCGCGCTTTCAAACACCTTTGACGGCATGTTTGACAGGCTCGAGCGCTCGTTTTCCGCGGAAAAGCAGTTTACCTCCGACGCTTCTCACGAGCTGAGGACACCGATAACAGTCATAAGAGCAAGCTGCGACCGTGCAAAGCGCAAGGACGTAACGCGCGAGGATTTTCTGCGAACGCTTGATGTTATAGACGAGCAGGCAGACAACATGTCCTTACTCGTAAACCATTTGCTGAGCCTTACGCGGCTCCAGCAGGGCACTGAGCGCTATCCCCTTGCCGAGGGCGACGTGTCGGAGCTTGTGCGCGAGGTCTGCGAGGACTATATGCCCGAGGACAGGCGCGGAATAAGCCTGCACACGGATATCGCAGACGGAATAAGCGCGCGCTACAATGCGCAGCTGTTTGCAAGCCTTGTGCAGAACCTTTTGCAGAACGCATATCGCTACGGCAGCGAGGGCGGCAACATATGGCTTACGCTTCGGCGCGCCGCAGACGGCAGGATGAAGCTCACCGTGCGCGACGACGGCATAGGCATTGCTCCAGAGGAGCAGGACAAGATATGGCAGCGCTTCTGGCAGGCCGACGCTTCGCGGAGCGAAAACTCCGGCAGCGGCCTCGGACTTCCGCTCGTAAAGGAAATTGCCGAGCTGCACGGCGGCTCGGTGAGCGTTGAATCCGCTCCCGGCTCCGGCAGCTGCTTCACGGTAATAATTTGATAAAATACAAAGACAGAGAATAGCCAATTTGGACTATTCTCTGTCTTCGTTTTCCTTGTTCTTCTGGTTCCTGATTTCATTCACGATTACTTGCGCCGCACCAACGATAACTCCGGTCAGCACGATTATCGCGCCATAGATAGGATAAATGTAGCTCTGTTCAGCACCGCCGCCAAGCGCATGGGTGAACAGCATGCTCACGAGTCCGCCGCCGCCTATAAGAAATATTGTCATCAGCAGCATTGCTATCAGCGCTTTTTTCATGTTGCCCTCCTTATAATGCATATATATTTCCTGCACTTTGCATTAATATTTTATCACTCATACGTTCAACAAGAAATTATGAGATATTTAAAATTTTAGCTCTCAGATTTATGGATAATATACGATTTTTTAAATATACCACGCTCTGCTGTCGTACGGGCAGAAGCGATACGCAAGGCCGGGGGCGAGCTTATCGCCGTTGCGGCACAGCAGCTCGTCAACGCGGACAAACTCAAAGCCCTGCTCCGTGAGCGTGTCGATCGCGCGCAGGACTGCCGGGACCGTAGCGTCCTTGGTGTCGTGCAGGAGGATTATATCCCCGTCGCGCGCATGGTCAAGAAACCAGCTGTAGATATACTCCTCGTCGATATGCACCCAGTCGCGCGGCGAGGCAGACCATAGAATGGCAATACTGTCGATCTTATTGAGCATGGCACCTGTGTAATAGCCGTATGGCGGACGCAGAAATCGTGGATACTCACCCGTTATGCTCTCTATAAGCTTATTCGTGCGGTCGATCTCCTCGGCTATCTCTTCGTCAGTGTGCTCAAAAAAGCTTATGTGCGACCATGTGTGGCAGCCGATGAGGTGGCCGTCGTCATGCATGGTCTTGACTATCTCCGGGCGCTTTTCGACCTTGCTGCCCATAAGAAAGAAGCTTGCTTTTATATTGCGCTCGCGCAGTCCGTCAAGAAGCTGCTGCGTATGCTTGCCGGGGCCGTCGTCAAAGGTGAGCGCTATCTGCTTTTTCGACTGCGAGACGTGCTCTGCCGAATAGGTCTTTGCATAGGGCGTCAGCAGAAACGACACAAGGCCGAAAACAAGAATAACGGCTATTATGCCTGCCGACGCAGCGAAAAGACGCTTTTTCATATCCTTGCGACTCCGCTTTTTATCGCGGCGGCCTTGACGGCGGCGGCAACGGTCTCGCCCACGCCCTCGTCAAATGCCTGCGGCAGGATATTATCGCAGGAGAGCTTATCCTCGCTGACCATACCTGCAAGAGCATGCGCAGCGGCGATCTTCATCTCGTCGTTTATATCGGATGCACGGGCATCCAGCGCGCCGCGGAATATGCCGGGGAACGCCAGGACGTTGTTGATCTGGTTGGGATAATCGCTGCGGCCGGTGCTGACGATTGCGGCGCCGGCGCGCTTTGCTTCATCGGGGAATATCTCCGGCGTGGGGTTTGCGCAGGCAAACACTATCGCGTCGCGCGCCATTGTCCGCACCATGTCGGCGGTCAGAACTCCGGGAGCGGATACGCCGATGAACACGTCCGCGCCCTTGATCACATCGGCAAGTGTTCCCTTTTCGCAGGCGCGGTTCGTTGTTTCCGCTATCTCCTGCTTTGCAGGGTTAAGGCCGGGGCGGCCGTTATATATGGCGCCGGTTCTGTCGGTCATGACAACGTTTCCGGCGCCGACGGAAACAAGCAGCTTTATGATCGCAATTCCGGCAGCTCCTGCGCCGGATGTGACAATCTTCACATCCTCAAGACGTTTGCAGACTACCTTCAGGGCATTCATAAGCCCGGCCAGCATTATGACTGCCGTTCCGTGCTGATCATCGTGGAAAACCGGAATATCGCAGCGTTCCTTGAGCTTGCGCTCTATCTCAAAGCAGCGCGGCGCGGAGATATCCTCAAGGTTCACGCCGCCGAACGAGCCTGCAAGAAGATAGACGGTGTTTACGATCTCGTCAACATCCTTGCTGCGGATGCACAGAGGAATGGCGTCAACGCCGCCGAATTCCTTGAACAGCAGGCACTTGCCCTCCATGACCGGCATCCCGGCCTCGGGGCCTATATCGCCGAGTCCGAGCACGGCCGTTCCGTCGGTGACAACGGCAACGGTATTCCAGCGTCGCGTAAGCTCATAGCTTTTGTTTACATCCTTTTGTATCTCAAGGCAGGGCGCGGCGACGCCAGGGGTGTATGCAAGGCTGAGCGACTGCCGGTCGTTTGCCTTCGTGCGCGGGGTAACCTCGATCTTGCCCTTGAGCTGATAGTGCAATTCAAGCGATTTCTTTGCGTAGTCCATTATTTTTCTACCTCTTTTAAATACTGCGCTCTTC
>ULRD01001226.1_pt1 | contig 20151 bp, 19 predicted proteins | sample 1955181 | NCBI WGS metagenome assembly ULRD01 (sample SAMEA4835675, study PRJEB28245) | human gut metagenome | biome: gut microbiome; material: fecal sample | place: Denmark | collected 2008
AAGGGCCGTTCCTTTTTATGCCGCAGAGGTGGCCGAAGGGCCGCTTCTGCGAAGCGTTACATCTCGACCTTTAATCCTATCCCCATCTCCTTCGCCTTGGCGTATATGCGCCGGGCGGCGACGAGGTCCAGCACCGCAGAGCCTACGGACTTGAAGAAGGTCATCTCGGTGTCGCTTTCCCGGCCGGGGGCAGCGCCGTTTATGAGCTGGCCCAGCTCGCCTGTAATGCGGTCTTTGCTGTACTCGCCCCGGTCAATGGGCTGAAGTATGTCGCCCGCCTCGCCGAGCACGCCCTCCAGCGTGTCCGCATAGACCTTTCCCGCGTGGGTGAGGGTATAGGCGTCTATCTCCACCATGTCGTAGGTAAAGGAGCCTATGCCGTTCACGTGGGCACCGGGCTTCAGGAGCCTGCCGTCGAATACGGGAGAGGTGGCGGTGGTGGCGGCGGTGATTACGTCCGCGTCGGCTATGGCCTCCTCGGGGGAATGGACGGCGACTATCTTTGTATTGAACCTGCCCGCGAACTTTTCGCTCATGGCTCTGGCAAAGGCCTCCGCCTTCTCAAAGGTGCGGCAGTAGACCTTGGCAAGCTCTATATCGCGGACGGTGAGAACCGCCTCAAGCTGGCCCTCCGCCTGACCTCCCGCTCCGAAGAGGGCGAAAACCCTGCTGTCCCTGCGGGCGAGAAGGTCTGTAGCCGCGCCGGCCACAGCGCCTGTGCGCACCCGCGTCAGGTATGTGCCGTCCATGAGGGAGGAGACGGCGCCGGTGGAGTCGTCCATCAAAACCATGGTGGCGGGGACGCTGGGAAGGCCCCGCTTGGGGTTATCCGGATATACTGAAACTATCTTTACGCCCAGGGCGGAAGCGCCGGGGGCATAGCCGTACATATACAATGCCGAGCCGTTATATGCGGGTACCGGCAGGTTTGCGCGGAGGGGTATGTCGGTATCCCCTGCGGAATAGAGCGCGAGGGCGTCCTTAGCCGCCTGTACCGCCTCCGCCATTGTGAACACCTTTGCCATGTCTTGCCTTGTGAGCAAAGTTATCATAGTGCGTGCGTCCTTTCGTATCGGTGTTTTTTTGAGGAGCTTTGCCGTTTTTTCCTAAATTATATATTTAAGATTTTACCCGCGCCGGCTGCCGCCGTCAATAAGCTGCGGCAATATTTGCTGTACGGCGCAACCTTTTCTGGTATAATTGCGTTATAATTTATATAAGGATACCGGAGGTGGGGCTATGCTGGGAAAGGGCGAAAAAAGGCTTGTGGCGGCGTATTCGGCGGCGCATTTTGCCGTGGACCTGTGCTGCGCAATGTTAGTGCTGCCTGCGGCCCGGGCGGCCTCGGATAAGGCCATGGCGCTGCTCATATACAACTTCTGCGCCTTCGCCATGCAGCTCCCAATAGGGGTGCTGGCGGACAGATATGGCGGCGGCAGATATTTTTCCGCCATAGGTTGCCTTATGGTGGCCCTGGGCGGGCTGCTGCCCTCCCCCATGCTCACCGCCGTCGTATGCGGGCTGGGCAACGCGGCCTTCCATATAGGCGGCGGGGCGGACGTAATGGCGGTGACGGAGGGGGCGAAATACCTTGGCATATACGTTTCACCCGGGGCAATGGGCATATTCCTCGGCGCGCTGGCCTCGCGGGCGGGGCGGAGCCTTGCCGCCTTCGCCGCCTGCCTCATGCTCGCCTGCGCGGTGGCGATCATGACGTGCTGTAAAGACGGGGCAGGGCCGGGGAGCCCTGAGCTGCCCCGGGGACGGGAGCAGTGGCTGCGGCTTATGAGCCTGCTGACGGTGGTGGTGCTGAGAAGCTACGGCGGGGTGATAATGTCCTTCCCGTGGAGGGCCGGGGCCTGGGCGTGGATAGCCGCGCTGTGCGTGGTGGGCGGCAAGTGCATAGGCGGCTTTGCCTCGGACCGCTTCGGTGAGGTGCGCTCCGCCACCGTCACGCTGAGCGCCGCCGCCATAGCGCTGATATTCTCCGCCTTCCCGCTGCCGGGGGCGCTGGGGCTGCTGCTGTTTAATATGTCCATGCCCGTAACGCTGTACGCCGCAAGGGATATACTGAGGGAGGGCAGGGCCACCGCCTTCGGTCTGCTCACCCTGGGGCTTTTCCTCGGCATGCTGCCCGCCTTTTCCGGGGCCTCCGGCAGCGGGCAGGATTACGCCATGATCTGCCTGATCTCCATAATGCTGATACGGGTGGGGGTGGGCAAAAGGTGATGCTGCGCGCCATGGGCTTATCGCTGCTGCTGACGGAGCTGATAGAGCTTTCCGCCGCCCTGCTGCTGAAAAAGAGGGAGGATATAGGGCTCATCGCCCTTGCAAACCTTATGACCAACCCGGCGGTGGTATACCTTTCGCTGCTGACGAAGGCCCTGAGGCCGGGGCTTTACCCGGCGGCGGCCGCCGTGACGGAGCTTTTAGCTGTGCTGGCGGAGGGATACGCCTACAAAAGGCGCGCCGCCAAAATAGCCCGCCCCATGCTTTTTTCCCTGTGCATGAACGCCCTCTCCTTTGGGACGGGGCTTGTGATAAAGCTGATATTTTAAGGAGGTACGGATAATATGAAAAGGATCTTTTGCGTGCTGCTTGCGGCGGCAATGCTGCTCCTGCCCTGCATGGCGCTTGCGGACGTGATACTTGAGCCGGAGGACAGCTTTTACAAAAGGCACAGCGACCAATGCACCTATCAGGCCGGCAGGACCTACATAGCCGCGGGCGAGGGCGGCTCCGCCCCGGTATACGGCGCGCCGGACAGGGGGGAGCTCCGCCGGCTGAGCAACGGCGAGGAGGCCGTCTGCCAGTGGCTCTATACCGATGGGAACGGCGCTCAGTGGGCGCTGATAAGCGACGGCAGCGGCTGGATAAACCTCTATGACTTCAAGGTAAAATACGACTGGGTGGAGTTTGCGGGGGAGCATAAGGACGAGATAAAGCATGAGGACGCAGAGGTGGACGCCGCCAAGGGGGCGGGGGATACCATAATATTCTACGACTACCCCGGCTCCGAGAGGAAGGCCTTTGACCTAAGCCTCGGCGCATTTGGCAGCGACAAGATAACCGTGGACACGACCTATACCGACGGGGAGGGCCGCAGATGGGGCTTTATCGGCTACTGGTACGGCTACCGCAATCTCTGGATAAGCCTTGACGACCCGACTGTGGAGGTTCCGCCCGCGGCGGAGCAGCCCGCCCCGGTGAGCACCGGCGCGCCTGCGTACCTGCCCCCCAAGGGCGGCGGCGCGCCCATGATAATCGGCGGCGGCCTCGCCGCCTTAGCCGCCCTCATAGCGGTGGGGATGATAAAGGGCAGGAAGAAAAAGCAGCAATAAAAAAAGAGGGCGCAAGCCCTCTTTTTAAGTATTGTTTACGGCTGTACGGGAGCCGTCAGGTCGGTTATGTTCGTCTTGCTTCCGGCGTGCGTTCCGGTTCCGGTGTAGTGGGGAAGCCCACTATCCTTTGCCGCCCAGTCAGCCGAGGTAATATCGCCTGTTATAGTGCCGTCGTTGGCGAGGGTACATTCGCGTCCATCACTGTCGTTGTTGAGCGTGATGCCGCATTGGACATTCATATCCTTGCCTATCGTCAGATTGCCGACCATGTAGATGCCCGCTGTATTATTTCCCCTGATAGAGCCGGAGGTGAGCGTAATGGTGTCGCTGCAATCTGTTCCCAATGTCGCAAGGATATGTTCACCGATAGTGTTATTCTCTATCGTCAGGCTTTCGGCGGTCAATGCGTTCACTTTATCATTGCCCCATATCATATCATTGTCCCATACCATGATAAGGCTTTTTCCGATATTGTTATCAGTGATTGAAACGTTTTTCAGCGTCATGTTTTCCACATTGGTGAAAAGCAGCCCGTATGCGCCGTCCTTGCTGTTGCTTGTTTTATTGTTTCTGATTGTTACATTTGTAAGATTTACGCTCTGTACGCTGACGGCGCGGATTATCTTCTCCGCCTCCACATTTTCAATGGTCACGTTGCTAAGCGTCAAAGAGGAACCCTCGCCGCCGTTGATTGCGCCGAAATAATCATAAACCCTGTTGTTCTGACCGTCCAGCGTCATATTATCCAAGGTCAGATTATTTTTGCCGCCGTTAAAAATTGGATTTTTTATATCACTATCGAGCTTCACCTTATACCCGTTGCCGTGTATTACGGTATCGGCCGTTATCTTCAGGGGCTCTGAGAGGATCAGGTCGTTCGCAAGGCTGATCTCGGCTGTGCCGCCTTCGGCTGTCTGCTCAATAGCCTTTTTTATATCCTCCGCGCTGGTGACCCTTGTGCCGGAGCCGCCATCGTAGCCCCTGTCTCCCTTTTCTCCCTTTTCGCCCCGGGCAAGACCCGCGTCGAGGGTGCTACCGTCGCTCATGGAGAGTATGAGATGCCCGTCCGCGTCTATCTGCGCGCCGGATACGCTCACGGTAGAGGCGCAGCCGCAAAGCCCCGCGCACAGAGCCGCGGCGATGACCAATGCCAATAGCTTTTTCATATTTTCCCCCTTTGTAATAATTATATTGTAATGAACGTAAAAATCACGGCCTGACTGTATTTTGATTATATTGTGTAAGCGCGCGGCCTGTCAATTATAAACACGATAAGCACATAAAGCAAAATGACCGGCGCGGTATGGTAAACCGCTCCGGTTTGTTTTATAATATAAATATAGAAAACCAAGGAGAAGCGTATGGTAAAGCTGTGGTTTGCGAAGGTAAGGCCGGACGGCATAATACCCTCAAAGAGGGGGGAGGACGCGGGATACGATATATTCCTCGCCTTTGACGGGGAGTATATACGCCTCGAACCCCACGAGACCAAGCTGCTGCCCACCGGCATAGCCAGCGCGTTCGAGCCCGGGTATTATTTCCAGATACAGGAGCGGGGCTCCACCGGCTCAAGGGGGATAGGCAAGCGCTGCGGCGTGATAGACTCCGGCTACCGGGGGGAATGGTTCGTGCCCATGACAAACCTGAACACCGTCCCGCTGTACTTTGCAAAGGAATCGGCAGGGGAATACCTGGAGGGGCTGAAGGAGCGGGGCGAGCGCTTCAACGTATACTACATAACTAAGGCGGTGTGCCAGGCGGTGCTGCTGCCGGTGCCGGAGACGGAAATAACCGAGATACCCTATGACGAGCTTATGGAGATGAAGTCGCTGCGCATGACGGGCAGCCTCGGCAGCAGCGGCAAATAGCGGATATTTTCCGGGAAATAAAAAACGGAGGCGAATTAAATGGCTAACATGATGGACTACATACAGTGGCGCGGCGATCTGACCTTTTCGGAAAGGCCCTTCAACGAGGTGGACGGACTGATATTCGCGGAGCTGTCCTATGTGGATTATTCCAACATAGTGCCCAATACCGTGGTTGAGGGCATAACCCTAAAGCGGGCGGCGGAGGAGTACTTTCTTAAGTATCCCGACAGCCGCGGCAGGCTTGGCATAGTAGTACCGGACAGCATACACGACCTGCTCAGGGCGGCGGGGAACAGCGAGAGGTTTGGCAGCGTGATATTATCCGGCTATACCGCCGAGACCAGCGAGGAGAAGGAGGAGCAGTTCAGCGCAGTCACCTTCACCATCGAAAACAGGATACGCTGCATAGCCTTCCGGGGTACCGACGACACCATAGTGGGCTGGAAGGAGAATTTCAACATGTGCTACATGTTCCCCGTACCGGCCCAGAGCGATGCGGCAAATTACCTGAACATGGTGGCGGCGGACTGGAATAAGGACCTCATAATCACCGGCCACTCCAAGGGAGGCAACCTTGCAGTATACGCGGCGGCATACTGCCTGCCCGAGGCGCAGGAGCACATAACCGCCGTATACAACTTCGACGGCCCCGGGTTCCCCACCAGCCAGATAACCCTGGAAAATTACAGCCGCATACGCGGACTCATGACTACCCTGCTGCCCGAGGCTGATATAGTGGGCATACTTCTGGATCACGAGGATCAGTACCATGCGGTAAAGAGCAACGCCGTAGGGGTATGGCAGCACGATGGCTTCTCATGGGAGCTGATGGGCACGAAATTCATATACAGCGAGGATATAAAGAGCAGCAGCAAGCGCAAGGACAAGACCCTCAGGGCATGGGTGGACGACATGGATATGGAGCTTCGGGAGCAGTTCGTCAACAAGCTCTTTGCATTCTGCAAGAGCACTGACGCCCGCACCCTCACCGACCTGAAACGGGATCCCATAGGCCTGATGAACGCCATAAACGGAGCGTTTGAAGACGAGGAGACGAGGGAAGTGCTCAAGAGGTCCCTCTCGATGCTGCTCTCTGAGGATAAGACCCACCGCTATGCCGCGGCGCAGGACAGCCTGATGCGCATCAAGGGCAAGGTGACGGAAAAGGCCGCGCTTGCCATAAAGAGAAAGAAGTAATGGTATCAAAGCCGGAAAAACCCAAAAAGTGGCGTTCAGCCACTTTTTTGATGCCCTTATATCCTGCCGGTGGAGTCCGTCTTTATGGTGCCGCTGCGGTAGGCGTCGAGAAGGGCGTTAAGATCCTCTATGCGGCGCTTTATGTCCTCTCCGGCGTCGGTATCGGATATCATGAGCCTGCGGGGAAGATTTTCCACTATAAAGGAATGTGAGGTTATATCCTTCTTGCCGTGTATTGCCTCCTCCCGGGTGGTAAAGGGCTCGTGGGCGGCGATGCGCATTCCGTGGGAGCTGAAGAACATTGTGTAGCCCGCTATGCCTGTCTGCTTGTGGTAGGCCTTGCAGAAGCCGCCGTCTATGACTACCAGGCGGCCGCCCCCCTTTCTGGGGTCTTCCCCCTCTTTTACCTTTACTGGCATATGGCCGTTTATGATGCGGCTCCAGGGCTTGTGCAGGTCGAAGTCGTCCAGTATCCTGCGGCAGAATTCCTCGCTGCCGTAGTAGACGTAATAGGGGTTCTTGGGTTCCGTATATGAGGCTTTATCCTCGATGAGAGCCCGCTCGAAGGTGGTTATCTTTGTCCTGCCGCAAATCGGGGAATTCCTGCCGCACCAGAGGAACCAGAGAAAGTCCAGCCCGCGCAGCCGCTCCATGCTGCCATCGGGAGCGAAGTAGCCCTGCCGCGCCAGCCTGTCCGCCCAGTCCAGAAATGCCCGTCCCTTGAGGGGGGTATCGGAATAAAGGGAAAACTCCATGAACTCGCCATTGCCGTCGCAGGGTATGCAGCCGTGATAGAGCAGGTTGCCGTTGTGCCTGCGGTATATGGAGCCTACGGAATAGAGGAACCGGGTGTGGATCTGGAGCTTTTCGCTGCGGCGGAAGCTGGAGACAAGGCCGTCTATGATATCCTGCTCCTCGGGGGTGAGCTTGTTGGGGTCGGCGGGGTCTATGGTGGGAAAGTCGGTATCCCGGAGGGGGTATACCGTGCCGTCTATCTCTATGGTGCCGTCTTTGTAGTTTATGCGGGAGAGCATATCCCGGTCAGACATCTGGTACTCCGGCCGGCGGGCTATTATCTGCCCCTCCAGCTTGAACATTATTACGCACATCGCCTTGTGCATGCGGGAGAACAGCTCGCTGTCCCGGGGCAGGCTGTGTCCCGCCGGCAGGACCCGGGGCCGGAATACCGCCGCATCCCTGTATGTGACGTCGCTGAACACCGCCAGGGGCAGAAGGTTTATGCCGTAGGCGTTTTCCAGCATATCCATGTTGTCATACTGTATGCAGTTCTTTACGGCGATGGCCACGCACACAGGGCTGCCGGCGGCCGCGCCCATCCACAGCACGTCGTGGTTGCCCCACTGTATGTCCACGCTGTGGTGGCCCATGAGGTTGTCCAGAATTACGTCGGCGTGGGGGCCGCGGTCGAATATGTCGCCGACTATGTGCAGGGTATCCACCGCCATGCGCTTTATGAAGGTGCAAAGCTCCGTTATGAGATTATCCGCCATGCCGGTGTCTATTACGGAGCGGATTATGTTGTCGTAATAGGTATGTTTGTTGTGCTGGTCCTGTGGATTGAGAAGCTCCTCCATTATGTAGGCAAAGTCCTGTGGCAGCGCCTTGCGCACCTTGGAGCGGGAGTACTTTGACGCGGTGTAGCGGGCCATCTCGATCAGCCTGTGCAGCGTCACCCTGTACCAGTCGTTGAGGCCGAAGGAGGCCCTTTCGTGTATGCCGTGGAGGGTCTCCACGGGATAGTATATGAGCACCGCAAGGCCGCGGCGTTCCTCTGAAGTCAGAGTGCTTTCAAACAGCTCTTCTATCTTTTCGCATATGGCCCCAGAGGCGTTGTTGAGTATATGGAGGAAGGCCTCATGCTCGCCGTGTATGTCGCTCATGAAGTGCTCGGTGCCCTTTGGAAGGCTGCGTATGGCCTCCAGCTTTATTATCTCCGCACAGGCGGACTGTACCGAAGGGAACTCCTTTGAAAGCAAGGTTAAGTAGCGGATATCCTGCTCCATGAATAAGCTCCTCCAAAAGTAATTATTATAGGTATATTATAGCATATAAGCTGTAAAAATAAAGAAGCCCCTCAAAAAGAGGGGAATATATTATTTTATCAATAAGCAGCACACGTCATTCACGTTGGTTCCTGTGGGGCCTGTGAATATAAGGCCGTCTATCTGTTTTAAGGCGTTGTAGGAGTCGTTGTCCTTCAGCACGTCGGGTATGGAAATGCCCAGCGCCTCAAGCTGTCCCTTGGTTTCTCCGGTGACTATGCCGCCCGCCGCGTCGGTAGGGCCGTCGGTGCCGTCCGAGCCTACGGAGAAGAGGCATACGTCCTTCATGCCCGCGATGCCCATAGCGCCGGACAGGGCCAGCTCCTGATTGCGGCCGCCTGAGCCCTTGCCGGTTATGCGCACCACAGTTTCTCCGCCCGCAATGAAGGCGAGGGGTTCCCCGGCGCCCCTGTGATACTGGGCGACGGAGGCTAAGAAGCTTCCCGCCTCCTTTGCTTCGCAGCAGAGCGAGGCCGTGAGAACAACGGGCCTGTAGCCCAGCCGCCTGGCAGTTTCCGAGGCGGAGGCGCAGAGCTGGGTTACGCTGCCGGTGACGATGGTTTCAACGTTATTTAGCTCCTTGGGAGTCTCGACATCCATAAGTGACAGAGCTTTGTCGGAAAGCTTCAGGCCGTACTTGGAAATTATGGCATGGGCGTCGGCATTGGTAGAGCTGTCGGGGCAGGCGGGGCCTGAGGCTATCATGTCCAGAGGGTCGCCTATTATATCGGAAAGTATTATTGCGATTATGCGGGCGCCGCTGCAGGCCATGGCGAACCTGCCGCCCTTTACTGCGGAGAGCCGCTTGCGAATGGTATTCATTTCGGTTATATCGGCGCCGGAGGCCAGCAGCTGCCTGTTCACGTCCTGCAATTCCTCCAGCGATACCAGCGGGCTTTCAAACAGGGCGCTGCCGCCGCCGGAAACCAGGAATATCAGCGTATCCTTTGGGGTCAGGCTATGGGCAAGGGAAAGGGCCGCCTCCGCCCCGCGCACGGAGTTGTCGTCAGGCACAGGATGCCCCGCCTCATATATGGCGATATCCTCCGAAAAGCTGCCTGCGGAGTGGCCATACTTGGTTATGATCACGCCCTTTTCTATGCGGCTGCCAAGGTGATCATATGCCGCCCTGGCCATTTGATAACCCGCCTTGCCTATGGCCACCAGCTTTACCTTATGGGGCAGGCTGACGGAGCCGAGGGCTGCCTTTACTGCGTTGTCTGGCATCGCCCGGTCAATGGCTTCTTTTATAATGAGCTGCGCATCGTCGCGTATATTCATACAATTCTCCCATGTATGCTTGATTTAATCTATTGTAGCATCTTTTGCGGTATAAGCAAATAAAATAATAAATTAACATGCAACCTTGCAGTAAGGTAAACCGTTTAATATACAGATAACCGCAATACGGAGGATATTTTTGCTATGAAGAAAAGACTGATAAAGCTGTTCGCCCTCGTTATGTGCGCCGCCATGCTCACCGGCTGCGCCGCGTCCGGCGGAGTGAAGAACCTTACCGATGGCGTAAATGCGGCGGATGTGACGCTGCCCGAAGTGACCGACTATACCATGATAGGCGACCTCGGCGCGGGGCTGATGCAGTACGCGGCGGCGCAGGAAGCCGAAAACCCCGTGCTTTCCCCGCTTTCGGCCTATCTCTGCCTTGCCATGCTCATGCCCGGAGCAAATGAGAACACAAAGGCGGAATTCGAGAAGATACTTGGAGCAGACTGGGACTACGTTTCCGCCCTCGCCGCCGATATAGCCGCACAGCTTGAAAAGACCGGCGGCAGCACCAAGCTCGACCTTGCCAATTCCATCTGGACGGACGACGACAAGGCCGTTATAGAGGAGGAATGGCTAAAGACCGTAAAGGCGTATTTCGGCCCCGACATATACAGCGCCGACCTGCCCAGCGACGGGGCTCTAAAGGCAATAAACAAGTGGGTGAACGACAAGACCAACGGCATGATACCCAAGCTCCACGATGAAAACTACGACAAGGATACCATAATGGTGCTGCTCAACGCCCTTTATATGAAGGCGGACTGGGCACATAAGTTTGAAGGCCAGGACACATATGACCGCGAATTCACCAAAGCGGACGGCAGTACCGTTACCGTGCCTTTCATGAACATGTTCGAGGCCTATGAGAGCTACATAAAGACCGAGGACGCGGAGGGCATAATGCTGCCCTATGACGACGGCAGGCTGGCCTTTATAGCCCTTAAGCCCGGCAGCGGCGATGCGCGGGGCTATGCCTCCTCCCTCACCGGGGCAAAGCTGAAGGAGCTTATCGCCGCCGCAAAGGCGGATACCTTCGTTACGGTGAATATGCCTAAGTTCAGCACCGGCTATTCGGTATACCTTACGGATGCGCTCAAGGCCATGGGCATGACGGACGCCTTCGATCCGGACCTTGCAGACCTTTCCGGCGCGGGCAGGGGCGTTGACGGGCCGCTGTACATATCCTATGTCTTCCAGAGGGTAAAGGTGGATGTGGACGAGGAGGGCACCGAGGCCGCCGCCGTTACCGAGATCGCCACGGCGGAGGGCTGCGCGCTCCCTGCGGATGAGCCCATAGTGCTGACCTTCGACAAGCCCTTCGTATACGCCATAGTCGATACCGAGACCGGCGTGCCGCTCTTTGCGGGCGTAATGGAGAACCCCGAGGCGAAGTAAAAAATAATTAGAAAAATCAAAAAAGCGGCTTAAAGCCGCTTTTTTGGTTTTGCGGGGACAGCTAAACTCTAATCATCTATATCTTTGTCCTGCTTGACTATCGCTCCGGAAACGGCGTCTATTTCGTATTCATACTCAAAGCCGTTGCACTTGAAATCTATCTCATATACCATGCGGCCATCCTCTCTATCCAGCTTGCATTCGTATTCGGTTATGCTGCCATTGTCAAGTCCGGCATGTGAAAGAGCTGCGGATTTTGCCTTTGCCTCGCCTATATAGCCTCTGTCGGCTGACTGCTGCTCATTCTTTTTATTGTCCTTTGGATTTTCCTGCTTTTTCACGTCCTTTGTGTTTTCCGCCGGCTCACCTTCGTATTTGAGTATTTCTCCGGTATTCGCGTTTATGTCGTATTCATACTCCCTGCCGTTCCAGTCAAACTCCAGCTCGTATATCATGGCCCCGTGCTCATAGTCCATTTCAAACTCATAGCCGAGTATTTCTTCGGCCTTTGCCCCGGCGTGAGCAAGAGCTATTTCCTTTGCTTTGGCCTCGCCTATATAAGCGCTATCGCTGGCGGCACCCTCTGCCGTTACGTTGTTTATGCTCTTGCTGCCGGATTCCCCTATCAGGTTCAGTTCGTTTACGCTGAGCCCCGCCAGCTCGTCAAAGGTATGAGCGGCATTGTTTTCGGTTATTTGCTTTATCAGCTGAGCTTTTCCTTCGGTTATGCCGTACTGCTCCGCAAGGCGTTTTGTGTCAGGATCGTCACTTATAGTCTGACTCAGCACCGCGCCCTTGAAGCTGCCTGTATCCAGCATATCCTTTACCTCTGCGCTCAGCCTGCTTTGCATTTCCGCGCTCTTTATGGGATCGTCGCTATCTACGCTTATAAGTATGGAGTTGGCCAGTTCGGATATATATCCTTCCCTAAGCATTGAACCTATTATGGCGTTTACCGCCACCTTGAGGTCGCTTCCCTTAAGCTTCATATCGCCTATGACCTTTACTCCGTCCTCGTTTTTCGGGGTTACCAATACTACCTGTTCCTTCTTATTCACCCCAAGCTCTATGCTTGGGTTAACATCCAGCGCTACGGTGGAAGCTACGCTGTGATTGGCTCCGTATAAGTATGTTCCAGTTACTATCAGAACCAGCGCCGCTGCCGCTGCCATAACCCTGCTGAATACTCTGCCGCTTTTCTTTTTTGCCGTATTTTCCAATATTATTACCCTTCCTTTCTGCTCCTCGCATTTTCCCATTACTTCTTTAAGATTATTCGGAGCGGCATTGCCAAATGCCCGTCTTACGCTTTCTTCCGTACGCCTGTTGCTCACTTTAAATGCCCTCCCTTTTTTCAAGTTTTGATTTAAGCTTTTTTATTGCCCTGCTGTATTTTGAAAGCACCGTCGCAAGCGGCAGGCCGAGAAGCTCGGCCGTTTCCCTGTGCTTCATGCCGCCTACGGCATGGAGTATCACTACCTGCCGTTCGCTGTCGTCCAGAGCCTTCAGGCACTGCTCCAAAACCAGCCTGTCCTCCGGCGAAGCCGGCGTCTGCTCAAGGTATTTGTCCCAGTCCTCCTCCGGGATGTCGGAACGCTTTCCCCGCTCACGCAATTTTTCCATGCAGAGATTTCTGGTTATTGTTATAAGCCAGGCCATCGGCTTGCCCTGGGGCCTGTATCCCGCCGCGCCGAGGTAAGCACGCACAAAGCATTCCTGCGCTATTTCCTCCGCGTCGTGGGAGTTTTTAAGCAGGGACAGCGCGAAGGCGTATACTGAAGGATTGGCTATCCGGTACAGCGGCTCCATGGCAGCCGTGTTCCCCGCTGACAGCTCCATCATGCAGTTCTCCATTTCTTCCCGTTCGCTCTGCCCACATTCAGCAACAGCATTCAGGCATATAAGCATATTCTCTTACTCCTTTCACCCTGTAAACGGAGAATCGTTGGTTTTTATTGCAAATAAATTATATATGATTTCCGTAATCCATATACGTCTATGTCTATCGAAAAAGCCCGCCATGAAAATGGCGGGCTCAGCTAACGTTCTTCGGAGTTAAATGGCCGTTGTTTTATCAGTCTGCTACGTAGGGCAGAAGGGCAACGATGCGGGCGCGCTTGATGGCGATGGCCAGCTCGCGCTGATGCTTTGCGCATACTCCGCTCATGCGGCGGGGCATGATCTTGCCGCGCTCGCTTACGTACTTGCGAAGACGTGCGGTATCCTTATAATCGATGTGCTCGACCTTATCTACACAGAAACCGCATACCTTACGCCTGGACTTGCGGGGACGGGGCTTCATTTTGCGCTCTTCCATTTGGTGAATCTCCTTTCATTGGCTAGATGGCCCCTGCTTAGAAGGGCAGCTCGTCGTCCTCTATCTCAGAGAAGCCCTCGGGGGCAGGAGTGTTCTGGCGCTCAAAGCCGCTGCGCTCATAGCCGCCGCTGCCGCTGCCGCCCTCCTGGCCCTTGGGGGTGAGGAATTCGATCTCATCTGCGATTATTTCAGTAATATATCTCTTTGAGCCGTCTTTCGCGTCGTAGCTGCGGTTCTGTATCTCACCGATAACGGAGACCTTGCGTCCCTTTGAAAGATACTTGCCGCAGAGCTCGCCGAGCTGGCGCCATGCTACGATGTTGAAAAAGTCGGATACCCGCTCCCCGGCCTGATTCTGGAAGCGGCGGTTCACGGCGATGGTGAAGGTGCATACCGTAGTGCCGCTGCCGGTGGTCCTCACTTCAGGGTCGCGGGTGAGGTTGCCGATAAGGATTGCTTTGTTCATTTTTGTACCATCCTTTCAGCTAAAATCTTGGTTTAATCAGCCGTTCTGGCGAACTACCATGTAACGCAGGATGCTTTCGTCATTCCTGAAGTTACGCTCAAGCTCGCGGGGCAGCTCGGGAGCTGCTGCGAAATTCACCAGCACATAATAGCCCTCGGTCTTATAATCGATGGGGTAAGCCAGCTTTTTGCGGCCCCATTCATCGGTCTTTTCGATCTCGCCGCCATTGGCGGTTATGATACCGGAGAACTTTTCGATAACGCCCTTGATGGCTTCGTCCTCCATCTCAGGGGTAACGATGTACATAGCTTCATACTTGTTCACGCTTTTCACCTCCTTATGGTCTTGTGGCCCTGCCGCGCTTTGGGCAGAGCAAGAAGCACGCTAGCTTTCGTATTATATCACCGGGAAAAGCCCTGCGCAATAGGTTTTTTAAGAAAATAAAGGGTTTTTGGCGGCCCCGCCTCCCATATCCCGCAGTTGTTAAAAAAACAAATCCGATGTATAATAAACTATCTATACAAGGAGAAATGTGACCTTTGAAGCCTTTGAACATAAAATCCGTGCTGGTCTCCCTGGGCCTGGGCCTCGGGGCTGTGGCATTGGCGTATATTTTCCCGATTGGCCTTATAATAATGCCTGCGCTGCTGGCCTTTGCCGGCACGGTATGGGGCTATGGGGGGCTGGCCATAGCTGCGATAACGGCCGCAGGCGGCATAATATGCCTGGCGGGAACTGTGGATTCGAGCATAATAGGCGCGCTGGTGATGTTCATACCTGCGGGCATAGCGATGACCTATATCTTCATAAATAAACTGCCCTACCGCACGGCGGCGGTGATAAGCGCATTCTGCGTGGCTGTGGGTATGTACATCATGACATGCGTGCCGGCGCTCATGGAGGGGGAAGGCCCCTTCGCCTATTATTTACAGTACATGGCCGCATTCGGCGACGCGGTGGAAAAGACCGCAGCACAGATGGGCATAGACGGGGATAAGGCCGAGATGCTGCGCAAGATGGCGGCATACCTGGAATACAAGGCTTCCGACATGGCGGTAATGGCAATGATGTGCATGGGCATGGGCGCAGGTCTGGCGAACTTAGTGGCGGCAAGGGCTCTTTGCAGGGCGAAGGGCGCAAAGCTCAAGCCCATGGCGAAGTTCCACCTGTGGCAGCTTTCCCGGGGCTTTACCTATGGCAGCCTTGTGATGATAATAGGCGCCATAATCATATCCGCGCTGAAGATAACCAATTCTTCCGCCATAGTCACGGCGGTGGAATGCGCGGTGGCGGGGCCGTATGCGCTCATGGGCGTCTGCCTGATGGCGTTCATGGTAAAGATGAAGCTCCGGGGCACGGCGTTCACGGTGCTTTCGGTGGTAGCTATGGTGCTGCTTTTTCCCTACAGCCTTTACGGGCTTTGTATTATAGGCGCTGCGGACAGGCTTTTCCGCATGCGCAGAAGCTATGTGGAGCGAATGCACAAATAAGCCGAGAAAAAGCTTTTTCCTTGGGGGGAAGGTATTATGGACAAAAAACCGCAGATTGCGTTTATACCTCTGTTCATAGCGGCGGCGGCGGCCTGTGGGCTGCTGACGGTATGCTTTGCCGAAAAGTGGGTGGCTCATGTGCTGCTGGCGGTATGCGTGGTTTCCTTCAGCATAGGCATGATAGCGATGGCGGCCTATAAGAGGGCGGTCAAATACGCCATGAACGACATATTCCGGGAAAACGACACCACGGCGGGCAATATAATAACAAACATAGCAATACCCTGCGTGCTGTTTGACAGCGACGGCAAGATCGCCTGGAGCAACGATGCGTTCTCGGAGCTGTATCCGGGCACCGACATATGCAGGCTGATACCCGATATGGATCCGCGCTTCCCCAATAATGCCCAGTCCATAGAGTATAACGGCCAGCACTTCCAGCTCATGAGCATGCCGGTGCAGCGCATACGCACAGAGACCCGGCTCACCTTCCAGTACTGGCTGGACAGGACCGAGGCACTGCATTATTCCCGACTTTACGAGGAGCAGATGCCTACGGTGGGGCTGATACAGGTTGACAATTACGACGACCTTATGACCGACAGGCAGTTTCACCGCAACAGCGTGCTCTCGGAGGTGGAGCGCAGGGTAAGCGACTTTGTCACCGCCATGGAGGGCGTATACAGAAGGTACGACAACAGCAAGTTCTTCTTCGTGTTCGAGGCAAAGCGCATAGCGGAGCTTGAACAGCAGCGCTTTACCCTTCTCGACGAGGTTCGCGAGATAGATACGGGAACCGGCCAGCCGGTAACGCTCTCTATTTCCATAGGCGTGGCGGACAGGATAGCCGCCTCGGACGAGGCGGCCCGAAACGGCATGCAGCTGGTGCTGGGCAGGGGAGGCGATCAGGCGGTGGTCAAGCGGGGTGCAAACTACGCCTTCTACGGCGGCAAGCGCCAGGTAACCACAAAGAACTCCAGAGTAAAGGCGCGGCTTTTCGCCGAGGCGCTGCATCAGCTGATGGACACCGCGGATGCGGTTTTCATAATGGGCCACAGTCTGCCGGATATGGACTGCGTAGGGGCGGGCCTCGGCATAATGCGCTGCGCCAAGAGCATAAGCTGCCCTGCGTACTTCGTGCTGGATGAATCCAACGCCAGCATTGATGGGGCGATAGAGGCAATGAAGGAAAACAAGGCCTACAGGGATACTATAAAGACGCCGGAGCAGGCCGCCCAGATGATGCGCTCCTCCTCGCTATTGATAATCGTGGACACCCAGCGCAAAAGCTCGCTGCTCAGCGCCGAGCTGCTGGAAAAGGCGGGCAAGGCGGTGGTCATAGACCATCACAGGCGGGCTGTGGACTCCATACAGAACCCTACCCTCAACTATCTTGAGGCGGGATCCTCCTCGGCCTGCGAGATGGTGACAGAGGTGATACAGTACTTTGACGACGGCCTCAAGCCCACCACCTTCGAGAGCGGGGCGCTGCTTGCGGGCATCACTATGGATACAAAGCATTTTTCCTTCAATACCGGAGCGCGCACCTTTGAGGCGGCAAGCTATTTAAGGCGCAACGGCGCGGACAATACCACCGTGAAGATGATGTTCCAGGACGATATGCAGACCTACCGCAACAGGGCCAAGGTAGTGGAAAACGCCATAATAATGGAGCAGGGGATAGCCATATCCGCATGCCCCGCAGGCATGGAAGCCACCAACCTGATAGCCGCACAGGCGGCGGACGAGCTGGTGAACATAAAGGGTATTCAGGCTTCCTTCGTGCTTGCGGAGCGGGGCCAGGTGATATACATAAGCGGCAGAAGCCTCGGGGACATCAGCGTCCAGCTTATACTTGAAAAGCTGGGGGGCGGCGGGCATCAGTCCATTGCCGGCGCGCAGCTGAAGGACGTGACTATGGACGAGGCCATAAGCAGGCTTACGGAAAGTATAAACAGCTATTTAAAGGAGGCACACGAGCAATGAAAGTTTTACTGACACAGGACGTTAAGGGCAAGGGAAAGGCCGGCGACATCATCAATGCAAACGACGGCTACGCAAGGAACTTCCTTATCCCCCGGGGCCTCGCAGTTGCGGCAGACGCAAACAACATTCACGCCGCTAACCTTAAAAAGCAGGCCGACGTACACCGCAGGGAGGTGGCGAGGCAGAACGCCAGGGCCTTGGCAGACGAGATGAAGGGCCTCACCGTAAAGGTATACGCCAAGGCGGGGAGCGGCAAGCTGTTCGGCTCAATAGGCGCGGCCGAGATAGCCGAGGCGCTCAAGGAGCAGTACGGCATAGACGTGGATAAAAAGCGCATAAAGCTGGAGGAGCCCATAAAGTCCCTGGGCATAACCGATATAACCGCCCACCTTTACGAGCAGACCGATACCAAGTTCAAGGTAGAGGTGCTGCCTCTGGAGGCAAGTAAGAATTAACGGCATAAAGGCGCAATAAAAAGAGCAAGAGGTTAAGATATGGAAGAACCCCGCGTACCCACCACGCCGCCCCACAGCCTTGAGGCGGAAAAATCTATACTGGGCAGCATGCTGCTGTCCCATACAGCCGTGGAGCAGGCAATGGAGACGCTCAGCGCTTCCGACTTTTACCTTGCACGGCATCAGGATATATTCCAGGCGATAAAGGGCATATACGACAGGGGAGAGGCCATAGACAGCGTCACGGTCATAGACGCGCTGGACCGCATGGGCAAGCTTGCTTCTGTGGGGGGCGTGATGTACATCACCGAGCTTTCGCTGTACGTACCCAGCGCGGCAAACGCTGCCCACTACATAAGAATCGTGGAGGAGCGCAGCGTGATGCGGCAGCTCATAGAGGCCAGCACCGCCATAGCCTCAGACGCTTTCTCGGGGGAAAAGAGTCTTGAGCAGATGCTGGACGACGCGGAGCGGGCAATATTCAACATATCCATGAAGAAGACCTCCGATACGCTGGTGCATATCAGCGAGACGGTGCTCAGCTGCTACAACCGGGTCGGGGAACTGATGAAGCTCAACGGCGCCCTAACCGGGGTTACCACAGGCTTTGCGGATCTGGACAAGCTCACCTCCGGCATGCAGCCCAGCGATCTCATCATAATCGCCGGCCGCCCCTCCATGGGCAAGACCGCTTTTGCCCTTAACCTTGCCCAGAACGCGGCTGTAAAGGGCAAGAAAACCGTATGCATATTCAGCCTGGAGATGAGCCGCGAGCAGCTGGTGCAGCGTATGCTCTGCTCCGATTCCGGCGTAAACATGCAGTCTGTCCGCACCGGCACCATAACCGATGCGGAGCTGATACGCATAGCGTCCTCCCTTGATCCCCTCTCCAAGGCGAGCATATACATAGACGATTCCGCCGGGTGCAGCGTGGCCGAGATACGCAGCAAGTGCCGCAGGCTGCAATCCCGGGTTGGGCTGGACATGGTGGTCATTGACTATTTGCAGCTTATGCAGACCTCTGGCAAGTACGATAACCGCGTATTGGAAATATCCGAGACTACGCGGAAGCTGAAGATACTCGCCCGGGAGCTGAACGTTCCAATAATTCTCCTGAGTCAGCTTTCCCGCGGCCCTGAACAGCGCACGGATCACCGGCCCGTTATGGCGGACCTTCGCGAATCCGGCGCTATCGAGCAGGACGCAGATGTGATAATGCTGCTGTACCGGCCTGCCGTGTATGACGCGGAGGCGGACAACACCACCGAGGTAATAGTCGCCAAGCACCGCAACGGCCCTACCGCCACGGTAAAGCTGGCCTGGATAGACAGCAGCGCCAAGTTCGCGGATTTGGACACCACAGGCCGGGACGAGGGGTTTTAGGGGGATACTCTCTTCTTTTCTCTTTCTTTTCGGGAAAAGAAAGACGAAAAGAAGCAAAAGAGAAAGAAAAGCCAACAGGAAATAAACAGGATAAAAAGACAGGGTGCAAATATAAAAAGGAGCGGAGAGAACCGTTCCTTTATTGTTTTGATTTTTGTAAGCTTTTCTCTTTCTTTTTGCTGCTTTTTCTGTTCTCTTTTCTCGAAAAGAGAAAGAAAAAGCAGAGGCAGAAGCAAAGCTCTATTTATGTCCGTGCTTGTACAGCTGCCTGTTGTCCAGCGCCCACTGGCGCTCGGTAAATTCGCCGTCGCTGACAGCGGCGAGGGCGTCGAACATCTCGAACATGCGGGAATCCAGCACGTCTATCTGGCTGACTATCTCGGCCTCGGGGAACATGGGCGGCTTTGGACTGCCGTATTCCGGCACGCTGTGGTGGGAGAGGAGAATATGCTGCACCAGCTCCTTGGTAGAGTTATCTATCATGAGCTCGGCCGCCGCCCGCTCAACTATGGCCACTCCCATGTTTATATGGCCGAGCAGCTGGCCGGGGGTGCTGTAGCCTGTTGCAAGGCCCAGGCCGCCTACCGTGAGCTCCGGCACCTTGGCGACGTCGTGGAGTATTATGCCCGCATAGACCAGCTCGCAGCTAAGGGCCGGGTAAAGCTTTTTGTATACGTCGCAGACAGCCTCGGCAGCCCTGAGCATGGTATGGGTATGGTAAAGCAGGCCGCCCCGCATGGCGTGGTGAAGCTTGAGCGCCGCGGGATAGCGCAGCAGCTCCTCCCGGTTTTCCCTGAGTATATACTGGGTGAGCATGCGCAGGTCGCCGTCAGTAAAGCTCTCCGTGACCTTTATTATATCGTCGTACATCTCCTGGGGGGGCAGCGGCGCGCAGGGCAC